>ENA-OPNV01001228-OPNV01001228.1-human-gut-metagenome-genome-assembly--contig:-NODE-1228-length-11743-cov-2.256674_pt1 | contig 11743 bp, 13 predicted proteins | sample MGYA00241542_ERZ501781 | MGnify/ENA primary metagenome ERZ501781 (study PRJEB25962, sample SAMEA2042609) | human gut metagenome | biome: human gut; feature: human-associated habitat; material: faeces...
CCCCCAGCTTACGCTGTTCCCAAGTGTCACTAAATCCCTTAAATCTGATTGCCGGAGTGTCTGTTTTTTTCGTCATTTTGCACTACCTCCAAGCAATTTCTTAAGTTCAGCAAGACCTTGCATATCAAAATCGTTACCTGTTAAATCATCAAGCATACCCGAAAGCGAAGATTCCGCTTCACTAATCTGACTGTCAAGTTCAGTGAATGAGGTATCATATTTCTTTGAAAGCGCATCAATCTGGCTTTCAAGTGAAGAAATCAGTGTGTGCGGCAGATTGGTTATTCCGTCACAGATAGGGTCAATCCACTTTTTAACAAGAATGTTATGAATTTCTTCGTCAGTAAGTGTTTTTATTTTTTCTTCGGTTTCGCTGTCAAGGACTGTTTTCTTTGTCTTTAGAGCCTTCTTCACTTGGCTGATTTTATTGTTTGTTTTATCAATACTCATAATTATCGATTCGTATGAATCGTCTTCATATTCGGCGCCTTTTTTGATATTCTTTTTGATTTCGGCAATTTTTGATTTGAGCTTCTTGGAATCAATATCGCTCGAATCACCGTCTTTAAAAAGTTCGGCTTTGTCATCGGGTTCAATGGAATCAAGAAGGTCATCCTTTTCGTTTGCCAGTGCAGAAATCTCAATGTCTAAAGCTGAAACTTCGTCCGCCAAATCGGAGAAATACAGATTTTGAATCATAGCGAAAGGTATAAGTCTACCGTCTGTTCCGATAACCTTTTCTTCAAGTTTTTTTGTTTTGGAGTCTTTTTTTAGTACTTTAATATCATCAATTTCTTTCGCAGCCGCAAAGCCCTGAGTTTTTACAGTCTCAAGGTCGAGAAGTATTTCTTGCCATACATTGTCAAGTGCCTCAAAACAATCATAATAATCAATTAACCCGTTGTCGTCAATTTTTTCTCTTATAGAAGCGGCGATTTTCATTTCGAGTGAACTCAAGTGAATGCTCGCCGGGTTCGAAAGAAATTCATTTTCAAGATAAGTTTTTAAATACGAAAATTTATTATTATAAAAACTGATAAACGAAGCAACATCAGCGTTATTCTCAATAATTTCTTTTAAGTTCTCGGCGGCAGTTACGGAATATTTTGAATTTATAGCCTTAAACAGTTCATTTTTCAAAGTCGGAAATTGTCGCCAAAACGGAGCAAGTTTTTCGCTATTTATCTCAGCGTTCGGTATACCGCCGTACATCAACGCAAAGATATCATGCGGTTCTACTTTGTCGGATGAATCGACATAGCGAGGGATATTCAAGTTGAATTCATTTTGCTTGATTTCATCGAAGCTTACAAGACGGGAATAGCGGTCAATATTTTTTCTTGAAATAACCGTGTCAACAATCTTGCGAATGTCTCTTTGGCGCAGTTTGTTTTTGTTACCGTCCTTAATAAATCCCTTTGATGCGTCAATAAAGAGGATATCACTTCTCTCACGAACTTTTCTGAGAATCATGATGATTGTTGGAATACCGGTGCCGTAAAAAAGATTTGCAGGCAGACCGATAATTGTTTCAATATTGTGCTTTCTTACAAGTTGCTCTCTAATTGTTCCTTCTTCACCGCCTCTGAAAAGCACTCCGTGAGGTAAAACAATGGTCATTATTCCATCGCTGTTAAGATGATACAGATTGTGAAGAAGAAAAGCATAATCCGCTTTTGATTTTGGAGCAAGTCCGTATCCGCTGAACCTCGGGTCTTCCCTCGGTTCCCAAGGTTGAGAGTAAGGAGGATTTGAGCAGCAAGCATCAACAGAAAGGTAATCATACGTTGAATCCGGATCGCCGTCCTCAAAATAAGGCCAATCTTTGTCAAGAGTATCACCTTTGCGTGCTACGATATTACCCGGCAAAATATCGTGCATGACGAGGTTCATTCTGGTAAGGTTGTATGTTTCCGGAATCAATTCCTGAGCATAATACTTAATTTTATTTTTGTCTCCGAGATAGCCTGAAACAGCCTGACCGATATTTATAAGCAACGAGCCAGAGCCGGATGTCGGGTCGTATATAGACAGAGTTTCTTTATGTTGAAGGTTATATGCTATGATTTCTGCCATAATGACAGAGGCTTCGTGAGGAGTATAAAACTCGCCAGCTTTGCCAGCGTTGGCTGCAAAGTTTTTTAAGAGATATTCGTAAACAAAACCGAGAACATCATAATCTTCCCTGTTGTCGGTAGGAATGGATTTTACAAGTTTTATTATTTCGCCAGCGTTTTTGGTCCTTTCGGGGTCGGTAGAGCCAAGGTCTGTAATTCTGCTTGATAAGGTGGCAAAAATATTTGAGAACACTTTTTTATATGCAGAGGAAATATGTCTCTCAAAGGCGCTCAATGCAACAGTTACATTTTCGACGGAGAAATCTACACCGAGATTTATCCAAGTTGAAAATAAATTTTTGTATGCGATAAAATAACCGAGATTGTCCATGCAGTTCTTTTTCGGTTGCTCATCTTCTTCCTTTACCTCGGGTAGTTCATCTCTTTCATAGCTGAGATTATTAATCAGATAGTTTTCTTCACGATCTGAAAGATATTTGTAAAACAAAAATCCGAGCATATAGTCTTTATATGTCGCCGCAGGCACCTTGCCTCTGAGTTCATTTGCAAGTGTCCATATTTTCGATGCCAATTGTTGTTTGTTCATAATCTTCCTCCGATTATATCTATGTAGTTATCTTAATTTTATCAAATGCCATGTCTTATAAAACGGACTTAATCTTCTTCATCAGGAATAAAATCCATAATATCTTCTACTTTACAATCAAGTGCCTTACATATTCTACCGAGAACCTCAGTATTAACATTTTCATCTCTGCTCATTTTGCTCATTGTGTAGTGGCTTAATCCTGCTAAAGCTTCCAAATCCTTTTTCTTCATATCCCTATCAACAAGAATATGCCACAACTTTTTATAACTAACAGCCATTAATTGCACCTCTTTTTCTGTCAAAGTGTGAGTGTATATATTATACCATATAAATCTGATTTTTTCAATATAAAGTCGTTATAGCAGACGAAAGTTCAATTTTTCGAACTTTTGCAAAATGAGCAAAATGTATCTTGTGCCCGAATTTCAGGAATTTTCTTGGGAACAGCGTAAGTTGGGAGAAGTGCTTATAAGCCTGCAAAACAATACCCTTTCAAGGGCTGATTTATCATCCGAGGAAGGGATTGCAAAGAATATTCACTACGGGGATATTTTGGTTAAATTTGGTGAAGTGATAGATGTGAAAACTGAATCTCTTCCTATGATTGGAGACGAAACAGTTATAGCTAAATACAAGTCATCATTTTTACAAAACGGTGATGTTATTGTTGCGGATACCGCAGAGGATGAAACCGTAGGAAAATGCACAGAAATAGCAGGATTAAGTGATGAAATTGTAATTTCAGGACTACATACAATACCTTACAGACCATTACAAAAATATGCTCCCGGTTATCTTGGATATTATATGAACTCGCCATCTTATCATAACCAATTATTACCTCTTATGCAAGGAATAAAAGTTACTTCGATTTCAAAAACTGCATTGCAAAATACAGACATTTTATATCCAAAATCAGCGACTGAACAGGCTGCTATCGGTAGATATTTCCGCAACCTTGACCACCTTATCACCCTTCATCAGCGTGAGTTAGAAAAACTTCAAAATATCAAGAAATCTATGCTCGAAAAGATGTTTGTTTCGGAGGAAAAGAGAAAATGAAAAAAATAACTTTATATCACGGTACTCCTGACAAAATTGTAGTGCCTACATTCGGCAAGGGCGAGGAAAAACACGACTACGGACAAGGATTTTATCTTACCGAAAGCATAGACCTTGCAAAAGAATGGGCAGTTTGCCGACCAAATGAAACAAACGGCTATGTTCATCAATATGAACTTGATACAGAAGGACTTGAAATTTTGGATTTTCAAGAAAAAGGTGTTCTTGCGTGGCTTGCAGAACTGATGAAGCACAGAGACGCAGCCGACTCAAAGCGTTACCGTATGCTTGCAAAGAAATTTATTGCAAAATACGGTGTAGATACCGGCAAGTACGATATTATTAAAGGTTGGAGAGCAAACGCCTCATATTTCTATATCGCAAAGGAATTTGTAAGAGACAATATTGATATAGATATTCTTGAGGAATTGCTGTCTCTTGGCGGCTTAGGTATTCAGTATTGTATAAAGTCCGAACTTGCCTATTCTAAACTGCAAGAAGTGGCAAACAGCTTGCAAACTGTTGAGTACACACAGTTTAACGAAATGTACAATCAGCGAGACATTACCGCAAGGCAGAAAATGCGTGAACTTGTTGATTCCGACGCTAACCGTGTAACAAAGGTGTTCAGTACACTGTTTGAGGAGTGATGATTATGAGAGCCTATTCACAGGATTATTTGAATGATGTAGTAGAAAATCAGGGTAAGCTCTTTGACTTTGTTGCTCAAACTTATCCCGATAAAGATACCGAAGATTTTATCAAGACCTATATGGCAAGCAAAACAAGGAAAAGTATTGATGAGGCAAAAGCCTATGTCAACACAATGGATGCCAAAGAATTGTGGGAATACTTTACCGAAACCGAAAAGTATTCCTTAAAGTCCGGCAAGGCTCTTGACGGCTTTATGCCAGACTGGATTGGTGAATTTTATGCTTACTATCAATGGTATTACGATATTCCGAGTGTCGAGGTGCTGAAAAAGGTGCCACTTGATTTCATAAAAAAAGCCTACTACGGTTTGCACGACTTGGAACTTGATTTGGCAGTGCAAAAAGTCGGTGAAGTGTAATGAATATTGTTTGTTTTCACAATCCCAATGAAAATAACGGCTATTTGAGCAATTGGTATCCGTCACCCTTTACGGTGGACGGTGTTGCGTTTTCTTCGATGGAACAATTTATGATGTACCGCAAAGCAATCTGCTTTGGAGATGAAGCGGTAGCAGCTCAAATCTTATCAACAAGTGATGTTGCCGAAATCAAATTACTTGGCAGGCAGGTGTCAAACTACGATGAGAGTTTGTGGAACGGCATTCGTCAAATTGTAGTTTATGAGGGACTTTTGGCAAAGTTCTCGCAAAATGAGGAACTAAAAGGAAAACTCAAAGCAACCGAAAATGCTGTTTTGGCAGAGTGTGCCGTAAAAGACCGTATTTGGGGCATTGGGTTGTCAATGAAAGATCCCAATAGATTAAACAAATCTAAATGGAACGGTAAAAATCTGCTTGGATATGCCCTTATGATGGTGCGTGATCACTTATAATGGAATTATTCTTGGGAACAGCGTAAGCTGGGGGAGTTAGGAACAATTACGACTGGTAGCACCCCATCAACATCTATTCCTGACTACTACTCAGATGATGGAATCGTATGGGTTACTCCAACTGATATATGCGAAAACATCACATTTGAAAGTGCAAGGAAATTGAGTGACTTAGGGCAACAAGTCGGTCGTGTTGTTCCGAAAAACACCATACTTGTAACCTGCATTGCGAGTATCGGAAAGAACACAATGCTTGGAAATACGGGCAGTTTCAATCAACAGATTAACGGATTAACCCCGAATGAGAACGAGTGTGACCCTTATTTTCTTTTAACAGAAAGTGCGTTGTGGTCTGCAAAAATGAAAAGCTCCGCAGCTGCCGGAACAATGCAAATCGTGAATCGAACAAAGTTTTCTGAATTAAAGACTTGGCTTCCAAGTCTGATTGAACAGCAAGCCATTAGTGACTTCTTTCGCCAACTCGACAACCTTATCACCCTTCATCAGCGTGAGGAAATAGCAAAGTGCAGTTTCTTATTTTTTAATTTAAAATCGCTTAAGTTAAGCGTAAGTTTTATAAATAATATGATTGATCAGTCTAAACAAAAGTTCAAATCTAAGTATTCAAAAAATTTGTAAATTTTATTTCAAAACACATCAATAAAACCGAGTTTTTTCTCCGTATTATAGAGGGGCATTTTTTCTGTGGTGGAATTAAATGTAAACAAGGTGTAAAGAATTTTGAAAAACACCCGAACAAAATTGAAATTTTTCTCCGTATAGTAGAGGGACTTTCTTCGTGGGGTGAGTTTTTGTTTTCAAATTTGGTTTTACTCTCTTTTCTTTTTGAAAAAGTATCTCTCGAATAATACGAAAGGAGGCAGCGCAATGAAAGAAAGCTATAAAAGTTTTGATGAGCTACCGATGATGTTATCGGTGTCGCAGGTTGCAAAGGTGCTTGGAATTTCTCGCACAAGGTCGTACGAGCTTGTCAATGAAAAAGGTTTTCCAAAAATAAAAATCGGCACAAGAATTATTGTACCGAAAGATGAATTCAAGTTGTGGATTCAAAAAGAAATTAAGAAAGGATAAAAATTATGTACGCAAATAAAAATTACAAAACCGACGGCAAGGTTTACTATATGCCGAACAAAATTTTTGATGAAAACTTTTCGCCGCACGAATTTCTGATTTACTGTTTTCTTGTTTCGGTTGGCGACAGCAAAGGTGTAAGTTTTTGGTCTGTTCCGAAGATGGCGAAGAAGTGTAATATGTGTCCGACTACTTGCAGAAACACGCTTAAGTCCCTCGAAGAAAAAGGCTACATAGATATTACGCAAAGATTTTTTGAAAACGCACAGCAAAGTAATATCTACACAGTTCATCAAATATAGTGTACCCCACTGTAAGAGTTGATGACAAATAATCTAAAAGCCTAAAATTGAAAAAACGGCGGTTTTTCTTTTGCGTTTTTTGACTTGATTTTTAACTCGGTTTTGGATGAAATCTAGGCTCTTTTGAGTGGGTTTTGGAGCGGATTTCAAGCCGTCGATTTTAAAGCAGGATAAAGGGGTATGATTTTCGGGCGTTGAAATGCCCGAAAACGCCGTCCGGCAAAGCCTGTCGGCTTTTCGATTCGTAATACTTTTGCGTATGATATGAAATTCGTATGCAGTAAAGACTGTTTTTCGCAGAAAATCAAGACTTTTGCGTATTCACTTGAGTGTTGCGGTATGATGATTAAAAATCAAGAAATTTTGGCAACGCTGTGAGCAAAAATTGACGAGTTTGTTCTGGAATAGAGTAACTCGTCGGACTAAAACTAAAAACGGCTTGTGGGCGATTTGTGACGGCTTTTTAAAGCTAAAGCAACAAAAACAAACACACAATCTTTGGTCTGGATATTGAAAAAGGTTTGTGATATTGTGTGTGCGAAAGGAGTGATAAAATGCAAAAACAACTGCTGACAAACGGTAACGCATTCAAACGAACGGACGGCAGATGGGGTGGCGTAGTTTGGTACAAGGATGAGAAAGGCGAATGAAAACGCAAGAGCTTTTCCGGCACGACCAAAGCCGAAGTCAACAAGAAAATGACGGACTACATAACCAAGTTTGAAGAAGAAATCATTGACGCCATTGAGGGTAACAAGACTGTAAAAGACAGCCTGCTTAATTACCTGCAAGTGTTTAAGTACCCAAATGTTGAGCGAGTAACCTATGACCGCAACGAGCAGATTTACAAAAATCAAATCGTCCCTTACATGGGCAAACTCATTGTATCTAACATAACAGGTGCAGACATTAAGCGATTGATTAGCACGCTGACCGACAAGGGATATTCATTCTCTACAGTCAAGCAAACATACAATCTGCTCAATGAATACTTCGATTATCTTATGCGTGAAGAGTTCATAAAAAAGAATCCGATGAACGCTGTGCCGACGATAAAAAAGTCAAATTATCTTGCAAAGCAAAACAAAGAAGTGCTTCCCGTATGCGAAACGATAACCGTATTTACCGATGAGGAAATTGAAAAATTCAAAGCGGAAGCATACAAGAAGTACCCTTCAGGCAAACCGAAACACAATCAAGCATCAGCATATATTCTTATGCTGAATACGGGACTCAGAACCGCTGAAGCGTTAGGTTTAATCAACAGCGACATAGACCTTGAAAAAAAAGTGATGCACATTCAAAGAGGTGTTAAAGAAGCGCAAAAGCGTGACGGAACAGAGCGAAAAAGCGGACGAGAAATTGTAGTCGGCAAGCTGAAAACCGCTTCAAGCAAGCGAATCGTACCTTTAAACGAAACGGCTATTCAAGCGATTATTGAGTTACGCAACGAGCGATATTTCGGTGAGGACGCACCGTTGATACCCGATGCTGACGGCAACTTTACAAGACCGTTAAACTTAAGAAAACGATTTTATTCCATACTCGATGCGGCAGGAATCAAGAAAAAAGGCTTACACAGTTTGCGCCACACCTTCGCAACAAAGCTTGTAACAGGAGTGCGAGCAGAGGACGGAACGGTAAAAGCATTAACACCGAGGCAGGCGGCAGACCTACTCGGGCACACAACTTCAGAAATAACCGAAATGTATTATGTCAAGCGAAACACGGATATGCTGATGGGTATTACGAATGAATTTGAATTGTGATTGATGCTTTTTTGATGATGTACCAAACGGATTGCGTGGATTGTGTGGCACAAAGTGAACAAAAAACAGAGTGAAAATGAAAAAGCGGCGTACGGAAAAGACCGTGCGCCGTAGTTTTATCTATATGGAAAAAGCAAGTAAAATCGGCGTAAATAGCCGTAAATAAAGGAAAAAAGCACCGAAAATTCGGTGCTTTCTTTGGCAGGGGCTTTATAATCAACTCAATGCGTAAACAGTCCACCGGACTGTTTACTGTCAAAAGTGCAAGCACTTTTGAATTTCGTGGTTCAAGTCCTTCTGCTTTAAGAACAAAACAAAAAAGACACCCGCAGGTGTCTTTTTGTTTTGGCAGGGGCAGAAGGACTTGAACCCTCGGCACGCGGTTTTGGAGACCGCTGCTCTACCAACTGAGCTATACCCCTAAATATATGGTGGGCCATCAGGGACTCGAACCCCGGACCAACCGGTTATGAGCCGGTGGCTCTGACCAACTGAGCTAATGGCCCACATGAAAGAGTCACAATCAAGTGACTTGAATATAATATCACTAAATCACCTGATTGTCAACACTTTTTGTTTGATAAATCATAATAAATATTCAACTACGATTTATCAATTTTTTATCATCTTCCTTGGTATGGGAATGTGAAATAACACCATAAAGTAACAGTACTAAACCGATTGTACCTAATACTCCGCCGAAAATAAAAATATTTTTACTTTTCTTTGAGTATACCGCCTTTGGATAACTTGTATAATCAGTCGAAGTTGTAACTGCTTTTTCTTTAGGAGCAGTTGTTGCAGTTGCCGTGCTGTATTCAAATTTTGTGGTTCTCACAGAATTTGAAGCACTTCCGGAAAATTTCTTACCGGATTTACGACCTGCTTTTTTAGTTTCACTGCCATTTATTTGACTTTGAGTTGATTTTTGCTTTGGAACAAATTTTGTGGAAACTTGCCCTTTTGTTTTATTCGTTTTATTAGTAGTTTTACTGCTAACAGTTGAAACTACTGTGCGTTTTTCTTTTAATTTGCTCGTTGTGAGCTTTGTTGTTGTAACCTTTTTTGCAGTAGTTGTAGGTTCTACATACATATCTAATTTGCATTCATCGACTAAGTTACAACTTTTAGTCGATGATACTTTAAAAGTACATGAAATGAAGTTAGTTAATTTTTTGTCGCTTTTATTCTTCAGCTCAAATCCTACTAACAAACGACCATTATGCGAATCGGCATTTATATTGCTGAAGTTGATGTAAATATCAAGATTTTTTAAAACAGAATCATCTGATATTCCCGAATTTGTAACAGAAAAAGTATAATTGTTGATTGAATTATAAACATAAAACTCTAATTGAATATCATCCTCACTATATTTATCTAAAAAATCGGTATATGCAAAATAAAAATATGCACATCCGTTTTTCTCGTCCATAATATAGTGAAATTGACCTTGTACAAAAGAGCAATCAATGTCAATTACTGTTCCTTTATTATACCATTTGCCAAACTTATCTACATATTCTCCGTCAAATGCATAAGCATTACCGTCAATAGCAAAGATATTGACAAAAGCAATGATAAAGAAACAAAATATTGATAATGCTTTTTTCATCTAAACAGCCTAATATTAAATATATTTTACTATTTTACTTTTTAATTCAACAATATTGGTAATATCTCCGTCTTCGTTTTTTATTGCGACATCAATATTATCAACAACAGCATTAAATGCTTTTCCTGTTCTTCTAATTACGACAACATCATCATCTTCATATAAATCTTCAGTTGAAATTAGTTCAAAATCCATGACGTCTCCTCTTCTGTTTAATAATGTCATATTTTATTCATAAGAATGAATTTAATACAAAGATAATGAAGCACATTAGTGCAAGTGAAAGATGGTGCGGACGATGGGACTTGAACCCACAAGGAAACATTATCCACAGGAGTCTGAGACCTGCGCGTCTGCCAGTTCCGCCACATCCGCATAAACTAAAAAACGCCCTCCATTTTTTACACGACGAGGACAGCCGAGGCAGAGCTTACTTTTCAGATATAATCTTACTTTTTCAACTCAATCTGCAACACTCAAATAATTGCAATATTATAATATCACACCTTTTTCAAAATGTCAATTAAATATGTATATAAAAATAAAAAATATGTTTTCATACATACAACTTGTAAATTCATTTAATATCATTTCAACAACATCGTTAACAGTTATATCTTTTGAAATTATTTTTTCATTATCAAATTGCAACAAATCTTTTTCATTCTACCAACGCTTCATATCTTGTTCAGTATAATTTATATCTGTATAGTACAGCAATTCAATGTGATTTACAATAATGACGGGGTAACGGACTGTGTTTGCGTGGTAAAAAGTCGTGAAATGCTATAATATTTATGATATAATGTTTTAAAAACAGTGTGGAAAGGAGAATTCTTTTGATAAATATAGTTATTTGTGATGATGAAAAAAGCTATCATGAAATACTCGAATTCAATATGGCAACAGGCAAAAACCACCATGTTTATTCAACATTAAAGGAATTTGAAAAAGAGCTGACGCCGAATTTTTTAAGTCGCCATAAAAGCTATATGGTAAATATGAACTTTATTGCGGGGTATGAGCCGTATAAATTTTTATTAAAAAACAGCGAGCAAGTCGGTATTTCTCCTAAAAAGTATGCCGAGATGATTGACAAATACAGAAATTATTTGATAAACTTATAATATTATATTATTTGGAGATTCAAATATGGGCGAAATATCTACGTATTTTCTTTTTTGACTATGACAATGTCATCTATAATTTACTTTTCAACATTAAATTATATTTTCGGATACGATTATACGAATGCGTATTCCAATTCACTTGATTTATTTACACTTATTGCTGTATCGCTGTTTATGGTGATACTTTCTTTTGCGGTTGTTGTTTTAGTAAAGCTTGTACAAAAAAGTTTCACAAGGACTTGAATCATAATATAAAATACGTTTATCTTTATGCTTTCCCTTTAACACACTTTTTCGGATTTCAATTGATACATGTAGTTGAGCAATTATTTGTAAAAACGCTCAATTACTTTCCAAAAGAATAACAAGGATATTGAACTTAATATAGTTTCAAATTCAAATGATATTTTAATCAAGAGCAAAAATGCTTTTGCATTGAACAAAAGCAAAAAGAAAGATACAGAAAATCACGGTTACGGCCAAAAAATCATTTCTGATATTGCTAAAAAGTACAACGGTACATACACAACTAAAACTGAAAACGAATATTTCAGCACCGTT
>ENA-OPNV01001229-OPNV01001229.1-human-gut-metagenome-genome-assembly--contig:-NODE-1229-length-11742-cov-1.796098_pt1 | contig 11742 bp, 20 predicted proteins | sample MGYA00241542_ERZ501781 | MGnify/ENA primary metagenome ERZ501781 (study PRJEB25962, sample SAMEA2042609) | human gut metagenome | biome: human gut; feature: human-associated habitat; material: faeces...
GTGCCGTCCTCCCGTCCATACACCGCCCTCAACTTCAAGGGCGATTTTGTACTCAGGCACGGCGTAATCAAACCGCCACTTCCTGACGGGGTGAAATTTGAACTCTTTTACGCACTCGACTTTTAAATCGGTCTTACAAATAACCGTGAAAACGTCACGCATGGGCGGTTTTGCCGCTGTCTGTCGGCTTTTCTTTGTTTTTGCGATACTTTTATCAGCTTTCATGTTTTAACGTGATTTTTGGGGCTTGTTTAAAAGCAAGGAAAACAGAAAGGGGATTGCTCCCCTTTGTCTGTGTTTATTCTCATTTCATCAGAATGGCAGGTCATCCGTATTTTCCACAGCTTGCGCCCCGTCAAAGGTTGAACCGACATTCATCTGTGGGGCGGCTTTTTTCACAAGCGGTTTCATGCCGCCGATAATCGGGAGGGCTTGCCTCTGTTCTTCTGATAAGGCTTCGTATATCTCCTTGTCAAGTGACTGTTTGATACAGTGGGTTTCTTTGAACTGCGGGTTCTCCATTTCTATGGCTGTCAGGTTCAGATAAACGCCTTTTTCCCCGACATAAAGCCCGCTGTCATCAACCGGGATGACAAGACAGCGTTTTGTTTCCGTGCGCCCTTTGAAGTTTGTTATGAACGCCCCTTTCAGTTTCAGGAGGTCTTCTTTGATTGAAAAATTACCCATAATTTCTTGTTTTTTATTCGATTAAATATCCGTTTTCTGTAATAAGTTCACTTCATTTGCGTTCAGGCTCTCAGGTTTAATGATAGCCTTTTTTCTTCGGGTTGCTCCGGGTTCTGAGCCAATAGGGTTTCCGTTGCCAGTGCTTCCGGGGATGCAGCCGTTCTTTGTACGGTGGGAACGGTTCTCGTTTAATAGATTCTCGGATGCATTCTACTTTGTATTTAAGAAGTTCAGATGCTTGTTCTGTCAGTTCCTTTAAAGCCTCCTTTGTTATTTGTTTAACGCCAATCGTTTCAATCCTGATAATTAGCTGTTCAATCTGCTCTTCGGTCATTCCGAACACGATTTGAAGATTGTTCAAAGCTGTTTTCAGTTCATTTAATCGTTCTTGTAAACGGTAAAGTGGATTTTTACTATCCATAAGTCAGCCCTCCTTTTCGTAAGCCCATCCGAGAAGACGGTCAAAGGGAAGCCCTATGCGATGATGTGTGTCTTTTTTTGAAAGACAGAAATCCCCGTCATCGTCAACCTCTCCGTCCGTGCATCCTCTGTAAATTTGCCCGTTATTGAAGACGAATAATGCCGCGGTTGCTGTCAATGCCGCCGATGTCTTCTGGGTCTCTCAATGTATAACGCTGACCGTTTGAAAGCGTTATTTTACACCGTGTCACGTTTTTCATACTTGTTTCTCCTTTCTTGTTTCTTGTGTGTCAGATGTTGTTCTGTCCTCGTATGAAAGCGTGATACCCGTCAGAACCCCGTTATCGTCACGTTTGAACAGAGCACGTTCAAGGTATATGCCTCCCTGCTCGAACTGTCTGTTAGAGGCTTCAAGAAAGCCCCTGACTTCTTCAATGTTGATTTTCCTGCCCATTGTTACACATTGTTTGAACCTTGACATTTTCTGTTGCTTTTCCAACCCTCTTCTGATAACTGTATTGAACATCGCCCGTTCTGTTTGTGAAGTAAACGTAACGGTCATTGTCACGGAAACGATAAACCGTGATACCGTCAACCGTGAACAGTTTTTCAACGGGGTATGATTGGTTAGAACTCGCCTTTACTTCTTCAACTTGTTTTGATTCGCACGCTGTCAGGGCTAAGAGTGCGATTGAAATGATAATAATCTTTTTCATTTTGTTGGTATTTTAGTGTTAAACACATCTTTGAGCCACTGTTTATATGAACTTATCGGCTTACCGTAGAAAGCCATATTAGCTTTGTAATTCTCATACATTTGTTTCCGGAACTCAGCCGGGATTTGCTTTTTCTGTTTTCTTATATTCATGTTGATTTGAAATTATTGTATTATTAAAATTTCACGATAAGAAATGTAAATTTCTTGTGAAACGGAGTTTTCATCATGGCACCAACAGAGATACCATTTCCTTCCAAAAGCAGTGTCAAATTCTCCTTTCCACATTTTTCCGTTGTATTTCCCCGTTGGTTCTGATGCTGTATAATCGGCTAAAAGGTCAAAGTCTTTTTGTTTCATAGCCGCATATTCATCATCTAAAATAATATCCTTGGGATTGGGTTGAATCCAGACTCTTCCCCACGGGTGTGTTATTGGGGGAATAATATTTTCATCTAATACTACTTTTCGCATTTTCATGTTTATATCAGTTTTTATAAGTGAATAAATTCAGTTGTACAGGTCTGTTCTTGACCGTTCTTTCATATATCGGGCAGCGGTTTCTATAAAAGCATGAACCACTCTTAGCGGCTGAGAACCTTTCATCCCAAAGCCGCTTGTATTCATCTGTTCCCATTTCGGCTTCTGTGTTCAGAAACTGAACCAGCTTTATACAGAAGAAGCCCCGTTCTTCTTGCTTTTCATCGTGAAGAGGTATCAAGCCGTTTCCTTTCGGTCTCATGGTCTTTATCTGTGTTGAAGTGAATGAACTCAGAACACGAAACAGCTAATTCAGCCGTTCCTCCTGTGTGTCTTTTATCGCTTTTCATGTATTCAGACCGTTTTGAACAGCCTCTTTCTTTCATGCAATAGCCGCACGCTCGTTGATTTAATCTTGCCATAATTTCGGATTCTGTTTTTCGTGGATAATTCTTTGAACTCTCTCTATTTCGTCATCAATGACCCGTTCAAGTCTCTTGCTTTCTGTCAGGGCTGAACTTGTCTTTGTTTTGAAGTATTCTTGCTGCTTTTCTCTCATTCGGACAACAGCGTCAAAAAATTCTTTCGGCTTCATGTCAATACCGGAATTTAGTGAAGTGAATAATTGCAAGTTCTTTATGAATTCTACCATCATCATCTAACTTTTGCTTACATATATCCCTGTCAAACCATTCAATAAAATCAATAGGATTTAAACCATCATTGCGAGCAATATCATCAATGTTTATTCCTTTGTCGTTATCCAATGTAACATCATAGCAATAATGGCATTTGTTGTCATCATCATACCACTCAGTTCTATAAAATACCACTTTCTGAATACCAACACCGTGTTTCACAGTCAGTCTTGTTATTTCAATTTGTGGGCTTCTGTATGGTTTTCCCGACCATTGTCTGACAGAGAGAACTGCCTTGCCTTGTTGAACCTCTGTGATGCGTTTCAGCCATAGTGGATAGTTTGCCCGTATGGTGTGTATTTTCAAGCCTGAGAAACATTCGCTCGTACACATGGCATGGTTACGTTTCTTGCATTTTGAACAGGTCTGTCCGCTTAGGAAAGCTGCTCTGAATTTTGTCGGTTCTCCCGCTCGCTTGTGCCATGTCGGGAAAACCTGTGAGAGTGTGATTACATACGTTTTCATATCTATTTTCTGTTAAATGGTTAAAACGGGCATTCTTCATCGGAGGGCTGAAAGTCATCCCAGTTGAATTGAGAGGCTTCAAAGGCTTCCTGTTCACGCCGCTTGATTTCTTCCTGTAAATGGTTGCTGTTGTCCCAAACGGGTTCTGTTCCGTTGACAAAGGGGCTGTAACGCCCGTTGTTCAGGTTATATTTGAACAGAGCCATGCCGCACTCTCCGAGGTGTCTGAACTTCACTTTCTTCACGTAGATTTCAACCGTGTTTTCAAGTCGGTTTCTGTGAACGACAATACCGAAATCAGCCTTGTTGTAGAAGTTAGCCGAACCGCTGATGTCATAAAGTGTCGGTATCTCAGGCTCGCCGTCTTTGTTCTTCTGCATCTTTGTTGGGTGCGCCATAAGGATGACCAACACATCGTGCTGCTGTGCGAAGTTTGTCAGTTTGTCAAGCAGCCTTGATATGTATTTAGTCTCGTTCTTGCCCTCGCTTTCATCTTCAAGCCTGTTATATGGGTCAATAACGAGAACTTTAATCCCCTTGCGTCTGACAAGGAATTTCGCCCTTTCGAGAATAGCGTCAACCCTGAAATCGCTTTTCGGGGATATGAAGAAGAAATTTGTTTCAAGGTGTTGTTTCACTTGTTTGTACTCCCCGTAGGTCAAGTGTTCTTTGTCAAACTGTTTGCCCGTGAACTTCTCAATCAGTTTTGAGGCGTGATATTCCAGCGGGGCGTTCTCCGGGCTGAAATAAGCGAAACGCCAGCCGTAGCGGATATTCAATCGTTCTGCAATTTCGTCAATAAATTCAGACTTACCCGAACTCGGAACGCCCGTGATGATACACAGACGCTTTGTTTCAAAAGAACACAATCGGTCGAAGTTGTCATGCCCGATTGTTACCCCTTTCTGCAAGCCATGCTCAAACAGAGCGTCAAGGGATTGTTCAAAGTCTGACAGCGTGAAAACGCCCTCAATCTTTATCTCGGGAGCGTCAGCGATACATTTCAGAAGATTTTCACGCCCGTACTTCTGCAAGTGTTCGTTAGCGTCCTTGCATCCGTCCCCGTATTCAATTATCCGGCAACGTTCAGCCCCGAAACGCCTTATCAGTTCTTCTTTCAGAACAACGCCTTTCGTGTCCGTGTCGGATGCGATGTATATTGTCTCTTTGTCATCAAAGTATTCTTCGAGATAATCATCAAGGTAGTCAAGGTTTGAGTTAGCCCCGTTCGGAACGCTCACAACATCTGTCCGTCCGCATTCAAAGAATGACAGAGCGTCCATTTCGCCCTCTGTGATGATACATTCTTTCGTACCTTTGATGTTGTCAATCCCGTATGGGAGAAGTTCTGCGCCTGAACAGAGTTTGAAACATTTGTCTCCCGTTCTGAATTTCGTGTTGACAAGTTCCCCGTTATGGTAGTAGTTGAACTGAACCGTATTCGCTTTGCCTTTCTTCTGTGGCATCCATTCAAGCCCCTCGGTTACTTTCATCGCCGTCAGGGTCTTTTCGCTGATGCCACGCCCTTTGAACCATTCAAGGGCTTTCCCAGAGATTGAAGAACAGTCCTGACGTGGGGCGGGTTTCTTGTAAACGGGTTTCTCGCGGCGTATGGGGGCGGCGTTGCGCCACGGGCGGTCTTCTTTTTCCCAAGGCTCTTTTTCCGCTGCACAGCCCGAGAAGCCGCAGTAATGACAATTGAACTCGCCTGTTTCAAGGTTGATAGAAAGACTTTTGTCACGTTTGTCGTGACGCTGGTCATGGCACTGTGGGCAGAAAACCTTTCTGTTCCCTGAACGCCCGTATGGGGCTTTTATCCCGTATTTTTCCCAATTTATGCTCATAATAAAATCCAAGTGTTTGATGATGAATCCCAAGCGTGTCTGTCAGACGGACGTGGCGGGGCTGTAGGAGGTATTATTGCCTTGCCTGAACCGTATGTCCTTCGCCCTGAGTTGTCATAGAACTCGCCGACACCAAGTTGAACCTTTGTGACTTTTGAACCGTTCTGAACGCCGCTGCCTTTATCGTTGTCGTAGTTGCCCTCTTGAACCTTTATCCAGTTTGAACCGTTCTCAAAAATCCAATCGAATGTCGCCGTCCACGCCCTTTTGTTGGATTGCCGCCCGGTCAGGAAGTCGGAAGCCTGAACACGCTTGAAGATGTCTTCTGCGGTCTGTATCCAAGTCTCACGGCTTTTGCCCCATTCGTCACAACGGCATTTTATTTTTGTTCGCCTGTTGTCATTGAGTTTTTGAACTTTCGGCAGAGAAACACAGATTGAGTTCCACAAGGCGCATATATCCTGATAAGGATATTTTTCTTTGCTCTCCTTTTCTTTACTTTCCTCTCCTTTAGGGGTTTCTTGCGCAGAAAACGCTAATTAAACAGAGTTTTCTACGAGAAAACATATATTATCTCGTAGAAAACATTGCTTTTTCAATTGAAAAGCTCTTCAACCCTATAAAAAGCCGACCTCCGTTTGATTGTTTTCGCTGTCTCTACACCCCATATCCCGGCAACAAGCCTGATAGCTTCTATATCCCCGTCAAAGGCAATGCAACATTCATGGTTATTGTATTCATAGCAATAAACCTCCTGCGGGTCACATTCATTCTTTATTCGGGCTTCCATGTCTTCGTAAAACTTGAACAGGCGTTCTATACCGTCTTTTGTACCATAGCCCCCTGCGCCGAAACTGTAAATCTTCTCCCCGTCATTCAAAGGGCGTATTCCTTTCATACCCCTTGCGAATGATTCATTACCGAAAGCGAAGAAGCAATCGTATTTCTTCACGTCAACCGAATCACGTTCATTACAGAGAGCCTTATAACCTCCCAAAGTCCGGGCGTTCTTCCATGTCATTAAACAATCATTTTCAATATCTTCATTGAACTCAAATTTCTTTTCGTCTGTCATCGTTGTTTCTCAGTTATTAAACCCGACACAGGGCTTTTACGGCTCTCTGTCGGGCGTGGTTAAACATCATGTCAACTATTCAAAATCGGGATAAGTCATTTCAATAGGCATATCAGGCTCTCCCTCAAAGTCATTATTGCAAGCTGAATATAATTCAGGCGTATCGCTCCCAAGCGTAATGTCTTTCCATAATTTGCCGTTGGTGTCTCTGTAAACGGGTCTGTCCCAACAGTCAATCCCGATAAATGTCAAATCTGTCTTTTTCATTGCAGTCTATTTTTAATCCCGCAAACCCGCTTTTGACGGGTTCACGGGAGATTGTTAATTTATGCTTGTAATTTCACACGGTTGAGAAGCGAACCTGAAATTTCATGTAATTCCCGGCTTCTTTCGGGAGTCAGTTCTCGGGCGTGAGCCGTGATTGCCTGAGTGAGCTTCCAAAGGGTTGAACCTCCCTGAACACCATCTTCGGGGTCATTGCGCATCAAAATCTTTTCAACTTCCTTACTTTCCTGTTTCAGAAGACTTCCGTTCTTTGTCAGGTTCTTCAATTCATGCTCAAAGTCAACATCAATTTCGGAAGCCCCCTGTATCTCGTAGGCTTTCTTCATCAGGTTATCTTTCCCGAACAGCCCTTTCGTCAGGTCTTTGACCGCTGAAACGGTGGTCTTCGTGTCAAGTTCATACGTTTTGTTGGATAGTTTCAGGTTATCAGGCAGCTTAGACCCCAAGTGAACCTGCTTCATCACGCTTTCACGAACCATACCATTAAGGCAAGCCCCGTTCAAGAGAAACGCCCGCATGTCAACCGCCCCGTCCCCGTAGTCAGAGGTTGAGAACCGTGCGCCCGCAAATATGATGACATCGCCGTTTTTCGCTGTCGGTATGACAATTGGCTGTGGCAGGATTGTTTCTGCCCAAACCTTTGTGTCGTTCATATAAGCGTCCGAAATTACCGCCCCTTGCCTGCTCGCTTCCTGAACAAAAGCCGTCAGGATTTCAACGCTGTTCAGACGGCGGTAGCTGTCAGAGAGAACACCCCGAACCTGCTCCCCTACGGTTCTGACAAGAACACGGCTTCTTTCCGTCCAACCGCTATGCTCGTTCAGAATTTCGGCGGCAAGGTTCTTAGCCCACTCAGCCCCCTGCGCAAGCTGCCTGAGATAACGCTGCGGAACTCCCATTCTGTCAGCAAGCTGCCCTATGGCGTTATCATGGAGCGAGAACTGACCGTCAGGCATATTCATCATCAGACGTTCTCCCCCATTGAATGTTATCACGGGGCTGTGGTCTTTCTGTCTCAGGTTAACGCCTATCGGGGCGATATAATCCTGCGCTATCTTTCCCTCGCTGATAAGACGCTCCATTGTAGCTTGAACCCCAACGGATTTACCGTCTATCATTCTCTGAACCTTGTTGATTACAACATCATTCAAACCCTGTTGCAGGGTCTTTTCGTTTGTCACTGTCATTGTTTCCATACTTGAAAATTTTATTTGGGTTAATACTGAATTGATTTTTCTAAATACGCCTTTGCCTCCTCATACAAGGCGGCTTCCGTCAAGTCATCTGAACTTGGTTCAAAGCCCGCCCAAAAAGCAGCTTCAATGATACTGTTCATGTTGTCTTTCATAAATTCCGTCCTCCTGATTATTTGATATAAAATGAAAATTTGATACCTCTCCTGAGTTTGCATACGCATTTGTCTTCAACGCTGCTGAAAGCTCGCTTCAAAAGTTTATTGAACATTTCAACACCGATAAGAGCGATAGCCCCTGAAACGCCAACCAGCTTGTGAACCTTGTTTCCCTCGCCGTCAACGCCTGAAACCTTAATTCTGAAATTACGGTTGATTTCTCTTGTGCTGTATGCTAAACTCACTGTCTTCATATTTCTGTTTTTTTGAGGTTCAAAAGTGATTACATTTTAATCACGTTGCAAATATAAGTTAAGTATTTTGGAAATAATCAACTTTTTCGGATAAAAAATCAACTGGACAGATTATTTTTAACCCCACTTAACTCCACTTCCGTAGTATTTAACTCCATTATCTCAAAAACAGCCTCAAAATAGCTTAAAAGCATATTTTATAACATAAAAACTGAGACAAACAAGAAAAAAGCATTATTTTTCTGAGTACATTGTAATCACTTTAAGAAATAAAGCATACCTTTGTTGCGTAAACTTTTCAGTTAAACAAAGCATTCATTATGAAACAAAAGATTTTAGAGGCGTTGAAAGCCAAATTTCCGGGGGTCAACGCAAATGTATTGAACAGGATTGCCGATAAACTCGCCAAGACTGTAACCACAGATGAACAAATAACAACTGCTATTGCAGGGGTAACAAAAGAGTTCATCGAAATCATTGAAAGCTACGGCGACAGCCGTGCGACAGAAGCCCAACAGACAGCCGTACAAACCTATGAAACCAAATACGGTCTGAAAGACGGGCAAAAGATTGATAACGGGGGCGGCTCTCAGGGCGGTCAGCAAGGAGGAACGCAAACCGTTCAGACACAATCCGCAGGGGGCGAGCAAGTTCCGGCTTGGGCACAGGCTCTTATCGAAAGCAACAAGACGATAACCGAGCGTTTGAACAAAATGGATGGAGACCGTACAACTGCAACCCGCAAGCAACAACTTTCCACAATCATTGAAAAACTGCCTGAAAATCTACGTAAGGCTTACGAGCGCACACCTGTTGACGGTCTAACCGATGAACAGTTCAACACGCTTGTCGGCGAAATCACTACCGAAGTGGACGGCATTGTCAATGACACACGGGCAAAAGGGGCTGTTTTCGGAAGACCTGCCGCACAGAACGGCGGTTCATCAAGTCAAGGGAACGAACTGACAAAAGAGCAATTGGAGGCTATATCACACCGTGACAACAAGCCCGCCGACGGTCAGCCGTTCTAATGTTTAACATCCAAAATCATTCAAAAATGGGAATGACAGTAACACGCAGGAAAGACACACGCACACCTCGTGTCTTCATGCACAAAACAGCGGATATTCGCGGCGGCGTTTCGGTCAAGGTTTCTGAACTCGGCGGCGATTTTCTGAACGAGGGCGCAGTATTGAGCGCACCCGACAACGGCATTTGCCACGTTGTGAAGATTGCCGTTCTGTCGGCAGAAGCGACAGATACCGCAACTGACATCAAAGTAAATAAAGGTCACAATTTCAAAGTTGGCGATTTCATCATGGCTGATGAAGGTGGCAAGGCTTACGCTATCACATCTATCACAACCACAGAGAAAACCCACGACACAATCAAGGTCAAGACCACTCTTGGAGTGAAGATTGAGAAAGGCGGATTTATCATTGAAGCCGCAGCGGAATCGGCAGCGGAAACCTCAAAACTGAAATACACCCCACTTTCACTTGTCGGAACAGGCAAGCCCATCGTGCAAAACTCAAACCTTGACACGGACGCTTGGCTTATTGGCGTGACAAAGGGCAACCCGCTTCCTGAATGCGTGATGAAACACCTCAAAGGTATCATAAACTATTAATCGTAAGTAATTTATGGGAACTATTGTAAATACAATGATTCAGGGTTTGACCGAACAAATGGTTCAAGCCCGTCTGAATTCGGCTGACGCTTCGGGCTTCCTTTTCGGAAAGCACTTCCCCGTTAAGAAAGTCAACGGCTTCAACTGGAAAACCTTAACGAACCAGCTTGAAAAGAAGAATGTCGCCGCCGACCTGCATACTGACAACGGAACTATCATGCGTAAACGCCGCCCGATATTCGAGAGCGCACGTGGAGATATTCCGTTTATCTCTATCAGCCGTGAACTTTCACGCTCTGAAATCAAAGATTATCAAACGGCTTTGGCTTTCGCTCAGGATGAAGATGCTACCAAACTTGTTGAGTATTGGGGAAATGATGTTGACTTCTGTTTCAACGGCGTTCAGTCTGAGGAAGAATACATTGCATGGAAACTCGCTTCAAACGCTGGTGTGCTTAAATTCACAACCACCACGAACGCAACCTATGCCAATGAATTTGACCTTGACTATGACGTGGATGATGAGATGAAAACCAAATCATCCGTTGATTGGAACAGTAAGTCAACTGCTGACATTATCGGCGACCTTGCTAAATTCGTGAAGTTGGGTAAGGATCATAACCTGAACTTGAAGTACGCTTTCATCAATTTGGATGAACTGTACAAAATCTGTTCTGCGGAACAAATTATTAAACAGTGCGCTTCTTTCGCCGCCAACGCCCTCGGTATCTCTCAAACACCTGACTTGGCTGCTGTAAATACCATGCTCGCAAAACAAGCATGGCTGAACGGTATTCAACTGCGTGTTATCGACCAAACCATCACCCGTGAATTTTCAGACGGTTCACAGACTTCCGGCAACCCGTTTGAGAACAGCCGTATGATTTTGTCAGAAAGTGAAATACTCGGTTCCACGCAGTATGACATTCTTCAAGAAAATGAAGAAACAATTCTGAGAGCCGTGCGTGCCCATACAGTCGTGAAGAAGTACGGCACGATTGAGCCTAAGAGCGAGGTTACAATCGGTCAGGCTGACGCTATCCCCGTATTTGATACGGCTTACCGTAACATCTACGTGAGAACGGACGCACAAGATTGGGATTAAGGTATTAAGCTATGGAAACAGTTCTCGAAGCGTTGAAAGGCGTTAATGCCTACCCTGTTCCCCTCCGCACATTGACAACAATAGCGGACAAACGGGGATTGTCGCTGACAACCGATGCGACACAGGAAGTGCAGAAAAGCAAGGAGTATAACCTTGCCGTCGCTGACCTCCTGCTGTGGCTGTCTACCGCCCCCGATATATCGCAGGGAGGGCAGTCCTATTCGTTCACGGACGAACAGCGCAGGGAGTTCCGCAACGGGGCTTACAGCTTGTACGATGATTTCGGGGCAAGCGACAAGGCAGGAACACCGAAACCTATTTACGGATATAAAGGCTCTCGGCTATGATTATTCAAAACGGAACAAACGAATTCAAGACAAAGACAGTGAGCGGGATTGACCCTGAAACGGGTTATCCCGTCAAACCGTCTTCCGTGGCATGGGGCGAACCTGTTCCATGTCAATTCAAGGCGAAGAAGTTCAACCAACTCGGAATCATCAAGGGGGAACACTTCACAGTGGCTTCCTATGAAATCCTGATTGAAGAACAGCCCGTTCCATCGGAACAGCTACGCTTGAAAGACTTGTCAGGAAAAGAGATTGGCACGTTTTCAATCATTCAGGCAGAACCGCTTGAAGCCGTGTGTGAAGTAAGAATTTTGGTCTAAAGCGATGTGCGGCTGTATGTCGGCTTTTCTTTTTCAACCGCTTCACGGTCTGCGATAGCTTTCTCT
>ENA-OPNV01001232-OPNV01001232.1-human-gut-metagenome-genome-assembly--contig:-NODE-1232-length-11728-cov-2.588880_pt1 | contig 11728 bp, 8 predicted proteins | sample MGYA00241542_ERZ501781 | MGnify/ENA primary metagenome ERZ501781 (study PRJEB25962, sample SAMEA2042609) | human gut metagenome | biome: human gut; feature: human-associated habitat; material: faeces...
TTAAAAAAGTTTATAGTTTGTACACCCAGAGGATTAAGTGATACGAATCTCTTAAGTGGAGGATATTTTTCTATCAACAACGGAAAATCGTATTGACCATTGTGCTTATTTCTTATATGTAACTCACCTTTTTGTGCCATGCCGGCAAAGATACAGAGAATTTTCCTGTCTGCAAATTTTCCCTGTTAATACACTAAATTGGAATCAAATCACCCCAAAATATCATAAAATAAAAAAGCATCCCATAAGGTCATTTTCTGAAACCTTAATTAGGATGCTTATTCTATAATGCATTGATATTCAATGAATCGTTTTGCATCCGGTCGTTATGGTTGTTTTGCAATTCTTTCCAGCGGAGAGACAGGGATTCGAACCCCGGGTACCTCGCAGTACAACGGTTTTCAAGACCGCCGCAATCGACCACTCTGCCACCTCTCCAAAACTCCTTTATCAGAAGTGCTTTCCGTTGAAAGCGGTGCAAAGGTACGAATCATTTTTAAATCTGCAAACAATCTGACACTTTTTTCGTGAATTAATCGTATTTTTGTGCCCAGTTATAAGGAATAAAGATATGATATACCCTCAAAATTTTGAGCAAAAGATAGGATTCGACCAGATAAGGCAGTTACTGAAAGACAAGTGTCTTAGCACTTTAGGCGAAGAAAAAGTTTCAGACATGGGATTTTCCGAACAATATGAAGTAGTAGAAGAGAATTTAAACCAGGTAACCGAGTTTGTTCGCATCATTCAAGAAGAGGACGGATTTCCCGACCAATTTTTTTTCGATGTCCGCCCTTCACTGAAACGGGTACGGATAGAAGGAATGTATCTGGACGAACAGGAATTATTCGACTTGCGCCGTTCACTAGAGACCATTCGTGATATCGTCCGTTTCCTGCATCGGAACAATGAAGACGAAGAAGAAAGTGATAGCCCCTACCCCAGTCTGAAACGACTGGCGGGAGACATTGCCGTATTCCCCCAATTGATTGGAAAAATAGACGGTATCCTCAATAAATATGGAAAGATAAAAGATAATGCTTCTACAGAACTGGCTCGTATCCGCAGGGAATTAGCCAATACAATGGGAAGTATTTCCCGCTCGTTGAACAGCATTCTGCGCAGCGCGCAATCCGAAGGATATGTAGATAAGGACGTAGCCCCTACCATGCGCGACGGTCGCCTGGTTATCCCTGTCGCTCCGGGACTCAAACGTAAGATTAAAGGAATCGTCCACGATGAATCGGCAAGCGGAAAAACCGTATTTATCGAACCGGCGGAGGTTGTAGAAGCAAACAACCGCGTCCGCGAACTCGAAGGAGACGAAAGACGGGAAATTATCCGTATCCTGACGGAATTCTCCAATGTGTTGCGCCCGTCTATTCCGGAGATACTCCAGTCGTATGAATTTTTGGCAGAAATTGATTTTATCCGTGCGAAAAGTTATTTCGCCATACAGACCAACAGTCTGAAACCCGCCATAGAAAATGAACAGTTACTGGACTGGACTATGGCCGTACATCCCTTGTTACAACTGTCGCTAGCCAAGCATGGGAAAAAGGTCGTACCTTTGGACATAGAATTAAACAAGAAACAGCGTATTCTCATTATCTCCGGTCCGAATGCCGGAGGTAAATCAGTCTGTCTGAAAACGGTAGGCTTATTGCAATATATGTTACAATGCGGCATGTTGATTCCGATGCACGAACGCAGTCATGCAGGTATATTCAGCAGCATTTTCATAGATATCGGTGATGAACAGTCTATCGAAGACGATTTGAGTACCTACTCCTCTCACCTCACCAATATGAAGATAATGATGAAAAGTTGCAATGAACGTAGCCTCATCCTGATTGATGAGTTCGGAGGAGGTACGGAGCCGCAGATTGGAGGTGCCATTGCCGAAGCTGTACTGAAACGTTTCAACCAGAAAAGGACTTTCGGAGTGATTACCACCCACTACCAGAATCTGAAGCATTTTGCAGAAGACCATGAAGGCGTAGTCAACGGCGCCATGCTTTACGACCGCCATTTAATGCAGGCACTCTTCCAATTGCAGATCGGTAACCCGGGAAGCTCCTTTGCTGTAGAGATCGCACGGAAAATCGGATTGCCGGAAGATGTAATCGCTGACGCCTCGGAAATTGTAGGGAGCGAGTACATCAATGCCGACAAATATCTTCAGGATATCGTGCGCGACAAACGTTACTGGGAAGGGAAACGCCAAACGATCCGCCAACGGGAGAAGCACATGGAAGAAACGATCGCCCGCTATCAGACTGAAATGGAAGAACTGCAAAAATCACGGAAAGAGATTATCCGGCAGGCTAAAGAGGAAGCGGAACGAATGTTACAGGAATCGAATGCCCGTATTGAAAATACGATCCGTACCATTAAAGAGGCACAGGCAGAAAAAGAAAAGACCCGCATGGCCCGTCAGGAGCTAACTGACTTCCGTACTTCTTTGGATGCATTGGCTTCCAAGGAACAAGAAGAAAAAATGGCTCGGAAAATGGAGAAACTGAAAGAGAAACAGGAACGGAAGAAGAATAAAAAGAACGAGCAGAAAGCGGCAAGTTCCTCAACAACCGCTACTCCTAAAGTGGCTCCTATCTCCGTTGGCGAAAATGTAAAAATTAAAGGTCAGACCAGCGTCGGGCAGGTAATGGAAATCAGTGGCAAGAATGCAATCATCGCCTTCGGAAGTATCAAGACAACCGTTAAGTTGGACCGTCTCGAACGCTCCAACGCGGCCCCCAAGACGGAAAGCATGGCCAAAAGTACCTTTGTCAGCAGCCAGACACATGACCAGATGTACGAAAAGAAACTTAGTTTCAAACAAGATATCGATGTGCGCGGGATGCGCGGAGACGAAGCGTTGCAGGCAGTCACTTATTTTATTGACGATGCTATATTGGTCGGCATGGACCGTGTACGTATTCTTCACGGAACAGGAACAGGAATCCTTCGTACACTCATCCGCCAATATCTGTCCACCGTACCGAGTATCCGCCATTATGCCGACGAGCATGTGCAGTTCGGAGGTGCCGGAATCACAGTAGTAGATTTTGATTGACCCGGATATAAGACATATTGTAAACAAAACATCGCAAGAACTTGTTCTCATTTAGAAAACCACTACCTTTGTTGCGGTGGTTTTCTAAAACGAGAATAAAGCATGAAAAATAACCTATTAAGCGAAAAGCTCATTTACACAGGGGACAGCCTTACTCCTACCCACATTCATCTCTGCACCTACAATGCCACTGAGATGCAGGAAAGCTCCGGCGACACCTTCCAATCCGTCAAAGCAACATTAGACAGTGCGCGAATCAACTGGTTGCAAGTGCACGGTTTAAAAGATACGGAAACAATCCGCGAGATTTGCGCTCATTTTGAAATAGACTTCCTTGTTTTGCAGGATATCCTGAACGCAGACCACCCGACTAAAATCGAAGAACATGATAAATATATCGTTCTCATCCTGAAATTATTCTATCCCAACACCCATAAGGAGGAAAACGAACTGGACGAACTGCTCCAACAGCAAGTCTGTGTCATTCTGGGAAGCAACTATGTGCTGACCTTTCTCGAACAGGAAACCGACTTCTTCGATGATATTAACGCTGCCTTACGCAATGATGTACTGAAAATACGTAGCCGTCAGACGGATTATTTGCTCAGTGTACTGCTGAACAGTATAATGACCAATTACATCTCAACAATTTCTTCTATCGACGATGCCCTCGAAGATCTTGAAGAGGAGTTGCTGACTATCACCGACGAAAATGATATAGGTATCCAGATCCAGTCACTCCGGCGTCAATATATGCTGATGAAGAAATCCATTCTCCCCCTAAAGGAACAATACGTAAAACTGTTACGGGCGGAAAACCTGCTTATCCATAAAGTAAACCGTGCGTTCTTCAATGACGTGAATGACCATTTACAATTCGTTCTCCAGACTATTGAAATCTGCCGTGAAACGCTTTCTTCATTAGTCGATCTATATATATCGAACAATGACTTACGCATGAACGACATCATGAAACGTCTGACCATTGTATCCACTATCTTCATCCCTCTCACCTTTTTAGTCGGAGTATGGGGAATGAATTACAAATGGATGCCGGAGCTTGATTGGCGATACGGATATTTATTTGCATGGATTTTAATGGGAGTTATCGGTATTGTTGTATATTTGTATTTTAGAAAAAAGAAATGGTATTAATTAAGCACACATAACTCATGAAATCAATTAAAGAGCTATATCGAATCGGTACTGGTCCTTCCAGCAGTCACACAATGGGTCCACGCAAAGCTGCAGAAATGTTCGTAGAACGTCATCCGGATGCAGCCTCTTTCAAAGTAACACTCTATGGAAGTCTCGCCGCTACCGGAAAAGGGCACATGACGGATGTAGCCATTATAGACACACTCAAAACTACCGCCCCGGTAGAAATCATCTGGCAACCGAAAGTCTTTCTTCCTTTCCACCCGAACGGAATGACATTTGCCGCTTTCGACGCTAACAACAAGATTCAGGAGAATTGGACAGTTTATAGTATCGGCGGAGGCGCACTAGCTGAAAACAACAGCAATCCGACAATTGAAAGTCCTGAAGTATATGGGATGAACAGTATGACGGAAATTCTGGAATGGTGCGAACGTACCGGAAAGAGTTACTGGGAATATGTGAAAGAGTGCGAGAATGAAGATATCTGGGATTACCTCGCTGAAGTATGGGATACAATGAAAGAAGCCATTCACCGCGGACTGGAAGCGGAAGGAGTGCTCCCCGGCCCATTGAACCTGCGACGGAAAGCTTCTACCTATTATATACGTGCTACCGGATACAAACAGTCCCTTCAATCGAGAGGACTCGTATTCTCTTATGCACTGGCGGTAAGCGAGGAGAACGCTTCGGGGGGAAAGATAGTAACTGCCCCCACCTGTGGTTCCTGCGGTGTCATGCCTGCCGTACTTTATCACCTGCAAAAGAGCCGTGATTTTAGTGATATGCGTATTTTGCGTGCATTGGCTACTGCCGGACTGATCGGAAACATCGTCAAATTCAATGCGTCTATCTCCGGTGCGGAAGTAGGTTGCCAAGGTGAAGTAGGCGTTGCCTGTGCCATGGCATCGGCAGCAGCCAACCAATTATTCGGAGGTAGTCCGGCACAAATTGAATATGCAGCAGAAATGGGATTGGAACATCACTTGGGTATGACTTGCGACCCTGTATGCGGATTGGTACAGATTCCCTGCATCGAACGGAATGCCTACGCTGCCGCCCGCGCACTCGACGCAAATCTTTATTCCGCCTTTACGGACGGTATGCATCGTGTATCTTTCGACAAGGTAGTGCAAGTGATGAAACAAACCGGACATGACCTTCCCTCACTCTACAAAGAGACGAGTGAAGGAGGATTGGCCAAAGATTACCAGCAAATGTAAACCTACAATTATAGTGACGCTATCTTATCGGAAGACCGTCACTATACTAACAAAAGAGTGACGCTATCCTGACAAGATACCGTCACTCTTTCCATTTCAGTTAAATGGATAAGAAATTATTCTGCCGGAGGCCAAATCGTATCATCCCCGTTACTGATATCCTTTTCGTGCAGCAATCCACCATCCTGCGAGAAAACCAGTGAATAGCGCCGGCTTCCCTGCTTCACCTGAATGACAGATTCCGTAGGATTCTGCGGATAAACGAGTACATAGACATCGGTCACCACCCAAGAACTATACTTGGTATTATTGAAAGCAGTATATACAGCCGGAACTAAACTATCTATACTTTCCAGTTCATTTTCTGTCATCAGCCAATTCGCATTCCCGTCAAACCAGACTTCCAGTTCGTCATCGGCCACCCAGCAATCGGCCACATAATACACATCTTTCATTTCCCATTCTATATTCTGAGCTGCCGGATATAATTGTTTCAAGGCTTCCGTAATATTGGAAGGCGGATTGAAAGCCGGATCATCATCTTCATCGGAACAGGCACCGAATGAAAGGGCAGCCAACATCAGAACCACCGCCCAGGCGCCAAACTTAAATCTCAACATAGTTACTTTTTTGGTTCAGGTTTATTATTATACTATCACTTATACTTAATCGTCCGCTTTAACAAACTTCCCTTTCTTGTCAAACTTGAAAGAGACGCCTGTGGACAATTCAACTTCATATCCCTTACGGTCACGCTCTACTTTCGTCACTCCTTCAGCAGCAAAATTATGTGCTTTCAGATAATCAACGGCAAAGTTCGGAACAATACTTGCAGGAATCACCTGTCCTTTTCGGGCACTTACTTCTTCCCAGTTTCCCTTGCTGTCGAATTCTATTTCCGTACCGTCTGTCAGTAACACCTCATATTTGGTAGCCTCCAGCATTTCCTTATCAATCTTGATATGAGACACTTCGGGTTTAGTAAAATGACGGTTAATAAAATTGCGTGCCGGAAGCGGTAACTGATTCATGTCTTTAGTTATCACATCAGCAGCCCATGAAAACTGTACGGCAACAATAGCCAACACGAGTAAAGATAGAATTTTCTTCATAATCATTATTTTTTTAACGTTAATACTATACTTTATTTTATACAGCAAATAACGATACAGATTTAGGAAAGATTTGGGAATAACCGAAGAACAGTCTTTTTTTTGTGTTCTTTAACTTTCAGTCCTCGGTATACAAATAAAAACAGGACAGCAAATTTATCAACGATACAAAAATATGAAAGGCAACCTTTTTCGGTTGCCTTTCGTTTGTCTCAAATGCTTTCACATTTGTGCTATTCTACTAAAAAGCCTGTTCACAGGCTTAATCGGGTGTTTCTTCTTCATACGCGTCTTCCAGCATATCAACTTTCTGAATACTCATCTTTCCGTCGGCGGTTATCGTTATGGAAAGCGGGACATACAAATCTGTCTGCGGATAGCAGACACTCGCTGCATATACAATGCCTTGCGGAGTTGTTTTATCATATACGATTCCTTCGAGCACGGACTTTGCCAGAAAGTCGGCATCCACTACCGAAGAAAAATCATTCTTGGTGAAGGTCTTGTTGAACACTGATTCACCACCGCGCGTCAGACGCAGCACGATTTTATTATCCATATACGTATCCCCCATTTCATTGGTAACATGAGGCAGGCTCTCGTCCGGTGTACGGGAAACGAAAGAACGATAATCCTTCCCTTTGAATTTGATGTCTATTTCACTTTTAGAAGTCTGCATCCGTTGTATTCCACGGGCGTCTACGCTATCCTGCGTTGCCAATACCGACTCCTTTTTCGAGTTTACTTTACCGCCACAAGCAGTCACAGCCACAACCAGCGGCAACAAAAGCAGATAAATAAGCTTTTTCATCCTGAAGTTTTCTGTTTATAAATAGACGACAAAGGAACAAAAAGACGGTGAGATTTACAAGAGTAACCGGCATTTTTCCTACATTTGCAATAAAGAACAAAGTTATTTGCAATAATTACTGATTTAAAAACCTGCAAACCTGACAATATGTGCCAACGAATGATAACGATTCTTTTTCTTGTCTGTGCATTCTGTATAGGCGGCAGTGCATACGGGCAGAAAGTGAATTATCAACAATTCGAGAATATCTACCTCGGTGCCGAAGCATCGGTCATCAGTTGCTTCCTGCAAGACAGCGAAGGGTTGATATGGATAGGTTCCAACAAAGGGTTATTCAGTTACGACGGATATTCCACACAGCAGCACTTCACTTATGGAGAACGCAATAACACGCGCATTTACTGCGGAATAATAGCAGACAATACTTATTTATATTTAGGGACAGATAACGGAATCCTCGTCTACAACTACCGGACGGACAAATACGAACAACCGGAAACGGATTTCCCGACAGATGTACGGACAATGGCGCTTCAAGGAGACACCTTATGGATAGGTTCGTTGAACGGTCTGTATACGTATCAACTCAACACAAAGAAACTGGCTTCACTCGACAGTAAGAGCAACGGACTTCCCCATCACACTATTTATTCTATCATCCGCACAACGGACAATCAGATATATGTAGGCACCTACAATGGTTTATGCCGATATATAGAGGAAAGCGGAAAGTTTGAAAATATCCCGTTGCCCGTCAACCGGAACGTGAGCAATCTCTTTGTCAACTCTTTGTTGGAAGATACGTCCCGCCAATGTATCTGGATCGGAATGGAAGGATCTCTTTTCCAATATACTCCGGCCACGGGACTAATGAAACCGATAGATGCCTTCCACAACAATTCCATTAAATCACTGGCTTTGGACGGGGATGGAAATTTATTAGCGGGTACCGATAACGGACTTTATGTTTACCAGAACGATAATGGGACACTGCAACACATCGTACACGACTCCCGCAATATCCAGTCGCTAACCAACAATATTATCTGGAATATATTTGCCGATCAGGAACAGAACATCTGGCTGGGAACGGATTACGGCATCTCCCTTTCACGCTACAACAGTGCATTGCAATTCATTCCTATCTCGCAAATCACGGGTACAGGAGACGGAAACCAGTTTTATTCCCTGTTCCGGGATTCCAAAGGGTTCTACTGGTTCGGAGGAACTAACGGAGTCATCCGTTTTACCAACCCCACCGGTAACAAGCACGACGCTGTCTGGTACAGAATGGGAGATAAACACCATCCGTTGTCCCACAACCGTATCCGACACATCTACGAAGACAGAGAACAACAACTCTGGATAGCCACGGACGGCAGTATTAACCGTTACGACTACAAGACTCACCAATTTGTACACTACAACATCGTAGACAGCACAGGAACAAACAACACCAACTGGGCTTATTACCTGTTTGAAGACACCGACGGAAAACTCTGGATAGCAACCTGCCTCGGAGGTATTTTTGTAGTAGACAAACAAAAACTGGTACAATCTTCCGGCGGAACCTACATAGCCGAGCAGAACTATTCCACTCGCAACGGCCTGTCAGGAATGTTCATCAACCAAATTGTTCCCGATGCGGAAGGTAATGTATGGGTATTGCTCTACAACAGCAAAGGAATAGACAAAATCAATCCGCGCACGCAGCAAGTAACCAAATTGTTTGCCGAAGAGTTGAGCGGTGAAAAGAGCCCGAATTATCTCCTACGAGATGAGGACGGTATGCTCTGGGTAGGATTTCACGGTGGGGTCATGCGCATCAATCCCCAAGATTCCGGTCAGCAAAGTATTACCTTCGGCAGCTTCAGTAACAATGAAATTCTGTCTATGACTTCCGTAAAAGAGCATATCTGGATTTCTACAACCAACGGGCTTTGGATTGTCGACCGGAAAACAATGGATGCACGCCAACAGAACATGACAGACAAGCGTTTCACAAGTCTTTTCTTTGACCCGAAAGACGAAAACATCTATTTGGGAGGTGCGGACGGATTCGGTATTTCCCGACCGGACATACAAGCTATGAATCAACCGGAACGCCCGATCCTGCTGACTGCTTTATATATCAACAACCAGTTGATGTCTCCGCACACCGGAGAAAGCATACCTAATATCCGTTATACGAACTCTATCGAACTGGCATATAACCAGAATAATCTGGCTTTCGAGCTTTCCGACCTCCCCTATTCGCTAGAGGAAAAGCATGAATTTGTCTATCGGCTGGAGGGAATGGACAAAGAATGGAATTTCCTGAAATCGAATACAAACCGCATTACATACAGCAACCTCAACTACGGAGATTATCAATTAATTATCAGTAAGGTGGAAAAGAGTGGCCACCCGTCCGAACACCCTTATATTTTGAATATCAAGATCCTGCCTCCGTGGTATTATACGGTTTGGGCAAAGGTGATTTATGTTCTTTTGTTCCTCAGCCTCATCATCTGGACAATCAATTTCTTCCGCGTCAAGAACCGGTTGAAAATGGAACGTATGGAGAAAGAGAAGATTCTGGAACAGTCACGCCAGAAAATGGCTTTCTTCAGCAACCTGTCCAATGAGCTAAAGACACCGCTTAGCCGGATTATTGCACCCGTGAGCCAGCTGCTCCCTGCGACGGAGGAAGCGCACGAGAAACAGACATTGGAAGAAGTGCAACGCAATGCGATGAAGATTAATTCGCTGATTCATCAGGTGCTCAACTTCAACCGTATAGAAGATAACGAAGATTCACTACTAATACTGTCACGTATCGAACTTGTGTCATTCAGCCACAGTCTGTTCTCCGTCTACGAAGAAGACAAGCGGCTGACTTTCCTTTTCGAGACAAACAAAGCGAAAATTTATGCCGATATGGACGCTATCAAACTGGGAGTGATACTAGACAGTCTGCTTTCAAATGCAGTGAAATTCACTCCGGACGGCGGCAGTATCCGGTTGTCTCTTTTCTATCGCGAAGAAACCGGCTTAGTGGATATCTGTGTATCGGACACAGGATCGGGAATCCCGCCGCGGGACATTCCTTACATCTTCCAACGTTTTTTCCAATCCCCCCACTCCGGCAATAAGGAAGGTACGGGTATCGGGCTTTATCTGGTAAAAACTTACACAGAACTGCACGGCGGACACATCACCGGCGTCACCTCCGAAGAAGGAAAAGGGACTTCCGTCGGATTGAATATTCCCGTCATAGCAGTGGAGGAAGAGGAAATCCCCGCGACACAGGAGAAGAAGCGACTGGAATCGTTGCCTGTACTCAAACCGATTGAAGCGGAATCGCAGGACGAGAAGTTCCTGTCGAATATAATTCGCCTGATTGAAGACCATCTTTCGGAGTCGGAACTGAATGTGAATGCTCTTTGTGAATTATCCGGTATCAGTAACAAACAGATTTACCGGAAAATTAAGCAATTGACCGGAATGTCTCCCGTAGAATACATCAAGTCAATCCGGATGAAAAAGGCTGCCATGTTATTGCAGCAAAAGAAGTTCACCGTTGCCGAAGTAATGTATATGGTGGGCTTCTCCAACCATTCTTATTTTTCCAAATGTTTTCAGGCTGAGTTCGGAAAAACGCCGAAGCAATATATGCAGCCTGCTGTTGACGAAGAAAATCACAATAAATAAAGCACTTGCGGGTGAGGATGAGGCATTAATTGCTGTGTTTTTACCTTTCATCATGTAGCGCTTTGTCCATTGCAACCTATTATCTTTCTTCCGGTCTATCGTTAGATAAATCCTGTTGCATTAGAAGTTAACTTTTTCCGGTCTAACGGTTAAGTTGTTTTTGATAGTATATAAACTATAAACGCAAGTTCTAATTATATAAACGCAAGCTTCATTTTTATAAATGCAAATTGTATTTATAAAAATGAAGCTTGCGTTTATAGTTTACAGCAGACGGAAAGAAAATTTGCAAAGGAGGGAAAGAAATTTATCTATAAGTAGATTGCATGGAAGAACGGTAGCAACCTGTTCATATCCTACGGTTATTCTGTGCAAGAGGTGAAATAGACGAACCTCATAAAAGCACATATTGGAACTAATTATGGCCTAATCGCGGCTGAAAAGCACCTTTCGTCCTATTTTTATCCTTATATGTCCAATCTGTGCTTTCATCAAATCAGCACCTATCTTATCTTTGCCGGTATAAATAACCCGCCAAATTTGATAGCATGAAAAGACAGTTTATTCTTACCTGCATTTGCCTGTTATTTGCCTTCGTCAGCACACAAGGTAAAACGACTTCCACACCTTTCGCACATGCTTACCGTGCCCTCTG
>ENA-OPNV01001239-OPNV01001239.1-human-gut-metagenome-genome-assembly--contig:-NODE-1239-length-11690-cov-2.101590_pt1 | contig 11690 bp, 10 predicted proteins | sample MGYA00241542_ERZ501781 | MGnify/ENA primary metagenome ERZ501781 (study PRJEB25962, sample SAMEA2042609) | human gut metagenome | biome: human gut; feature: human-associated habitat; material: faeces...
TGATGCTTCATGGGCATATGAGATAGCAAACTGCACATCTGCATCAGACTTTTCAATTTTCTTCTTCAGCTCTGCTTCGCTGCTTTTTACAAGTGTCTCATAGCGCTCCTTAAGCTCCTTTGCCTCATACAGTGCTCCGTAATAGCCATAGAACATGGCGAGCTTTTCCCAGATTGCAGTGTCACTCTCGTCTGTGTGAATATCCACGAGCGTACCGTAGAGGTCGAATATATAGTTATCATATGTGAGTGGAAGTTTCATTCTTTTCTCCTTTCGACAATCCAATTATATTCCTTACCGCCCATTGTAATATGCTTTGTGGCTTGGGTGCAAGTGGGAAGCTCAAAACCTCCACTGCTTCCCACTCACATCATCGCCCTGCGAAGCTTCGCCAATGTATTCTTCTCCATTCGTGATATGGCCACCTGGTTGCGTCCGAGCACTTCTGCCACCTGCTTCTGTGTCTTATCCTGCATATAGCGGAGCATAATCAGTCTGCGCTCGCTATCATCCAGTGAGTTAAACGCCTGCTGCATTGCGATGTGATTTATCACTTTATCTGTCTCCGATGGCTTGTCTGATGCTTCTGCACTCATTTTATTGTCCAAATAATCAAGCACACTTTCATTTTCTATTGACGATGCATTTTTATCGGCTTCCATGGCAATTATTATATCCTGTTTTGACATACCGGAAATAATTTCCATTTTTTCAAGTGATATTTCACTATTTTCATTCATTCTGTATTTTTCTCTGATAATTGCAATTTTTCTTGCATCATCCCGTATTTTTCGACTGATATGTACCATTCCATCATCACGTAAAAAGCGCTGTATTTCCCCTATTATCAACGGTACTGCGTATGTAGAAAAGGCAAAGCCCTTACTTTCATCAAATCGCTGCGCTGCCTTTGTCAGCCCAACTGCTCCTATCTGAAATAAATCCTCCCGGTCAACTCCTCTGTTTCTAAAACGTTTCATAACTAAATAAATCAGGTTTATATTTTCTGTGACAAGTCTGTTGATTTTGTCACTCTTCATAGTACTTTTTTCATCTTTACTGTTGTTCCGTGTCCCGTTTCTGATGTAACTGTCAGCGCGTCCATAAATGCTTCCATGAATGAAAAACCCATACCTGATCTGTCAAGCTGTGGTTTGGATGTGTATAACGGTTCCATTGCTTTTGCCACATCCTGTATGCCCACTCCGCTATCTGATATTTCTATGTAAAGCTCCCTGCCTATGTAGCTGCAATTCATATGTACCTGTGGACAACTTTTTTCTTCTGCTGCCTGGTGATCTGCCTGACCGGATGAAATATTGTCATCCCCCATCTCATAGCCATGGATAATTGCGTTTGTCACCGCCTCTGACACTGCTGTCTTTACGTCCTCCACGTCATCTAGTGTGGGGTTTAATTGTGCCATAAACATGGCTGCTGTCATTCTCGCAAATGCCTCATTCTCTGAAATTGCATCAAAGCTAAGCGATATATGATTTGTTTTTGCTGCGTTCATTATGCTCCCTTTCTGTCTGATTATATTTTAATTTAATTCAGTTTTAAAGCTTATGTACAATAGTGTAAATGCCGGCACATTTCAAAAGCTTGTCCACTCTGTCCGACATATTGCAAACTGACACCGAGCTGTCATTAAAGTACTTAAGCTTCTTTGTTCTTCCTATTATCACTCCAATGCCGGAGCTGTCCATAAATTCTGTCTGTTTCATGTCAAATACTATTTTTCTGACACCACAGCCCTCTATAAGTGCATCAAGCTCTGCGATTATCTGCCCGGCGCAGTGGTGATCCACCTCCTTTGGCATAAGGTATGTCACCCGGTCTGCTTCCTTGATATAATTTTCTATCATGTCAAACTCTTCCTTTCCTGCTCATATAAAAAAGACACCGGAGATTATCTGGTGTCTTTCGTAATTCTATATTTAATTATTGCCTCGCAGCAGTTGTTTTACTACTGTTCCTGTGCTAGATAATTCTTTGATGTTCTGGCCTTCTCAGTGCCTGCGTAGTTGTCTACCACATACTGATAATATGGCTTTGCAGATGCTAAGTCACCTGACTTCCTGAACGACTGCGCCAGGTAATATGCAGCTGAACCATCCCTGTATGCCTCATCCATGCCGACAAGCTTCTGGAATGTAGGGATTGCACTCTGATAATCGCCACTGCTGTATGATGAGTATGCCTGACTGTACAGTGCTTCCTTATATGAATCTGCAATTGAACCATTGAGCGTATTATATGTCTGCTTAGCCGAGTCACTCAGGTAGCTAGTATTGATATTTTCAAGTGCTTCTCCTGCCTTTATTACATCATTGGATGTATAGTATACATAGGCATTGAGCAAAGCCTCATATGTGGAGATCTGGTCTGATACTCCATCATTTTTCTTCTTCTCGTCCTCAAGCTCCTTCTTTAGCTTGTCTATCTGATCATTAAGTCCACTGATGGTCTGCCCATTTGTGGAAATCGTATCATTGGCCGATAATAGCTGCTTCTTTGCATCTGTTTTCGCCTGGCTTTTTATGCCCGGAACCACAAGGAAGCACGTAACCGCCACTCCGACTACCAGACCGATTATAACATAGAGTATATTTGCCCACATTGAGCTCTCCCTGAATCGCTTTGGCATAATGATTGTTTCGTTACCACTCTGGTAGGAAATTAAATCATCATTTTTCTTTTTCCTCTCAGATCCTTTTTCCTTGAGACGCCTGTTCACTTCTTTTAAGTATCTGAGAGTAGTGGTATTGTCTGTATCTATCTTGCCCGCATCGCGTAAGGCCTTCTTTGCCTTATCCAGATGCCCCTCCTCCAGATATAAAAGAGCCAAAAGCTGATGTCCCTTTACAAGCTTTGGATTTAAGGATAACACCTTTCGAAGCTGTATAACCGCAAGGTCCTTACTGTCCTGCTTGCAATAAGTTAAAGCCTGATTATATTTTTTAATAGTCTGATTGATTGTTTCGAGCTGATTTCTGTTATTATGAATCTGATCTATATACTTCTTTGCCAGATTATCATCAGGCTGATAGTTTGCACTGATGACCCACTCACTTAAGGCGTCAACCATCTCACCCATCTCATAGTATATGAGACCTAACAGATTCCTTGCCTGGATATTGTACTTATAAAACTTAAGACTCTGCCTGAGAGAAATAATCGCTCCAGACAGATTTCTCACCTGTGCCTTTTGTAAACCATCATTGTAGTATGAGTTGGATATTCTAATAGCTCTTTTAAAAAGTGAAAGATCAGCCCCACATACAGGGCATTTATCGTTCCAGCCTGCATCTTGTCCGCATTTATAACAAATCATCTTAATTCACCCTGCCTTTTGTCCTGCTCACGTAATAACTGTGCAATGATATCTGTGACATCTGTCAGATCGTGGCTGTAAATCGCAGATTCAGCCTCCTCTATCTCTAGACTTGGCTCATAGTTCTTTATTTCTTCATCAAAATTTATCATAATCCTGCCTCCATAATTACCTGCTAAATAATCCCATCAAAAAAGGGTCACTATATATTATAATAAAGTAACCCCTTTATGCAAGTATATTTCCATTAAGATTTAATAAAAATATCGCAATTTTTTTATTTCATCGACAGCATCACGACTGCCTTGTCCTGCTCCTTGAACTCAACCTTGTCGAATTTCTCCTCTCTGAAACATGTTTTGTTTTTCCTCTGCTTCACTATACAATACCGTTGTAAAAGCCAATGTCCAAAGTAGGAAAAATTTGAGTAAATTCCGACACTTATTTTATGCAGTTCTATCTTTATGAAATTTCATCAACATCATAATACTTAAAATCCCGGAAGCAGGCACTTCCTCCTGTTTCCTCTGCCGCATAGCAGAACAGACCAAACCGGCAACCAGTAAAATGATCCAGTTTGAAGTACAGCTTATGCACGGTTCCGATTGGTAGCCAGTCTCCCTTATTTACCCGGTAATAGCAGCGTGCTTCATCCTTCATGTTACAGAAATCTGCTTCAAGACGAAAATCCATCTGGTGTGATTCAACAACAGTTCCTTCCGTCATATCCAATATACCATCTTCTTTTTTATCCAGCATAAGGACTTCATATTTTCCATGATGTTTTGTAATGCCAACTGCAGCATAACAGCTCTGCAACGCACACAAACCTGCGACATCGCCCTCTTTCAATGCAGAAGCATCAACAGTAACCTCAGCTGCGCAGGACGGATAACTCATCCTTTGCGTAAGCGTATTTACTGCCTGTGTAAGCTCTGTACAAACTTCCCGTGTTGTAATTGTATAGGTTCCCTGCAATGCATCCAGATGATAGTACCGTGGATCTGGATCATGATTAAACTGCCAGCGCGGAAGCAGCCCATTACAGAAATCATCACTTCCCACTAATGGCTGATAAATATATCCTGGTCTGGTACTGTGAACCTCTATTTCTTCCGGCACATGTCCGTTCTGTCCAAAAAACGGAAAATGATCCTTCCAGGTAACCGGAACCAGAATAGGAATCCGTCCAACTGCTCCGGAATCCTGAAACAGCATTGCATACCACTTTCCATCCGGCGTATCCACTATTCCTCCCTGTGCCATGCCCTGTCCACAATATCCACGATCATCACAAAGTACATCTCCACCCGTGAATTCTCCTTCCAGAGAATCACTGTAAAAGCATGCTTCCGTCCGCATCCAGCGGTCTCTCAGGGAATGAATCAGAAAAATATAATAATAGCCGTTTATTTTTTGAATATGAGAACCCTCATAGCCTAGCTCCGGGTTCTTATGATCACTGACTAAAAGACGATGTAATCCGTCCTTCTTTGGTGCAGTCAAATCTTCATTCAATTCTGTAATCCAGATTTCATCATTTCCATATACAATATAGTTTCTGCCATCCTCATCAAATAATAAAGAGCCGTCATGATAAAAGCCTTCTATCAGCTGCTTTTTCCATGGACCATCTATTTTTTCCGAAGTATACAAATAAGTCTTACGGGTATCATTTGCCACAAAGCAGATATAAAATCGGCCTTCATGATAGCGCAGGGAAGCTGCCCACATGCCCTGTCCGTAAATATTCTGACCGCTTTTCAGTTGCTGCGCATCCGTATGATCCAACGTCTCATAGACATAAGTCACATGCTCCCAGTGCACCAGATCAAAAGACTGCAGAATCTCACAGCCCGGCATAAAGTGCATGGTTGTGGATACCATATAATAGGTGTCTTCTACGCGGATCACGTCCGGATCTGGATAATCCAATCTTGTTATAGGATTTACATTCATTGTTTATTCCTTTCTGTTTTATCTCCATATTCTTTCTTTGTTCTATTCTATTCAAGAACCACCGCATTGTGGACGGCCTCCTTTGCATCCTTGCCCCATGAAAACAGTGTTCACAAAATATAATCTGTATTTAATTATTTAAACTGAGCCAGACGTTCCTCTACCTGAGCCATCATCTGCTCATACTTTGCAAGCTTGTCCTTTTCCTCCTGAACCTTTTCAGGCTTTGCATTGTTTAAGAATTTCTCATTTGAGAGCATGCCCCTTGAGCGCGCAAGCTCCTTTGTAAGCTTATCCTTTTCTTTATTGAGTCTTTCCTTTTCCTTCTCGAAATCAACAAGGTCCTCAAGCGGCAGGTATGCAACCGCATCAGGTATCACTACTGATACAGCGTCATCTCCAATACCGGCCTTGCCCTGCTGTACTGTAATCTCGCTGGTAAATGCAAGATTTACATATACCTCCTTGTTGTCCTCGAATATCTTTCTGACTGCCTCATCATCACTTGTGATGAAAAGCTTTGCCTTTCTTGAAGGTGGAACATCCATCTGTGTACGGACATTTCTGATACCCTTTACGAGATCCTTGCAGTGCTCGATTGCGGCTTCTTCTGCCGGGAAATTCCACTCTTCCTTGTACTCAGGCCATTTAGAGAGCATGATAGTCTCCTCGTCTGACTGAAGTGTGCAGAAGATTTCCTCTGTGATAAACGGCATATATGGATGAAGGAGCTTCAGTGCATTTACAAGTACTGTCTTAAGTGTCCAGAGTGCTGCATTTGCTGACTCAGGGTTTTCATCCTTCTTGTAGGTACGAACCTTTGCAATCTCGATATACCAGTCACAGAACTCATCCCAGATGAAGTCGTATACCTTTTGTACTGCGATTCCAAGCTCGAACTTGTCCATGTTTTCTGTGGCATCCTTTGCAAGAGTATTTACCCTTGAAAGAATCCACTTATCTGCTGCATGAAGCTCATCAAGCTTTGGCTCTCTAAGCTCTACACCTTCAAGGTTCATCATGATAAATCTTGATGCATTCCACACCTTGTTGGCGAAGTTTCTTGAAGCCTCAACTCTCTCCCAGTAGAAACGCATGTCATTTCCCGGTGCATTTCCTGTGATAAGTGTCAGACGAAGCGCATCTGCACCATACTTGTCGATAACCTCAAGCGGATCAATTCCGTTTCCGAGTGATTTACTCATCTTGCGGCCCTGAGAATCTCTTACGAGTCCGTGGAAAAGCACTGTGTGGAATGGTGCCTTGCCCATCTGCTCATAGCCTGAGAAAATCATTCTGATTACCCAGAAGAAAATGATATCGTAGCCTGTTACGAGCACATCGTTTGGATAGAAATAGTCAAGATCCTCTGTCTTTTCAGGCCAGCCAAGTGTTGAGAATGGCCAGAGCGCTGATGAGAACCATGTATCAAGTGTATCAGGATCCTGTGTCCAATGCTCCTTGCCACACTTAGGACATTTGCCCGGCTTTTCTATTGAAACTACCATCTCTCCACAGTCATCACAGTACCATGCAGGTATTCTGTGTCCCCACCAGAGCTGACGACTGATGCACCAGTCGCGGATATTGTCTGTCCAGTTGAAGTATGTCTTGTCCATTCTTGAAGGAAGAAGCTTGATTTCTCCGTTCTTTACTCCCTCAACTGCAGGCTTGATCATCTCGTCCATCTTGACGAACCACTGCTGCTTGATCATTGGCTCAACTGTTGTGTGACAGCGGTCATGCACACCTACATTGTGTGAGTGTGGTACAACTTTTACTAAAAGACCCTGCTCTTTAAGATCCTCAACCAGTGCCTTTCTGCACTCGTATCTGTCCATTCCGGCATATTTTCCGGCCTTTTCATTCATTGTGGCATCATCATTGATTACAACGATTTCCTCTAAGCTGTGGCGTTTTCCTACCTCGAAATCGTTAGGGTCGTGTGCAGGTGTAATCTTTACACAGCCTGTTCCAAACTCTTTATCTACGTATGAATCTGCGATTACCGGAATCTCCCTGTCTGTGCATGGAAGCTTTAAGGTCTTTCCGATGATATCCTGATAACGCTCATCATCAGGGTTTACAGCTACGGCTGTATCTCCGAAAAGTGTCTCAGGACGTGTTGTTGCTATCTCTACGAATCTGCCTTCCTCGCCAACTACAGGATAGTTAATGTGCCAGAAGAAGCCGTCCTGCTCCTCATGCTCTACCTCTGCATCTGAAATAGATGTCTTACATACCGGACACCAGTTTACGATTCTTGAGCCCTTATAAATCCAGCCCTTCTTATAAAGCTTTGTAAATACCTCCTGTACTGCATGTGAGCAGCCCTCATCCATGGTAAATCTCTCACGCTGCCAGTCTGCTGATGATCCAAGCTTACGAAGCTGCTTTACAATACGTCCGCCGTACTCTTTTCTCCAGTCCCAGCATTTCTCGAGGAACTCTTCTCTTGTAAGGTCTGCCTTGTTGATTCCCTGCTCTTTAAGTGCCTGGATGACCTTTACCTCTGTTGCGATGGATGCGTGGTCTGTTCCCGGCTGCCAGAGTGCATTGTAGCCCTGCATTCTCTTGTATCTGATAAGGATATCCTGCATGGTGTTATCAAGGGCATGTCCCATGTGCAGCTGTCCTGTGATGTTTGGTGGTGGCATCACGATTGTGAATGGTTTTTTGCTGCGGTCTACCTCAGCATGGAAGTAGCCATTGTCTTCCCACTTTTTGTAAAGACGGTCCTCGATGTCCTTTGGATCGTAGGTTTTGTTTAGTTCTTTGCTCATGTTTTCCTCCTTTTATATGAATGACGCAAAAACTTTGGGATGTTTTGCTGTTTTTCTTTTTATTTAGCGACGGGCGACCGATTGGATTGCATGCGCAATCTTCCGGTCTTACAGTTTTAGTACATGCCATGACGGAAATAGCATAGTAGCAAATAAATTTGCGCTATATGTGCACATCTCAGTCTACAAAAAAAGCCCTCCCGATCACTGACCGGAAGGGCGAATTAGCGCTGTACCACCTTCGTTTACATCGGAGCATATATATGCATATATAACTCGAATGCCTCTTGTCCTGTAACGTGGACGAATCGGAAGAACTTATGTCAAATCTTGTTATATATAGATTTAACTTTCTGGGTTCTTCAGCTCAAAAGCTACCTTCCATGATTTCTGTCTTAAGCACCTTTCAGCCTGCCCAAAATATATCACCATCTTACGGACCGGATGCTCTCTCTGAAAGCTTTCGTCATGTACTCCTCTTATGCCTTTAAATATTTGCCTGTTTCTTTCTACAATATTAAAGTGCATTGGGTGATTTGTCAATATGATTTTTGCACAACATTCTTAGTTGCAACTATATCCACACCGGTTGCTGCAACATCGCTTAGCAGTACATCACCTATATGCACCGGTGCCTCTACCGTGATTTGGTTGATACACTCCATCACATCCATTATCTTTTCCTTTGGAATATCCTGTGCCGTCTTTACGGATACCATCGGTATTGTGCCATTTTTCACACAGACTGTACTTGTCACAATTCGTGTCGGATGCGTTACTTCCTTTGCTCCGTAGTCTGCTCCGCGCTTGCAGGTATTTCCGGTTACTGTGACATTTTCCCCATCTATTGTCACCTTAAGGGCACAGCCCAGAGGGCAGCCTATACATGTCAAATTTCTTTCTTCCATGATACTATGCCTCCTCAATCTTTATCGTAATTGTGCTTGGATTTTCCGTTTCGATGAGTTGCTCCTTCTTAAGCACTACCTGCTCCATCTCCCCCGGCGCCATAACAGGACGCTTGCGGTGCTGCAGCTGTTTATCATCCAGATATACTGCAATATAGCAATTCTTATACACAGCTCCCACTCGAAATCTTACCGTCACAGTATCATCCATTTGTGCAGTATTTATAGTGCTTGGGACAGTGTATCTGACTCCACCTGTAGCGGTTATCGATATTTCTTTGCCATCACAACTCTTATCACCACCATTTTTTACATACTCTGCGGCATGGCGGCCTGCTGCTGTCGCTTCCTCTGACACATAATCCACGAGGTCGTGCACATGAAGCACATTTCCACAGGCAAATACACCGGGCACATTTGTCTCAAGGCTTTCGTTTACGACCGGTCCGCTTGTTACCGGATTGAGCTCTACACCGGCTGTTTTTGAAATCTCATTTTCCGGAATGAGTCCGCACGAGAGTAAAAGCGTGTCGCACTCGTAAAATTCCTCAGTTCCCTCAATAGGCTTGTTATGCTCGTCCACCTGTGCGAGAGTGATGCCCTCCACACGCTCCCTGCCCTTTATATCAACCACTGTGTGTCTGAGCTTAAGCGGGATATTAAAATCATCAAGGCACTGCACAATATTACGCTTCAAGCCTCCTGAATACGGCATGAGTTCTGCAACCACCTGCACCTTGGCACCCTCCAAGGTCATTCTTCTTGCCATAATAAGACCGATATCTCCTGAACCGAGTATTACTACCTTTCGTCCCGGCATGTAGCCCTCTATATTCACCAGTCTCTGAGCTGTGCCCGCCGAGAAAATTCCTGCCGGTCTGTAGCCGGGTATGTTAAGAGCACCTCTTGCTCTCTCCCTGCAGCCCATCGCAAGTATTACTGTCTTTGCAGCGATATGGAAAAGTCCGTCTGTGCGGTTCATAGCTGTAACTATTTTATCGTTTGACCCATTTTCAGACTCGTCACCGGTTGAGATATCCATGACCATCGTATTCAGTCTGTACTCTATGCCAAGCTCTTTGACCTCTTTGATAAATCTTCCGGCATATTCAGGGCCTGTGAGTTCCTCCTTAAAGGTGTGCAGGCCAAAGCCATTGTGTATACACTGATTTAAGATACCGCCAAGCTCACAGTCTCTTTCCAGTATAAGTATTTTATCTATTTTATTTTTCTTAGCGGAAGCTGCTGCCGCAAGACCTGCCGGACCTCCTCCTACTATCACAATATCGTAAAATTCCATATTGTCCCCCTATGTTAATCTGATATTAATCCAATATCAATCTATCGTTACCTGTCTCTTTGAAGTAAGACAGACTATCCGCGATTCTTGCTCATTCCAACAACTATCTTTGACTTTCCACCGCTTTTAGTGACGTCAAGCTGCGAAATTCCCTTCTCTCTGGCGATAATCTCCATAGTTCTCGGAGAACAGAAGCCTGCCTGGCACCTGCCCATTCCGGCTCTGGTGCGTCTCTTCACACCATCAAGCGACTTTGCGCCAAGTGGTCTGTTTACCGCATCCATTATCTCGCCCTCCGTAATCATCTCACAGCGGCAGATTATGTTACCATACTCAGGCTTTTCTTTTATCAGCTCTTTATACTCATCCTCTGAAAGCTTCTTTGGATTTAAAATACCTTTTCTTGTCTCGATAAAGTCCGCATTTTTAGAAGGCTTAAAAAGCCTCTCAACTATTGCTGCCACTCTCTCACCGATAGCCGGTGCACTTGATAAGCCCGGTGACTCTATACCTGCACAGTCCACAAAAAATGGTGCATCTTTAAGCTCCTCGATGATAAACTCATGTCCGTCCTCATGTGCACGGTTTCCTGCAAACGATGTGATGACCTGACGCATAGGAAGTGACGGCACCGAACGTGTGCCGGATGTCGTAACATGCGCTAAGCCCGCTCTTGTTGTATTTGTACCATCCTTGTCCTCATGGTCATCTGCTGTAGGTCCGATTAGGATATTTCCGTGTACTGTCGGAGTTACGAGCACACCTTTGCCGTATTTGCCCGGGAGCTGGAAAATAGTCTTGTCAACGATACCTCCCGCAGCCCTGTCTAAAAGCTCGTACTCTCCGCGCCTTGGTGTAATATGTATTTTGTTTTCACTTACCATGTTGTGGAACACGTCAGCATATACACCGGCTGCATTCACAACGCAGCGTGCATGAATTTCGCCATTTTGAGTGATGAGAACATAGCCTGTCTGCTCCTTTTGTATTGCCTTCACCTCTGTGTTAAATAAAAACTCCACACCGTTTGCCGCAGCATTCTCAGCAAATGCAATATTCATGCCAAACGGACATACAATGCCTCCTGTCGGGCAGTAAATAGCTGCCACCACCTCATCAGTCAGATTCGGCTCCATCTCATGTGCTTTCTTTGAATCAAGAATTTCAAGTCCCGGCACGCCATTTGCGATTCCCTGATTGTAAAGCTCCTTAAGCCTTGGCATATCGTCCTCGCTAAAGCACACTATCAGTGAGCCGTTTCTTCTAAACTCAAAATCAAGCTTCTTCGAAAGCTCATCCATCATCTCATTTCCACGGAGATTCATCTGTGCCATAAGTGTACCGGTCTTACAATCAATTCCGGAATGGACAATAGCACTGTTTGCCTTTGAAGTGCCACAGCA
>ENA-OPNV01001243-OPNV01001243.1-human-gut-metagenome-genome-assembly--contig:-NODE-1243-length-11676-cov-6.702091_pt1 | contig 11676 bp, 9 predicted proteins | sample MGYA00241542_ERZ501781 | MGnify/ENA primary metagenome ERZ501781 (study PRJEB25962, sample SAMEA2042609) | human gut metagenome | biome: human gut; feature: human-associated habitat; material: faeces...
CAGCGCATCCTCGCTCGAGGAGCTCTATTCGCTCACAAAGACGAAGCGCTATTCCCATGCGCGTATAAGGCGCGTGATTGCGGCGCTTTTGCTCGGAATAGAGGCGCCCGACTGCGAGGGCATACCGCCGTATATCAGAGTGCTCGGCTTCAACGCCATCGGACGCGAAAAGCTGCGCGCCATGCGCTCGACCGCGAAGCTGCCGATAGTTATGCGCGCGGCGGATATAAAAAAATTGAACGACCGCGCAAAACACATTTCCGCTATCGAGGAGCGCGCCGCCGACCTGTTTTCCCTCGCCCTGCCGTCGATAATGCCGTGCGGAGCGGAATATACGGACGAGATAGCGGTCATCTGACCGTTTCTTGAATAAAAACACAAGGAGATTTTGTTTGAAGCTTATCACAAAATCATCGGAGAGTGTGCGCTGACCGGGAGGTCGGCAAATAAAACACACTCTGCCGTCCTCCCGCAGCTCAATCTTCGGGAGGAAAAATGAATCGCGAAAACAAACGCAAACAGTACGAAAAAGGTTATTACAAGACTCACGCCTGCAACGAGACTTTTGCCTGCAAAGTGTGCGGGCACACTGTAGTGCCGCAGGGCGCGGGCAGCGAGCATAGAAACCACTGCCCGAACTGCCTTTCGAGCCTACATGTTGATATTGAGCCCGGAGACAGAGCTTCGGACTGCGGGGGAATCATGGATCCCATAGCGGTCTGGGTGAGAAAAAACGGCGAGTGGGCGATAGTCCACCGCTGCCGCAGATGCGGTGCGATGTCCTCGAACCGCGTCGCCGCGGACGACAACCCGATGAAGCTGATGAGCATAGCGATGAAACCGCTGTGCTCCCCGCCGTTCCCGATAGAGCGTATCAGAGAGCTGACTGCGCTCATGGGCGGAGACGGGGCGCTCGAATAACCCGAAAGAAAATAACGGAGTAGGTTTTGCCTGCTCCGTTATTTTTTATGCATATCAAAAACGGTGCAGCCCGAGTGAGCTGCACCGCCGTGCTTATTGATTTGTCGGAGACAATCAGTCGTTGTTTCCGTTATTCTTGCTTGCGCGTCTTTCGATAAGCTCGTTGAGTATTCTTGTGTGCTCCTTATCGGTGAGCGAATACTTGAGAGTGGGGATAGCGGAGAGCAGCATGCCGATTGCGGGCGGAATAGAAATAAGCAGGAACATCGCCATAGCATATTTTCCGTCGTTTGCCTCGTAGAAATGATACTTTCCTGCCGCCAGGTCGAGGTTAAGAGTCTCGATGTATTCGGCGGTGTAGTGAACAGCCGAATAAATGAAGCCGGAGATGAGCGAGGAAACGCCCATTGCAAGCTTGGTGATGAAGGACTGGCCGGAGAAGAACACGCCGTCGGTGCGAACGCCGTTCTTGTACTCCTCGTAGTCAACGCAGTCTGCTATCATTATCGACTGGAGAATGTTTATCGAGCCCATTGCCCAGGAAGCCGCGAACATCATAACAGCCATCAAAACGACATAAACCATGTTCTGCATAAGGTTGCCGCCGGCTATTTTATAGACGACAAAGATCATTGCATAGGGAACTGCACCGGCGATTGAATAGAAGTTGTAGAGCTGCTTCTTGCCGAACTTTGCGGACATCTTCGGCGTGGCGGCAGTACCGATGATCATACCGCCGAGAAGGCCGATAGCCATAACCAGAAGCTGAACGATTTTTATAATCTGAAGCTGGCCGTCAACAACAAGATTGGCAAGGTTGTTGTCGAAGAAGTAGTACATAACGAGCGACAGACCGACGATCGAGAGAAGCATGATGGGGCTTCTGAGAATGCCCGAGAGGAGGAGCCTTCTGAACGGATCGTTGGAGATCGCGATTTTGAAGTTCTCCTTCATGGTGTACTTCTTTTCGGACTGCTGAACTCTCTCTTTTACAGAGAAGCCGGAAAACTGGAAGAGAATAGTTGCGAATATCGTAAGGATAACGGCGATTATGATATAGGACATCTTGTCCGCATGAATAAGGTCAAGGCCTTTCTTCTCCTGGAACATGGGGGAGAGAGCCTTTCCTGCGAAAGTGATGAGCATGCCGATAGCGCCGAGGTTTGCGACGATACGGGCGAGCGAGAGAGCCTTTGCTCTGTCGTTCTCATCGTCGGTCATAAGCGAGGTTACACCCCAGAGCGGAATATCGCCGACGGTGTAGCACATACCCCAGAGAATGTAGGAGATTGCCGCCCAGGCGATAATCAGTACATGCGCACCGGTCGATGTGTAGTCGGTGTATGTCTTGTTGCAGAATGTGAGAATGGTAATGATTCCTATCGGGATCGGGACGAACATGAGGTAGGGCTTGCACTTACCCCACTTTGTTCTGGTGTGGTCAACTATCGAACCCATCATCGGGTCATTGATAGCATCCCAAACGCGGGCGACGAAGAATATTACCGAGATGGCCATCGCCGGCAAAAAAATAATTGACTGCCAGTAGTACTGGAGTCCGCCTGCGATGATGTTGTAGATGATGTTCTGTCCTGCGAGACCTACTAAGTAACCTGTCAGCTCTTTGCCGGTGTAGGTGTTGTGCTTAATAGCTCCGCTCGGCGCCTTGTTTTTTCCTTTGCTCATTTCTACCTTCCTTTTGTGTGGTTTTTCGATACGGTTTTTATGTGCGAATTCATGTGCAAAATTTTACACATAATTTTAAAAGATTATACCATATGTAAAAAGGCTTTTCAAGTACACGGATATATTTGAGCAGGTTTCACAAAAGGGACGGCGGCAATTTGGTCAAAATACCGACACGTGTTGTTCGGTGTTCCCGAGACGAAACTTTAAGGACAAAAAACGTCTCCGCGCAGCCCGGCTGCGGAAAGTTTGTTTCGTAAAGAAAAATACCCCGTCCGAAAGAACGGGGTATTGGTGCCGGTGACCGGGGTCGAACCGGTACGGTGTCGCCACCACCGGATTTTGAGTCCGGCACGTCTGCCAATTCCATCACACCGGCGGGTATTCCGAACGCAAGTATTATACACGATATCATTCCGAAAATCAAGATAATTTTCCGCGCCGGCGATTTATTTCAACACTCCGCCCGTAAATTGACCTTTTTGTGCAAACTATGGCAAAAACGGAACGCTTTTTGTTGAAATTAACGGTTGAGTATAATATAATAAATTCGGTATACTGTATCGGAAATTTTGCGCTTCGGCGCACGGACGGAGGTGAGGCGGATGCACAAGGGCAGACTCGGTGTCGCTGTGCTCCTGCTTTTTGCCGCCGTTTTTTGCTTTTCTGGCTGTAATATAAAGTCGGACGAAAAGACTGTGTTTGCCCGCGATACGGACCCCGCCTATATTGACCTGCTTCGCGACATCGCGCCCGACTGCACCGTCCGCGACGGCAAAGGTCTCTCATCTCTGCTCTCGTCCGTTGACGGAGAGGATAAGGCGTTCGCCCTCTTTGACGTTCAGGCACGCGCCTCGAAAGACGCGGGGACGGGCGGAATTTGGTACGAGCATTTTGCCACCGCCGCCGTTATCGCCGTTGACCGCTCGCGCTTTGACGGGGAGATAAAAGGCTGGCGCGATCTCGAAAATATATCCTGTCCCGTGGGCTTTACGTCTCGGTATGAGCGGATGCTTTTTGCCGCCGTGTCTTACGGGCTTGAGAAGAATTATATGTCCGGCGAGGCAGTCGGCCTGCTGCATAAGCTCAACAAAAGCGGAAGGCTGAGCTACGACAAAATCGACGCCCCCGTCAATATCTGCTGGGATTACCAGGCCGCGCTTATGAAGCGCGAGGGAAAAAATATCGAAATAATAATCCCCTCCGAGGGCACTTTGCTCTACGGAGTCGGCGTCTTGTCGGGCTATGAGATGAAGTTTTCGCAGAATGCCGTGGATGCGATCGCCGCGGCGGGCTTCCGCGCCGACAAAGCTCAGGGCGAAAACTATCCGTCTCTGTCCGAATACGGACGCGCCGAAAGGGTAGGCGATGCCGTAGAATTTGCGAGGCAGACGGAGAATTTTATCAGCGTTTTCAAACGCGGAGTGTTCAGAAGCCGTCTGTATTCCTCTGCGGAATCGTTTGAGCATAAGCTCTTGGGCGCGGCTGTCATAATGACGGCGATAATCTGGATGGGCTTTGCCCTGCGCAGAGTCCAGCGCAAGGATATCCGAATGCTTGTCCGTGCGCTCGGCGGCATGGTTATAGCCTGGATGCTCGTCTGTATTTTGAAATATCAGACGGACGGGAACCCCGTTATGGGGCGCTATCTCTGGTATGCTTATTATGTTTTTATGATGGGTCTGCCGCTTCTTATGCTTATCCTGTCTCTGATGATCGATTCCTCCGGGAATGTTCGGCAGCGCAAGATATTTGTCTGCTCGGGCTTTGCCGTCTATGCGGTTTTGCTTTTGACGGTGTTCACAAACGATCTGCACGGCTGGGTTTTTAAGTTTGAAGATATAAAAACCTTCAGCGGAGGCTATACATATAACTTCGGCTATTATCTTATTTTTGCCTTTATCGTCGCGGCGGTGATTTTGTCAACCGCGATTTTGGTGCGAAAGGCCATGCGCGGCTTCAACCGTTCGAGGCTCGTTCTGCCGATACTCAGCGAGGTTCTTCTTTTCGTTTACTGCGCGGCATATGCCGCAGGCGTTCCCGTGGCGCGCGACAGCGATATAACAACCGTCTCGTGCGTCTTTGCGCTCGCGTTTGCGGAGCTTGCGATGAGAACGGGACTTGTGCCCGTCAATCAAAAATATGCCGTGCTCTTTTCCAATTCACCCCTGAGAATGCAGATAATCGACTCCGAGGGCAATGCCGAGTTCAGCTCTGCCGGTGCTCGGCCGATATCACGCGAGGATTGGGAAAAGCTCCGAGACGATATAAAGCATCCTCTTCTTCTGCACGGCGACACCCTGCTCTACGCCGACGGCATACCGGGCGGCATGATAGTTTGGCAGGAGAGTATCGCCGAGATACTCAATATGCAGCAGGAGATACGCGAAAATGTCTTGAAGCTGACCTCCGCAAACAAGCTCCTTGTCACGGAGCGCGAGAGCAAGTACAGGCTCGCCGCGGCGGAGGAAAACGTGCGCCTCATGGAGCTTTTAAACGCCGAGATGGAACGCCACCTCGAGCGCATGAACGATATGATAGACGGGCTTGAACGCTCGAACAACAAGCAGCGGGACATCGCCCGAATAACTCTGCTGATGTGCTACATAAAGCGCAGATGCAGCCTGTTCTTCAAGGAGCAGGAGGGCGGGGATATGCCTGCGGAGGAGCTGGCCGTCTATATCGACGAGCTTTCCGAGTTCGCGTCCTACGCCGATATCAGAATAAGCACCGTCTGCACCGCAAAAGGCTCGATGTCTCCGCGCTGCGGCAGCGTGATGTACGATTTCTTCTATTCCGTGCTTGATTCGTGCGCGGGTGAAGAAAATACGCTGCTCGAGCGTCTTGCAGATACAGACGGCATGACGGAGATGAAGCTGCTCCCCTCATCCTTTGACGGCGGCGAAGAGTTTATGAGCGACGAACTGAAAAAGGCGGTCGAGGGTGTCGGCGGCACAGTGTCGGTAAAGGACCTCGATGAGACTGCGGGCATCAGTCTGCGCGTGCCGAAGGGAGGGAAAGCGCCTTGATGTTTTTATACTCTCTCACGGAGCCCGCCAGAGTGCTCATATGTATGATATCCGTTTTCTGCGTCGGCTTTCAGACGGCTGCGCTCGTCTATACGGTGGTGCGCAGTGCGTTCAGGGACAGAAAACGCACGGCCGCATATATTTCTCAGACAGCGGTCACGGCTCAGAGCTTGGTTATGCTCATTATCGTCGCGCGCGCTCAGCTGAACGCTTGGATGTTCCTGCCCGCGGGCAGCGAATATGAGGTGATGAGATACGGCGTGTTTGCGGCGGTTGCCGCGTCGTGCATAGCCGTAGCCTGTGTCGGCCGAGTCTATGATGTTCTGCTCTGTGCGGTCGTCTCGTCCGTCTCCCTGCCGTATATAGACCTCCTGCCGTACAAAGCGGCGGCGGTCATCTTCTGCGCGGCGGAGTTTCTGCTGATTGCCCGCGCGCTGCTGCTTATGCGCGTGTGCCGCAGGGATATAAAAAACGAGCTGTCGCGCGATTCCGTCAAGCTCGCGCTCGATGAGCTCCATTCGGGTCTGCTTTTCTGCGAGCCGGACGGAAATATACTGCTTGTAAACGGACGTATGCAGAGGCTCATGCAGGTGCTCTGCGGCGAGGTTTACAGGGACGGAAAGAAGTTCTACGAACGCCTGCTCTCGGGCGATGTCTCGGACAGTTGCAGCTCCAATGTTATCGACGGAAAGACCGTGTTTATCCTGCCCGACGGCAAGGTCTGGTTCTTCACAAGATGCGATATATATATTAAAAACAGACGCTATGTTCAGCTTTCGGCGGCGGATGTTACCGAGCAGTGGATGCTCACGAATGAGCTCAACGCACAGCGCGCCATGCTTCAGAGCAGAGGACTCGAGCTCAAAGAGATGATATCCGAGGTTCGTTTTCTCTGCCGCGAGGAGGAGATGCTGAGAATCCGCAGCCGCTTCCACGATATTTTGGGTCAGCGCCTCGCCCTGCTTTTCCGCAGCCTGCGCGAGGGCGAGGAGCCCGATGAGGAGCTTATTCGCAGATTCGCCTATAACCTGCCGGAGGAGCTCAGCGGCAGGGAGGCCGTGACTACCGCCGCCGATAGATTGGAGACTCTCTGCCGACTCATGCAGGAGATAGGCGTGACGCTTATTATAGACGGAAACCTGCCCGCAAAGGAGAGCCTTGCGTGGCTCGGTATGGATATAATAACCGAGGCGGTGACAAACTCCGTGCGCCACGGACTTGCGTCGGAGGTATACATATCTCTCGGACAGAGCGGCGGCAATTTCTCCATGAGGATAACCGACAACGGTATTCCGCCTAAGTCCGAGCCCGTCGAGGGCGGCGGACTCAGCTCGATACGAAGAAAAGTCGAGCTGTTTGACGGCAGCGTGAGAGTTGAAACGAAGCCTCGATTTGTCCTTTCAGTCTTTATTCCCGGAGGTGAAACCCTGTGACAAAAGTGCTGGTTGTCGATGACCACGAATCAATGCGCGAATCCCTTGAGCGCCTGTTTAACGAGAGCGGGGATTTCTGCGTTGTCGGCGGGATTTCCTGCGCCGACCATGCAGTGAGAATGTGCGGTGAGCTCTCGCCGGACATAGTCTTTATGGACGTCTGCACCGAGGGCGGCGCATCGGGACTTCGCGCAACAAAAGAGGTGCGCGACGCCTTCCCGGATATAAAAGTGATAGTTATGACCGCCTTTGACGAGATATCCTATGCCCCGCGCGCAAAGGAGGCGGGCGCACACGCATTCATATATAAGAGCCGCAGCCTCTCCGAGTTCGAGCAGACCGCGCGCGACGTTATGTCGGGCGGTGGATGCTTCCCCGAGCCGAAGACCATCCCCATGCCGCAGGGCGAGGCGCCGCTGACGGAGCGCGAAATGGAGATACTGCGCCTGATGTGCAAGCATATGACCAACAAAGAGATTGCCGCCGAGCTCTATATCAGCGAGGACACGGTGAAGTACCACAAGAAGAATATGCTCGCAAAAACAGGCTTCGCAAGGTCGGTCGATCTCGCTTTCTACATGATATCAAACGGGTGGATAAATCCGCTCTATTGACAATACTACCCGTTTCGGGTAGTGCGTATTCTTTTTTGTTTTGTTATAATCAAATCGGCGAAAAATTTCGGTGAGTGTGCAATAAAATGAAACATCTGAAAAAGCTTACGCTCCTTCATTCAAACGATATGCACGGCGACTTTATGGCCAAGGAGGTCGATGACAGGCTTATCGGCGGGGTCTCCATGCTCTCGGGCTATGTCGGCAAGGTGCGCCGAGAGGAGCGAAATGTAGTCTATTCAATCTCCGGCGATATGTTCCGCGGCTCGCTCATAGACAGCGAGTACAAGGGACTGTCGACCGTTGAAATAATGAATATTTTAGCGCCCGATGTCGTGACCCTCGGCAACCACGAGGTGGATTACGGCATAGCGCATCTTTTATTTATAGAGCGCTGCGCAAAGTTCCCGATAATCAATGCGAATATATATCTGAAAAATAACGGCACGCGCCTTTTCAAATCCCACGAGATTCTCGAGATTGACGGCATGAAGGTGCTGTTTATCGGACTTCTTACCGAGCAGGTGCTCTCGCAAACAAAGCAGGATAAGCTCATCGGCTCGTTCCTCGATGTCTATGAGGCGGCGGCAGAGGTCGGAAAGATATGCAACAGCTATCAGTCCGTCGATATAGACTTTACGGTTCTCCTGACCCATATCGGCTTTGAGGCGGACAAGGAGCTTGCCGCGAATCTCGACCCGCGCTGGGGAGTCGATATTATAATCGGCGGCCACAGCCACACAATGCTCAGCGAGCCCGCGGTAGTCGCCGGGATACCGATAGTTCAGGCGGCGAACGGCACCTCTCAGATAGGCCGCTTTGATATCATGGTCGATACCGACGACAATTGCATAGACAGCTACACCTGGCAGCTCGTTCCGATAAACGAGGACAACTGCGAGCGTGACCTTCAGTTAGAGCGGGTCATAGAAAAATATAAGAATCAGACGGATGTGAAATACAGTCGGGTAGTCACACGCTTCAAAGAGGAATATTTTCATCGCAAACGCAACGAGGAGACGCAGATAGGGCGCATATTCAGCGATATTTTCAAGGATGCGCTCGGTCTGGATATAATGCTGCTCGGCTCGGGCAGTATCAGATACGAGCAGTTAGGCCCCATAGTCCAGCTCCAGGATTTGGCGGAGATATTCCCGTATAAAAATGAAATAGAGCGCATATATCTGACCGGAGAACAGCTGTGCTCGGTGCTCATGTATATTCTGCGCGACGAGGCGCTCGACGGAAAAACGGAGTTCTATCAGCTCTCGCACGGACTCAGGGTCGTCTATTCCCGCTCGGAGAAGAGACTGCTCAATGTCGAGCTCAACGGAAAAGAGATCGGGCCAGAGCAGCTCGTCAGCGTAGGGCTTCAGGAATACGATATGATGAATATGGACAAATTCTTCGGCATAACGCGAGCCGAAGCGGAAAAAAACGGGAAGATAAAGACCGTCGCCACCTCATGCTTCGATGTGCTTGAGGAAAATTTGAGCGATATGGAGCTTGTCTCCGACCCTTCCGACCGTAGGCTTTTTGTTGTGCGGTAAAATTGCATATCCGAGCCTTTTCGCATTCTTCGATCAAAACTACTCCGAGGGGGTAGTGTGCTCGGGCATTTTTTTTGATATTATATATGTGCAGTATTTGGGATGTATTTGAAGAAAGGGGAGACAAACCGTGAGAAAACGCGATTTCGGGGGCTTTATGCTCTGCTTTTTGATGAACCTCGTATTCAACCTCGGCTGGTCGGTGCCCGCGTGGATATTGCTTGCCGCCCATTTCATCCTTAAAATTTCCATATGGTGGTTCGCTTCGCTGCTCATAATATGGTTTTTTATCATATTGCTGCGCACTCTGCTCATCAGCTGGGCGGGTGACTGCGCGAGTGTGCGGGATGAGCCGAAAAAGAATCTGAATCCCTATTCCGCCTCGTCGAGCTTCGGCAGGGCGGACAAAAAAGAAGAAACCCGTGAAAAGGAGGTTTGACCCCGCAGTGAAAAGAATGCTGATAACGGCAGCGGTTCTGTTGACGGCGGTTGCCCTTATGCTGTCGGCAGGCTGCGCTAAGGACAAAAAACCGACCTCCGAAACGTCGGACGGCACGACCGCAGAAGCGGCGATAACCTCGACCTCTTCCGAAAAAATGACGCTTCCGTCGAATATTTCGGGAACGGAGATAAAGCGCGGCGAGAAGTATGACATACCCTTGGATGAGGCGGTCAAACAGATGCGCGAATGCAGCAAGGGCTTCGCCGAATATGTCGATTCCGGCATGGCGATTTTGGATACGGGCGAGTATATGGAGCAGGACGGAATCCGCTACAATATCTATGCCCTCGGCACAAGCGGCGAAGACAGCTTCGTGCGCGAGATAAATGTGTGCTTTAACCACCTTGACAGGGTGGTATATGAATATGACGCAATTTCCGACCTGTGGACTTTGCTGCCGTGAACGGAGGTTTGAAAATGAAGAAAAGCATTTTGGCAATCCTGTCGGTTCTTCTGATCCTTGTCCTCGCACTCACCCTTTTTGCCTGCGGTAAAACGGGCGATACCGATGAGACGACCGGCGACGGGGATATGCAGACTACCGAGGAAGTTATGACGGAGTACGATGTGACGAAGGATGCGTTTGAGCTCTCGCTCTATACCGATTCAAGCTCCGCGTCATACAGGGCTCTCGGCGACCCGGTGCAGATTTTTAAGACCGGAAGCGCGATTTATCCGAACGACAGGATACGCTTTGTCTCGAATGTTGACGGAGTCATCGTCACGCTCGTAAAGCTCAAGTATAACGAAGCCGATAATGAGATGGAGTCGGACGGTATCCTCTTCTCGGTGAAGGTCAAAAAGGGCGAGGTTTATGAGTTCGACGGCAGCCTTGCCGAGACTGTTCCCACCGCCGCCATAGAAGCTGAAAAGGGCGGCATGGCCGCGAGAAAAGTGCTCACCTATGACGGACGCGACGGAAAAACCGATTATGTTTTGAAGAGCGAGCCGCTGCTCTTTGACGAAGCGGTAGGATAAACAGTCAAAAAGGGGACTCACCCCGCGAAATAATATAATAAAATAATATTGCAAAGGAGTTTTTATTTATGGGACTTATTAAAGCCGGTGTAGGCGCAGTCGGCGGCGTTCTTGCCGATCAGTGGAAGGAATTTTTCTATTGTGAGGCAATGCCGAAGGAGCTTCTTGTTACCAAAGGACAGAAGCGCGTAAGCGGCAGATCGTCAAACACAAAGGGCAGCGACAACATCATCACAAACGGCTCGGGTATAGCCGTTGCGGACGGACAGTGCATGATGATAGTCGAGCAGGGCAAGGTAGTCGAGTTCTGCGCGGAGCCCGGCGAGTTTACATATGATGCCTCCACGGAGCCCTCGATATTCTCGGGCTCTCTCGGCGACAGCATTAAAAAGACATTCCAGACCATCGGTAAGCGTTTCGCCTACGGCGGAGATACCGGAAAGGATCAGCGTGTCTATTATTTCAACACCAAGGAATTGATGGACAACAAGTTCGGCACTCCGAACCCGATTCCGTTCCGTGTCGTCGATTCGAAGATAGGCCTTGATATCGATGTCGCAGTCCGCTGCTCGGGCGTATATTCCTATAAGATAGACGACCCCATGCTCTTCTATACCAATGTCTGCGGCAATGTCGAGCAGGATTATACCCGCGAAGAGATAGACAATCAGCTCAAGACAGAGTTCATCAGCGCGCTTCAGCCCGCCTTTGCTCAGCTCTCCGACCTTGAGCTTCGCCCCAATCAGATAGTAGCTCACAACACCGAGCTTGAAACCGCTATGAACGCCGCCCTCTCCGCAAAGTGGAGCGAACTGCGCGGGCTCAAGGTCGTCACAATAGCCCTCGGCTCGGTCACCCTCCCCGAAGAGGATGCGGAGCTCATCAAGCAGGCTCAGCGTGCAGCTATCATGCGCGATCCCACCATGGCGGCGGCAACCCTTGTCGGCGCTCAGGCGGATGCCA
>ENA-OPNV01001247-OPNV01001247.1-human-gut-metagenome-genome-assembly--contig:-NODE-1247-length-11652-cov-8.652324_pt1 | contig 11652 bp, 8 predicted proteins | sample MGYA00241542_ERZ501781 | MGnify/ENA primary metagenome ERZ501781 (study PRJEB25962, sample SAMEA2042609) | human gut metagenome | biome: human gut; feature: human-associated habitat; material: faeces...
TAAATATCTTTATTTCATTTTTCGGATTACCCCAACTATTGACAAAGAACCTAAATATCTTTTTGAGGATATTTACGATTTTGCAGGTGAACTTAGAACCGTCAATATTGCAAAAGGTAATTTTCGTTTTGCACCTTTATTGTACTTGCAGGCGGCACTTGAAAGCATTGACAAGATGCCGCAGGCGAGCTTTGACGAGATTATAGAAAAGTATGTTGAGATGAACATTGCCCACCCGTTTCGTGAGGGAAACGGGCGAAGCACACGCATTTGGCTTGACCATATTTTGAAAAACGAAATCGGCAAGGTAATCGATTGGAGCAAAGTTGATAAAGAAGATTATCTGTTGGCAATGGAGCGCAGCCCAATTAAAGATGTGGAAATTAAAGTGTTGCTAAAATGTGCACTTACAGACGAAACAGACAGTCGAGAGGTCTATATGAAAGGTATCGACCATAGTTACTATTATGAGGGTTATACAACTTTTAAGACGGAAGAACTGTAAACAGACAGACTCTGTATTGTCATATAATAACCATCAGATTTCCAATCAAGCAGAATATTTCAACATTCAATTCGAGTATCTATCAAAAGTTGGTATATAGTCAAAAAAGCACTCGTCAAAAGACGAGTGCTTTTTTAATGTTTTTTGGAGCGGATGACGGGGCTCGAACCCGCTACCTCCACCTTGGCAAGGTGGCGCTCTACCAGATGAGCTACATCCGCATTTTTGGTGCCTCCGGACGGAATCGAACCATCGACACGGGGATTTTCAGTCCCCTGCTCTACCGACTGAGCTACAGAGGCAAAAAATTGGCGACCCGGAACGGGTTCGAACCGTCGACCTCTAGCGTGACAGGCTAGCGTTCTAACCAACTGAACTACCGGGCCAAATGGTGGGAACAATAGGACTCGAACCTATGACCCTCTGCTTGTAAGGCAGATGCTCTCCCAGCTGAGCTATGCTCCCATAAAGTTATTGTTATTTGTAAAAGCACCTCTTACGAAGTGCTTTTACAAAATTTGGAGGCGACACCCAGATTCGAACTGGGGAATCGGAGTTTTGCAGACTCGTGCCTTACCACTTGGCTATGTCGCCGAAATGCTGTAATCTCAATCAGCGATATTGATTATATCAAATACGGATTGATTTGTCAAGCATTATTTAAAAATTATTCAAAAATTTTTTACGAATTAAAAAAGCGGGTTTATCTGTTTATAAGTTTGCCGATATTTTTAAGTGCGATTGAAATTGTGCCGTCGTTGTTGTTGATAAACTCAATATATCTGTCATCTTCAAAATATTCTACGGGTACGGTTATTTCTATGCCCGTATCGGTTTTTATTTTCTGACTTTTGCTGGCTCTTACGGCAGATGTTTTTTCGATTTTTAAATCTTTGGGTATTTCTTTTTCTTCGATTTTCTTTTCAAATGCCTCTTGCATAATTGGTGACTCCGAAAAAATATTTTCGGCAAGTTCCTGTGTGGAAATGGTGTCGGATTCCTCGCAGTTTTCAACAATGTAGCTTTTTGCCTTTGAAACGGCGACTGCCGAGTTTACTCCGTATTCTTCGGCAACCTCGTTTGCGGTTTCCCTTACGATTTTTACAGCCTCTTTTGCGGAAACGCCCGACGAACATTCGAGCAGTATTTCCGGAAGTACATATACGCTGTTGCCGTCGATTTGGCGCTTTTTATCCGAAAAATGTATTTCTCCCGTTTTCATATTTATAATCGCATATGAATCTATTTTTTGCGACGGGGCAGGCAGGATAGCGTAATGCTTCATAATTTCGTTATGAATACCGTTTTCATCTGTAATTACCTGATGAGTATAGGCGGATTTGTTGGTTATAAGCAGAATTGCAAAGTAGTCGGAATCGTCATTTATATAATCTGCCGCAACAAAATCTATTGCGTCAAGTTTGTCGGAAAGAGAAATATTCTCATAAAGAACATTGGCAATTTGTGAAGTGAAATCTATAAATTCAAGACCTTTGTTGCCGTATTCCGTCAGCGCCGCCGCAAAACCGCTGTCGGCATTAAAAGTACCGCTTTTTCCTGCGGAATCCTTGTGAAGTTTTTCAAGGTGCTTTTGAAGAAATGTGCTTACCGTATCGTCTGTACAGTCGAGTTCGTTTTGAGAAAAAACGCTCATTCCCGAATTGAAGTCAAGTATATGTAAAACAGCTCTTTTAATAATCATATCATTTTTCCTAATCTGTGTAATATTTTGTTAAATAAAAACGAATATCGAATAATCAGGCACAAGCCGCCGACATTCCGTTGAAATTTATTATATTCTCATATTAAATAAAAATCAAGAGATACAGAAAAACCCGCACCGAAAGTCATAAAAACAACTCCTCAGTGCGGGTTTGGTTTGGCGTGCCAAAAGGGAATGAACCCCCGACCTTCTGCTTAGGAGTTGATTCCGAAGCGTTATTTCCAAGATAAACAAACCTCAACTTTTCCCATCCTAATGCGGTTTTCAGCAGGAAACGTGGACGGTAAAGTCCGACAAAGCACCGCTTTTTAAAAAAACAAAAGTTAAGGTTCTCGTAATAGAAGGCGTTAAGATCATAGTAGAACCCGTAACAGAATGAGAGGTAAATAATGTTAGGACTTATTATTTTAGGAATTATCCTTTTAATCCTGCTTATAGTAATCGTAAGCAATGAAAAGTAGTACCGCAGGCACACGCATATGTAATTGAAAGACTCGGAATATATCATGTAACATGGTCAACAGGCTTGCATGTAAAAATTCCGTTTATCGACAAGATTTCAAAGAAAGTATCATTAAAAGAGCAGGTAATTGATTTTCCACCGCAGCATGGAGTGAATAAAACGATACCTTCTTGTAAATCTTAAAAAGTAAGGAAATATCGCAGAATTAGAAATACTCAATAACAATTACTTATTTAATATTTTTAACATCTGAGCCATTGGGCTCTTTTTTTATGCCTAAAATTCTTGTAAACTTGTTTTTTCGTGTTACAAGAATGACTGATGAGGACGGTAGAATAGAGCGGGTGAGAGATGTTGAGAATATAGTAAAGATCCACCGGCTTAGCCGGTGGATTTTTACTTTGCAAAAATGCATATGAGATTCTTTAAAAATGTTAATTATAAATAAGAGGCAGATTCATTTTTATATTTCTGACTAATCGCCGACTCAAATCACGCCAAATGTGCTATATTAGATTCTTCAAAAGTAGTCAAGTAGTAGTCGGTTAAGAGGGCAGACTACTTTCAAAATCAACCGTATAACGATAATTTTATTATAGCATATAATCGTTTAATAACGATAATAATTATAAACTTTTAGGTTTTGCACATGAGTTGCGAACTTTTATTGGACAAGGCAGATAGACACGCATAGGAGAAAGATAATCGGTGCTTTTAGATTTCATCATATTCAAAATAAATCTAATGCCGTAAATACCCATTGCATATACAGGTGCGTTTACCGTAGTGAGCGGAGGGTTTGTATATCCCGAAAGCTCCGTGTTATCAAATCCCATAACAGAAATATCCTCAGGAATTTTGTAACCGTTTTCTTGCAGAGCTCTCATTGCACCGATTGCAATAGGATCGCTTGCCGCAAAAATAGCTGTGGGAAGATTTCCTTTGCTGATCATTTCTGACATCATTTTATAACCGGATGATGTTGAAAATTTGTCCTGCATAATAAACCCATCATATTTAATGTTTAGTTCATCACAAATGTCTGTGAAAGTGTTGAGTCGTTTATCAGGAAATATCGTTCCGTCCTCAAGCTGTTCAATGCCTCCGATAAAGCCAACTGTTCTATGGCCTAAATCATATAGATATTTAATTGCATCGGACACTGCCTGACGAAAGTCGAGCGATACGGATGTGATTTCAATATTCTCAACGGTCATATCAAGAAAAACAATGTTATTATTCAATGAATGCAGTAATTTTATTTCTTGTTTACTAAACTTTCCGAGGCAGATTATGCCATCAACATCGCAGAGTACATTCTGATAGTCATTGTCTGTTTTAAATGTTCGTACAATACTTATATTATTTTTTGAACAGTAGTCCTCGATGCCCTGTCTCATCAAAAAGTAATAATTATCTTCAATTTCCTGTTTGAAAGAGAACCATTGTAGAATTCCAATGCGACATGAAGGTGCTGATGTAACCCTTTTTTTCTTTACATAATTAAGTTCTTTAGCTGCTGCAAATATTTTTTGCTTCGTTTCAAGCGAGGTGCTGAGGGTAGCGTCGTTATTAAGCACTCTTGAAACAGTAGCTACTGATACATTTGCCTTTTTGGCAACATCTCTGATTGTAGCCATTTGAATCACCTCACTACTATTATAGTGAAATATTACTAAAAAATCAAGTCGTGTTTAGTAAAAAACGGAGAAAGCAAAAATGTTTACCAAAAACTATTGACAGTTTACGAAACAAAAAGTATAATTTAGTTAACATAAAAACAAAAGAAACATTATTATCAAATAATAGCGAAATCTTTTGTGCAGGTTGTCACGGCGTTTCATTTAAAATTAAAAGGAGGAAAAATTATGAAACAGACATCATCACAACCAAGACTTGATGGCAAAATTCCAGGTAGAATCAAATACACCTTTGCTTTAGGTGCCCTAGGCAAAGATATGATTTATGGTATGATTGCCACATTTTCAATGATTTATTTCACAGACATCATCAAGGTCAACCCGGTATTTATCGGCGTAATGTTCTTTGTTGCAAAGTTATGGGATGCCTTTAATGATTTGTTTATGGGTATGATTGTTGATAACACACGCAGCAGATGGGGTAAATTTATTCCATGGCTTGTAATAGGTACGCTGGTTAATTCAATTATATTTGTTGTTTTATTCACAGACTTCCACCTCAATGGCGTTGGACTTTGCATATTTGCAACAGCAGCTTACATACTCTGGGGTATGACTTACACAATTATGGATATTCCTTATTGGTCAATTATTCCTAACCTCACTTCAAATCCTGAGGAGAGAGAAAAAGTTTCGGTACTTCCGAGAATCTTTGCAAGTATCGGTCAGTCACTTGTTATTGCAGGCTTTGGTGTTCAAATTATTGAGGCTCTCGGCGGCGGCACAACAAATCAGGCAGGTTATCACAGATTTGCAATCATAATTGCAATTGTATTTATTCTTACAATCGGTATTACAGTAATCAATCTTCCGAAAAAGAGAGATGATTCTGTTCCGGAAAAGAAAGTTAAGTTTAAAGATATTTTCTCAATTATCGGCAAGAATGATCAACTTCGTTGGGCGGTAACTCTTATCTTCCTTTACAACATCGGCATTCAGTGCATTATGGGTGTTGCTACATATTATTTCAAATATGTTTGCGGCGACGCAGGAATGATGTCATCATTTATGATCAGCGCATCAATCGCAGAGGTTGTAGGTCTTATCGTATTCCCTAAGGTTACAAAATTTCTTTCAAGAAAAACTTCGTTCCTTCTTGCGTGTCTTTTCCCTGCATTTGGTCTTGTAATGCTTTTGCTCGTAGGTATTTTTGCTCCGCACAATGTTGTGCTCACATCAATCTCAGGTGTTATTGTAAAACTTGGTACAGGTCTTGAACTTGGTTGTGCAACAGTATTCCTTGCAGATGTTGTTGATTACGGTGAATTTAAGCTTGGAACAAGAAATGAAGGCGTTGTATTCTCACTCCAGACGCTTATCGTAAAATTCACAGCAGCTCTTACAGCACTCGGTATTGGCGCGGCACTTGGAAGCACACAGTATATTCCGGGACAGGAACAGTCATTTGCAACAGTAGCATCAATCAGTACACTTATGTGCATTGTTCCTGCGGTTTGTATGCTTATTGCTTATGTTGTTTACAGAAAGAAATATAAACTCAATGACGGTATGATGAAGAAGGTTATAAACACAATCAGTGCAAGAAGAGAAGGCAAGATTGATATGACACAACAGCTTGATGAAAGCGGTAACACAGAGCCTTCTATGTTCCTTCCTACAGTTGCGGAAAAGGCAGGTAAATAAAATGATTGATACTAAAACAGCAATTGAAAAAATTACAAACGGCGAATTTGATAATCTTTTCACTGATATATATATAGATTCATCAATGATTGATTATCAGAAAAAAAGATATGTTCATGCAATTGAGCAGTATGAAACAATTTATTGCCCTGATAAAGTAGCAATATTCAGTGCTCCCGGCAGAAGTGAGGTTTGCGGTAATCATACAGATCACCAGCATGGAATGGTGCTTGCAACATCCATTAATCTTGATACTATTGCTGTGTCGGCCAAGAATAACAATGATGTTGTAAGATTTGTTTCTGACGGTTATGATATGATTACTCTCGATATAAATGACCTCGAAGTTAATGATGATGAGGCAGGCACAACGGTCAGCCTCATCAGAGGTGTTCTTCGTGGACTTAAGGATCATGGATACAAAATTGGTGGATTCAATGCTTATGCAACAAGTGATGTACTTGTTGGTGCAGGACTTTCATCGTCAGCAGCTTTTGAGGTAGTTGTCGGAACTATTATTTCCGGCTTATATAATGATATGAAAATAAATTCAGTTGAGATTGCTCAGATTTCTCAGTATGCTGAAAATGTATTTTTCAAAAAGCCGTGCGGACTTATGGATCAAATGGCTTGTTCAGTCGGAGGAATGGTTAACATTGACTTTAAAGATCCGACAAAGCCAATTGTTAAGAAAGTACCTACCGAATTTGAAAAATATGATTACAGTCTTTGTATTGTTGACACAAAGGGTGATCATGTTGATCTTACAGATGATTATGCTATGATTCCCTCGGAAATGAAAAAGGTTGCAAATTTTCTCGGAGAAGATTATCTGAGAGATTGTGATTCAAACGAATTTTATATTCACCTTGACGAAATTCGTGAGGCTGTTGGCGACAGACCGGTACTTCGTGCAATTCATTTCTTTAATGAGGAGCATAACGTTAAAAATGCCGTTTCGTCACTTGAAAACGGTAAGTTTGTTGAATTCCTTGACGCAATCAGAAAATCCGGTAATTCATCGTTTAAGTATCTTCAGAATGTATATACAACAAGAGATATTCAACATCAGAACATCTCGGTAGCCCTTGCACTCAGCGAAAGCCTTCTTCGCAATTACGGCGTGTGTCGTGTTCACGGCGGTGGATTTGCAGGTACAATTCAGGCGTTTGTCAAAAATGAATTTGTAAGTAATTACAAAGAATTTATAAATAAAATTTTCGGAGAAAACTCATGCCATGTTCTCAAAGTGAGAAAATACGGCGGAATAAAAGTAATGTAATTATGTAGGTTTTGTTTTTATTAAGGAGGACAAAATGAAAATTCTTGTTTTAGGCGGTGCCGGATATATCGGTTCGCATACAGTTTACAGACTTATTGAAAGCGGTAATGAGGTTGTTGTATTCGATAACCTTGAAACAGGTCATATCGAGGCGGTTCATCCCAAAGCAAAATTTTATAAAGGCGATCTCAGAAACAGAAGTGAAATTGACAGCGTTTTTGATAAAGAAAAAGGTATTGATGCTGTAATTCATTTTGCAGCCAATTCACTTGTCGGTGAAAGTATGACCAACCCTCTCAAATATTATGATAATAACCTCAATGGCACAAAGGTTTTGCTTCAGTCAATGGTTGCTCACGGAATTGATAAGATTGTATTTTCATCAACAGCGGCAACATACGGTGAGCCTGAGAGAACTCCTATTCTTGAAACCGATCCGACAAATCCGACAAACTGCTACGGAGAAACAAAAAAATCCATGGAGAGAATGTTCTATTGGGTTGAAAAAGCACATGGTTTAAGATATGTTTCTCTCAGATATTTTAATGCATGCGGAGCACATATCAGCGGAAAAATCGGTGAGGCACATAATCCTGAAACCCACCTTATTCCGATTATTCTTCAAGCGGCGCAGGGTACCCGTGACCACATAAGTATTTTTGGTACTGATTATCCCACATCTGACGGAACTTGTATTCGTGATTATATCCATGTCACTGACCTTGCACAGGCTCATATTCTTGCAGTTGAATATCTTATGAAGGGCGGTAAAAGTGATATATTCAATCTTGGCAACGGTGTAGGTTTTTCTGTCCGTGAGGTAATTGAAAAAGCAAAGGAAGTTACACAGAAAAACATTAAGGTTGTTGAAGAAAGCAGAAGAAGCGGCGATCCTGCTGTATTGATTGCATCAAGCGATAAGGCGAAAACTGTACTTGGCTGGAAACCTGAGTATGATGATCTGGGAACAATTATTAAAACAGCGTGGGAATGGCATTCAACACATCCAAACGGCTATAGTAAGTGAGGCGGTATTTATGAAGAACAGCGTTTACGGCTTAATATTAAGACTTGTTTCATACGGAATCAATACAGGGCTTATTGAAAAAGAGGATATAATCTACACGCAAAATAGGCTTTTATCGTTGTTCCATATGGATGAACCTGATGACAGTTGTACTTGTCTTACAGCAGATAACGAGGATACTCTTGAAGAAATTTTGTCGGGACTTCTTGATTATGCATACGAAAAAGGAATCATTCCCGAAAATACAGTAACATATCGCGACTTATTTGATGTGAAACTTATGGCTTCACTTGTTAAGCGACCGTCAGAAGTAATAAGAGAATTTTGGCAGAATTATAGCGCTTCTCCTAAACTTGCAACCGATAGCTACTATAAATTCAGCTGCGATACCGATTATATAAGAAGATATCGTATTAAGAAAGATTTAAAGTGGAAAACATCAACCGAATACGGTGATATTGATATCACTGTAAATCTTTCAAAGCCTGAAAAAGATCCGAAAGCTATTGCAGCGGCAAAACTTCAAAAACAGTCGGGCTATCCGAAATGTTTGCTTTGTAAGGAAAATGAAGGATATGCCGGAAGAGTAAATCATCCTGCAAGAGATAATCACAGAATTATTCCGCTCACCATTGACGGAGATAACTGGTTTATGCAATATTCTCCGTATGTTTATTACAATGAACATTGTATTGTGTTTAACGGTGAGCATACACCAATGGTAATCAATGATTCTACATTCAGAAAACTGTTTGATTTTATTTCACAGTTTCCGCATTATATAATCGGTTCGAATGCTGATTTACCGATTGTAGGCGGTTCAATACTTACACATGAACATTTTCAGGGTGGCAGATACAGCTTTGCACTTAATAGGGCAGAGGTTGAAAGAAAGTTTATTGTTAACGGCTTTGATGATGTGGAGTGTGGAATTGTAAAGTGGCCTATGTCAGTTGTAAGATTGACAGGTAAAAACAAGGACAGCATTATTTCATTATCTTCTTATATTCTAAAGAGTTGGAGAGCGTACACGGACGCAGATGTTGGCATTTTTGCCGAAACAGATGGTGAAATTCACAACACTATTACTCCGATTGCTTTTACAAAGGATGGAAAATTTGTTATTGACCTCGTTCTCAGAAATAATATTACAAGTGAAGAGCATCCTCTGGGAGTATTTCATCCTCATGCGAATTTGCATCATATTAAAAAAGAAAATATCGGCCTTATTGAAGTTATGGGACTTGCAGTATTGCCCTCAAGGCTTAAAGATGAAATGGCTATTTTAAAGGATGCTATTCTTAATCACAAGGATGTAAGTGAAATTCCGAAAATCAGCAAACATTACGAGTGGGTAAATGAATTTGTTTCGCAGTATGATGAAATCAATGAAAATAATATTGATTCAATAATTCAAAATGAGATAGGAAAGGTGTTCCTTAATGTTCTTTTGGATGCAGGTGTATTCAAAAGAACTCCTGAAGGACAAAAGGCGTTTGATAAATTTATAAAGACTCTGTAGTAAAGGAAGTGCTAAAATGTCAAAGGTAAGGGTAGTGAATTTTGAACCTACATCCAAAGGTGAAAACACTCATCTTTATACAATAGAAAATAACAGCGGAGCAAGCGTGACATTATGTGATTTAGGCGCAAGTGTCGTTTCGATAAAAGTTCCTGACAAAAACGGTAGTATTAGAGATGTAGTTCTCGGCTATGAGCACATTGGCGGTTATGAATTTGACGGAACATACTTCGGTGCTACTGTCGGAAGATGTTGCGGAAGAATTGCTTACGGCAAGTTTACTCTTAACGGAGAAGATTATCAGCTCTCTGTAAACAATGGGAGTAACCATCTACACGGCGGATTTAACAGCTTTAGCCGCAAAGTGTGGCTTGCGGTAGTTGATGATAAAGTTCCAAATACAGTTCTATTTATGCTTGATAGTCCCGACGGTGATGAGGGCTATCCCGGAAATATGAAGGTCTTTGTACGCTACACCTTTGATGATGAAAATGCACTTACGATAAAATGGTCGGCAGTTTCTGACAAAGACACAATATGTAATCTGACCAATCATTCATATTTTAATCTTAACGGACATAAAAGCGGTAAAGTTACAGAAAATCACAAGCTGAAAATAAATGCAAATTCCTTCATACCGATAAATTCAAACCTCAATCCCACAGGAGAGATAACTCCCGTTAAGAATACATCGTTTGATTTTACCGAACCCAAGTTAATTGGAAATGGTATTGACAGAAAAAACAAGCAGATTGGTTTTGCAAACGGTATTGATCATATGTTTGTGCTGAATCATTCTGATGAAGAAGTTGTGCTTGCAGCCGAAGCTGAGGGTATTGATAGCGGAATCACATTAAAATGCTATACTTCTCAAAAAGGTGTACATGTATATACAGCAAATTATGTCGATGTTTTGTCCAATATGGGAAAGGATTCAGCAACATACGGAGAAAATCCAGCGTTTTGTCTTGAAACCCAGGGCTTTCCCGATGCTGTAAATCACAAGAATTTTCCTACGACAATATTAAAAGCAAACGAAAACTATACACAAACTACAAAATTTATTTTTGGTATAAACAAATAAAATGAGCTGATTTCTAACTCCTTTAAAAATAAAATCTCTCTAAAATCAAGGACCACCTATTTTTCTTGGGTGGTCCTTGCTTTTTTAATCTATGAGGATGTTTCATGTTTTACAGTATTACACCGTCTTAAACATATTCTGTTTTAGCGGTTATGTGCCGAGCTGTGGAATAAAAGCAGTGCGGATAAGCTGTGAAAGTGTGTCAGAAATATTATCATAAAGAATACTGAGTGCGTCATAATTTCCGCATTTTACAAGACTTCGTGCACCGCCAAATCACTCATGTGGTTTTGCGGTAAATTTTGCAACTGTACAATTCTGCCTGAAAATCAACCTGTTCTGTTTGCACCGTAAAGCCGAGATATTCCCCTTGTACGGCTGTTTTTACAAACTACATTTTTCATTGCCGTATATTTCTTAGCGCTGTTTTTGCTTTTATATTAAAATACGCTTAGGATAGATTTCTTTACCCTGATTTGCTATCTTTCTATTCCTTCTGTCCGTTCTCCATCCCACAAAAAATTGTGATGAACCATTTTTTTGAAAAAAGTTGAATAAACGCAAAAAAGCCGCCTGCTCCAATTAAGAAACAGACGGCTTAATAGCTTAATTTAAATGTATATTACCTTTATATTCTTTTTTCGGGCTTTGTATAGCTTGACGATGATTTCATCCAATACATCAGTGTATTTACCCTGTACA
>ENA-OPNV01001248-OPNV01001248.1-human-gut-metagenome-genome-assembly--contig:-NODE-1248-length-11618-cov-2.460348_pt1 | contig 11618 bp, 20 predicted proteins | sample MGYA00241542_ERZ501781 | MGnify/ENA primary metagenome ERZ501781 (study PRJEB25962, sample SAMEA2042609) | human gut metagenome | biome: human gut; feature: human-associated habitat; material: faeces...
AACCTAAGCAACTCGTCATTAACCTTGATAGATGCTTTTATTTGTGTATTTTTAAATCTTTTTTTAACATGTTTCAGCCATTCGATATAATCTTTATCAATTCTAATCATATTGTCCATAGTATTTCCTCCAGATATGTCATTTATTCATTATTCATCTGTTTTATTTTTCTTAGCCCTTGTCTTATAGACATTATACTGATTCTTGCATTTCGGAGAGCAGAACTCATTTCCCTTTCGGCTTGCGATAAATGCTTTACCACAGTGCTTACACAATTTCATTTCACAGCTTTCATCAGTCAGCATAAAAGAAAAGCACATCTGTTACCCATTGCCATCACAACAGCAATTTCATCTTTATCTGCAACAGACCATCCGGATTCCGTACCTTTCTTGTGAAAATCAAGCTTTTCAAAAGGGTAGAAGTAAGTAAGATAATCCTCTGTTGAAAGAGTTTCTTCTTTTATAAAGTGGTTTTTAGGAAGATATACGGATTCATATGTAACAAACTGTACCGTTGTCGGCAGTGCTGTCATAAAACCAAGGAATCCATAAGCAGATACAAAATCAAGAACCATCTGTTGCAATATATCATTATCTGCTTTATGCATAGTCATAAGATCAATATTAACCGCATCAAGGACAAGTGCATTGGCATCCTGCATTGGGCGGTACATCTGAGGTTTTGCATTTCCTGAAACTACTATATATAAAGTGCGATCATCAGCAGTGCGATATTCATAGCTGCTATATTTTACTCAAAGGGCACTTGTGTGTTCAAACAGATTTTTCATTCTCTGTTCCTCCAATCTGTTCATTACTTAGTAAATGTAATCTTATATATAGAATCCTCAGATCAGTCCATGGGTCAGGCAATAATCGTAAATGCCATCCTCGGCAACATCCTTGCAGATTTCATCGGCAACTTCTTTTAGCTGAGGGGAAGCATTTCCCATGGCAACACCTGTTCCTACAGAGAGGAGCATTTCAATATCATTGTTCCCGTCACCAAAGGCGAGGGCTTCGGATTTGTCTAAATGGTAGTATTCCAGTACTTTCTGGATGCCGATGCCCTTACCGCCATTGGCGGGAATGATATCAACTGCACGATCCCACCAGGCAGCAATCTTTGCACCATCTACGTCTTTTAAAATGGCAGAATAGTCGGTTTCGCGACAACCGAGCAGAAGCTGATAAACTTCTTCGTTGGAAACCTGCTCAAAATCTTTCGCAACTGTTAATTGTAAATGAGCAATCGAGTAATAATCCGACAGATCAATGTCAAATCCATTGGCAGCCAGCCGGCTTTTAGTGGCAACAGAGACCGGACGTCCGAGACTGTCGGCATTGCGGATGAGCTTTTGAACATCATCCGGGCTGATCGGATTGCTGAAGATCGTTTCTGTGTCGTTGTAGCACAGAGAACCATTGAAAGTCAGGAATGTATCAAATTCAATCCTACTGAAATGGGGAAGGCTGACCGGGGTTCGCCCGGTTGCAATGCAGAGCCTGATTCCGTTTGCTTTCAGGCGGTTCAGTGCTTCAACTGTCTTTTCAGAAAGTTCTTTCGCCCGCAGTCTGAGCAGTGTACCGTCAATATCAAAGAAAATGATCTTAATTTTTCCCATAAAATTCTCCTGTATTATGAATGTTATTCTTCTTCTTTATCATTATAACGTAATCCGTCCGTGATAACTATGACAGTTCTGCATATTTCTATCAAAATCGTGCCGGAAAAATTGTTATTACCTTAGTAGAGCATAAAAAGTTATCCATAACTCATCGACAAAAAAGTCGAGTTATGGACAAAAAACAAGAGAGGATTGCCTATGAAGAATAAATTACAAAAACATTTTCCGATGATTCGGACGAAAGGAGAAGCACTTGAAGCGATAAAAAATAATAAAAAGCTCTGGGGAATTTTTTGCAGTTGGAAAGAAGAATACTGTAACTTAACAGAATATATGACAAAAAGGACATTCTAACGTGAGACCATCCGTGAAGAGGTGGGAAATGACGGGAAACCCCGTGAAATCAAGGGTTGTGGCGAATTTAATAGAGAAAAAATGAAGCATCTTTGACAGCGAATTTGAGAATAAGCTGTTTCGGATGCTTTTTTTGTGTCCTTGGAAGGGAGGGAAGTGGATAGAGTGCTTGGAAGCATTGGTTTTACTTGGTTTTTGAGCACTTGTTCTATCCACAACACCTCAAAGTTAGGTTGTAAGGACATTATACATCAGGCATCCTCTTCTGAAAATAGGTCAAGCGTTATAACGTGGCGTTATTGCGTTACTGATTAAGTGTTGTCAATGTGCGTGTTTGTTTCGTAAAGTCCCATAAAATAAGGGTTTTTTGGGAGTAACGCTTGAAAAAAATGGCGTTACTCAATGCAATCAGTACCCGGAACCGTGGAGCCGGAACATGATACAAGCAAAGTAACAAAATAGAACTATTAAAAGTGAACTGTTACTTTGCTTTGTTTTCAAGGGAAAACGTATTTTTTCGGGAATTATTTTCCTGAAATGGCAAAGTAACAAAAAAGGGTTACAAGTAACCCAAAAACAGTATAAAAAAATCAGCCAACCATGTCATCATTTTCTGTACCCATCAATCCGGATGATTTTGCAGTCACATCTCTTTCTTTTTTCACCTTCCGGAGCTTTAGTTGCAATAAGCCCATGAGTTCCTCTTTGTCATCTTCAGGAAGCTCCCGGAAACCATTCAATAGCTCCTCTTCCAATTTGCAGATATTGGACTTCTGCATATTGGAAGATATTCCGGTTGCCAACCAATTCATATCACACTCTAACACTTGTGAAAGCTTATAAAATGCAATAACGGAAGGCGTAGTTTTTCCGTTTTCGATTTTGCTCAATGCTCCTGAAGTGATGTCACATCTCTCATATATGTCTGTTTGAGAGAGTTTCAATTCTTTTCTTCTTGTTTTAATACGTTCACCAATTCCTATCATATCTAATTCCATGATGACCTCTCTTTCTGCAAATTGGAATATTTATTCTTCCTGAAAGCAGAAAAGTGTTGACGTTCTGCAAATAGGAAGATATAATAAACCTTGCAAGGGTTACTTGTAACCCACTAATCCAAGATAAATCATATCAAAAAACTTAGTAAATCTCAATAGTCGGAGTTCTCCGGCACAAAGAAAGTCACCCGGTTCAGGGTATCAGGAAATGGAACTATGAAGGAATGAAGGAGGTGCAGGATGCAGAAGCAGGAGTTTGAAGAAAGAATTGAAAGAACTGTCACGGATGAGCAGTACAAAGTGATTGAAGAAGTCTACATGTGGCATCCATCTATCCTGAACACATCCGGCAAAGATGAAGTTGCTGAACTGTATAAGAGCTTTGGTATGACAATCTTCCATGACATGCTTCCAAGAGCAAAGAAAGCCCATGAGCTTGATGAGCTCCTCCGGAACGCACAGAGAGAAGTGCAACGGATACAGGAAGAGATAGAAGAGCTGTCCTGTCCTACCTTGAGAATTGAATAGCGAAAATGCAGCCGGGGCTTCCTCCTTTCTACATTAAATCAGAGTCAGATGTGTACAGCACACATCCATCCTCATCAGTGATAGTAACGGGAAGCCGAGAGCCTTCTCTACTAAAGAAGGACTCACAGAGCTCCGTCACCTTCCGCTTAGTATCTTCACGGGTGGCACCATGAACAGGGAAGGTGATTGATAATAAGGTTTTTGTGGTACAACCTAACCTTTTTTCTACCGGATGATTTTGATTTTCCATAGATGGTTGTCCCGGCTGCTTTTCATATTATACCACAGGAGAGGAGATGATGCACTTGCTGAACCTGTCAAGTGATGATATGGAAGCATTGGTTGAGCACAGAGAGAAGTTGGATGCAGAGCTTGAGCAGCTCCGGGAGAACCGGATGGAGCTTGAGGCAGAGATTGAGGGAAAGGAAAACGCTCTCAATATAATTGACAAAATCATAGAGGAGACGGAGGTGAGCTACTGATGAAGAACGGAAAGGCTCCCACAAGGGAACAGAAGAAGATGATGAAGGCTCATGGATTGGTGCCGGAGAATTGGCTTGTGGTCAAGAACCTTCCGGACTCATTGGAAGTAGTGAGCCGGGTATCTCTGAAGAAGGTTGGAGGAAAACCAAAGACAAGGACTATATCAAAGAGTCTGTAATTGGTTGGAAAGGTAGGTTGTAATGGAGAAATACAAGGATAGTGATGTGGAGCTGATGTCAATACTCCTGAAGCTTCAGGAACAGACAAGCCCCATCAGGATGTCCATAGGATACACAGTAGGCGGCACAGTCCGTCAGGGTATCATCCTGTATGAGGCGGCTCCAAAAGTCATTGAGACCCTTATAGAAAAAGGATACACCTGTGACTTGAATGGTTGCGGTATGAGGGTATACAAGCTGTGATGTGAGGTGAGCAGATGGCAACAAAGCAGACGAGACTGACACCCTTTGGGCGGAAGGTCAGGAAAAGGCTCATAGACAAGAATATGACACAGGTGGAGCTTGCTGCTTTGCTTGGATGCAATAAGCAGTACATCCACAAGATTTTAGTCGGTGAGCGTAGTGGAAAGAAATACATTGAGGCAATATCAAGGATACTGGATATTGAAATAGCAGCATGAAGGAGGTGAGCTGATTGGCTGAAGTATATGTCACATTGAGCGAAGCGGCGGAACTGGAAGGCGTTCAGTATCAGACAATGGCACGAAGAACACAGAGAAATAAAAAGAACTTTGTGACCAAGACCGAGAAGTCAGAGACAGGAGGAAGGGATGTTGTACTTGTGGCGGTCTCCTCACTGTCCAAGCAGGCAAGGAACGCATGGAAGGAACGGGAGAAGCTGAAATCTTTCACGGAAGAATTTCCGGACAAGAAAGAGGATGAGCAGAAGCCGGAAGTGCCATGGTATGTGAATACTGATGTTGATTGGTACATTGAAAACTACAAGGAGAGATACTACAAGGCTGTGGAGCTTGGGAACGTGGTCAGAAAGTTCCTTCAGTATGACGAAGGAGACCGGACAAAGTACGCTGAAGAGTTTGCACAGAAGTATCTTGGAAAAGGTCAGAGGACACTCTACCGATACACCAAGGCATACCTTGAAGCATCCGCATGGGCGGACAAGCTTGAGAAGGAAGACGGAGCAGGGCGTGAGTTCTTCAAGGTTCTCTGCCTGTGCCGGAAGCCAAAAGAGACCGGATGCTTTCCAAGTATCAAGCCGGAGGTCAAACAGGTCATCAAGAATATATGGTTCAATGAGGACTTTGCCCGAAACCAAGGAACCCGTGAGATGCTGTATGAGAAGCTGACAGCCATTGCCAATATAAACAAGTGGGAGAAGATACCATCCTATCAGACGGTGACAAGGTACATCAGTTACCTCATGGAGGATGAGGGAATGAGGAACGCTTGGTTCCTTGCATCCCGTGGTACCCGTGAGTACAAGAATAAGGTCATGGTGAAAGGAAGCAGAGACACCAAGGGGCTTCAGGTGATGCAGATTGTCATGGGTGATGAGCACACATTTGACTGTTGGGTGAGCTACAAGCAGCCTAATGGCAAGGTTATAGCCATCAAGCCACACTTGGCTGCATGGGTAGACATGAGGAGCAGGGTCATCATGGGAGATGTGATGTGCAAGGATGCCAACTCTGACATCCTGAAGCAGAGCCTACTCAAGATGATATATTCAGAGCCGGGAGGAGTTCCGGAGTATCTCTACATAGACAATGGTAAGGACTACACAGCCAAGACCATGACAGGAAGAGACAGGAATGACCGGAGCGGCATGAGCTTTGACAATGAGACAATGGGCTTCTACAAGAGTATAGGCATCAAGGATGACCACAGGGCTCTTCCTTATGAGCCATGGAGTAAAGGTCAGATTGAGAGGTTCTTCCGTACCGTGTGCAATAAGTTCACACGTTGGATGAAGTCATACACCGGAACACTGACAGGCTCAAAGACCTCTGACAAGGTGGATAAGGACATCAAGCGGATGCTTGAGAGAGGAGAACTCCTGACACTGGAAGAGTTCTATGAGAAGTGGCATGAATGGCTCACAACGGTCTACATGCACACGGAACACTCCGGACTGAAGAAGATGGGAGAGACCTACAAGAAGCCTTATGACTGCTTTATGAATGAGGACAGATACTTCAAGGCGGCACCGCCTAAGAGCTATGCAACCATGCTGATGATGAAGTCAGAGAACGTGCTTGTCCGTAACATTGGCATTACCAAGTGGGGATATGAGTACCGCTCTGATGAGCTTTGTGACTATATCGGGCGGAAGGTTGACATCAAGTATGACCCGGATGACATGGCTGTCCTGTATGTCTTTGACCAAAAGGGCAAGCGTATCTGTGAAGCATATTGTCAGGAACTTCTTCAGATAGCTCCGAAGGTTACACAGAAAGCTCTTGAGGAGCACCTGAAGATGCAGAAGAGACAGCAGAAGCGTGACCGGGAAAGACTTGAAGAGGCAAGAAGACCGTTTGAGGAGCTCAATGAGCAGTATGTTGGCTTCAATGAGACTACAGGTGGTATTGAGCTGATGATAGGTGGAAAGAAGCAGGAGAAGGCTGCAAAGGTCATCACGATACCTACAGACAGAACCTATCAGCAGGGCTTCAGAGCCGAGAAGAGAGAAGAGCCTGAAGCGGACAGCGAATACATGAGCAGGCAGGCAGAAAACGCCCTCAAGAAGCTTAGAGCTATAGGAGGATGATATGGTCAGGATGATATTGATTGGAGCTGCCCTTGTGGTTATGGCAGTTATAGCATTGGTTGAATTGGCGTGGTTGGCATTTTCGATTGCGGCGGCGTACTTGGAAAATATGAAATAAGGTTGAAGGAAAGGAAGGTTGTAAACATGGAAGCATTGAATACCTACAAAACAGAGAAGACATTGGCAGAGCAGATGAATGAGAGACTGGCGGAGATGAAGATGACGAAGGCAGAGGCAGCTCTCAAGATGAACTACTCAAGAGCAGCACTTAGTCAGTACCTCAATGGGAAGTATGCAAGTGACCCTACAGAGCTTGAGAAGAAGGTCAGAGAGTTTCTTGCCGCTACCGGAGGCGTTGCTGAAGGTCAGGAACCGGAGAACAGCGTACCTACAGGAGCAGGCAAACTCAAGAAGAAGGTGGAGTTCTTTGAGAGCAGAGACTTTGTGCAGACTATTGGTGTGTGTCAGGCATGTCAGGAGTACATGGGGCTTGGGATAATCGTTGGAAAATCCGGTCAGGGAAAGACACACGCCCTGAAGAAATATGCAGAGCTTCCAAGGGTGGCATACATTGAGTGTGATGACACAATGGCTTGCAGAGACTTGGTGGAAGCCATTGAGAACGGTATAGGACTCCCAAAGGGTTACGGTGGAACGATATGGAGCAGAGTCAACCGTATCCGTGAGTTTTTCAATACCAATGAAGGGTTCCTACTCATCATTGATGAGGCAGACAAGCTCATCAACAAATACACACAGAAGAAGATGGAGATACTCCGTGGCATCTTTGACCAGTCTGATGTAGGCATTGTCATAGCCGGAGAGCCGAGACTTGAGACAGAGCTGAAGGGCAATCTTGCCCGGTTCGCTAACAGGATGGACTTCTACTACAAGCTGAAGGGACTGTCCAAGAATGAAGTAGTTGACTACCTTGAAGGATATGAGGTGGATGAGGCTGCCATGGGTGAGATGATAAGCCGGGCAACCAACACACAAAGCGGATGCTTCCGTCTGTTGGACAGAACTCTCAACAACGTGCTCCGTATCCTGAAGCAGAAGGGTGAGACCCGTATAACCATGAAGATTGTGAGTGAAGCATCCAACATGATGATGCTGTAGGAAGGAGAGAAGACACATGAAGAAGTTTGAGGTTGTAATCAGAGGAGAACATGAGGCAGAGATTGGACATGAGATACTGTCAGGTATCTATGCAGCTATTCAGAATTATGGATACACGGATGTGTCCGTTCAGGCAGATACCATTGAGGAGCAGAGACACAGGGAGCTTCAGATACCGGAGTTTCTGAAACCACAGCAGAAGGGCATCATGGAGCGTAGCATGGCAGCAAGGAGGGTGTGACATGGCAGGAAATGCATCACAGCCAAGTATCAAGAGGGTGTGGGGGATTGCCAAGAGTCCGGAGCTGAAGCTCACGGATGAGGAGCTGCATCTTCTTGTGCAGGCACATACAGGAAAGGACAGTATCAAGGCTCTCAACAAAAGGGAGCTTCAGACTGTCATCCGTGTACTTGGTAACATGAAGGACTCTGCTAAGAAGTCAGAGCGTGGAAGGAACCGATACAACGGAAGTGAAGTCACAGAGAACCAACGGAAGAAGATATACAAGCTCACGCAGGAGCTTGGATGGGACAAGCCTGCAAGGGTCAATGGAATGTGTCAGAAGATGTTTGGTGTCAGTGCGGTTGAGTGGCTGAACTATCAGCAATGCTCAAAGCTCATTGAAGCCCTGAAGAGTATGTTGAAGAGGCAGAAGGAGAAGGAGGAGCAGGATGAGGGATTGCAAGCTAATAGTGACAGTCAGGGATGACAAGGTCAACTTTGAGGGACAGGACATCAGTGTTGAGGAATTGGCACAGATAGCAGGCTTCCTTCAGGTGTTCGTTGGCATGGAAGGTCTGAAGCGTGGACTGGATATGGATGATGTGAAGAACAACATGCTTGACATCCATCTTGCTGCAATGGAAACGCTAGAGGAACAGCTCCGGGCAGGAAAACTTGACCCGGATGACAGCTCATAAGAGGAAGGAGTGGTATATAGTGGCGAAGAATAAACGGTTGACCAATAAGGAGAAGCAGGCAAGGGCAGAGTTCAAGAAGAGGATGCAGGACAAAGGGGTGCTTCCTCCGGATAAGCCGAAGCTGAACCGGAAGAAGTTCATTGATGAAGCAAGGGAAGAGTGGAATGGCAGAAGTAGTGACTGCTTTATATGGGAGCATTACCTCATGGATGCCATCTCCTACATGCTTTGTCAGAGAGAAGGGATGAGCTCAAGAGCCTCACTTGAGGCTGTAGGAGCTGCCAAAGTTCTGAAACTTGCCATCAGGCTCCGTGAGTTCTCTGAAGAGGTCAGGGAAAAGGGTGAGCATGAGTACAAGTTGGTTGACCAGTACAACTATATCAAGGACATCTTGGATGCCTAGAAAGGAGCAGACACATGAGTACAGCTTACAAGAAGATGACAAGCCACGGGTCAATCAGTATCCCGGTGGCAATGAGGAGAGAACTTGGCATTGAGCCAAAAGACCCTATGATTGTGGAAGAGCATCAGGGTGAAATCAGAATAAAACCGTACACGCTCCGTTGTAATTTTTGCGGAACGACAGAGGGTGTGCATGAGTTTCATGGGAAGGGTATCTGTGAAGCCTGTGCAACAAAAGCATTTGAGAAGTTAGGAGGAGGACAGTAATGGAACAGCAGACAGTGAAGAGCATGACCAATGAACAGCTCATTGGAGCATGTGTGTGGCTTGACCGTGAACAGAAGAAGAGCCGGGCTATGATGAACAGCTACAAGGCGGAGCTTCAGGCTAGAGGATTGGCTATCATGGAAGACCACAATGTGAAGTATGTGAAGTTTTACGGTGATGAGGGTAGTGCTGCCATCACAGACAGCATGAGCCTTGACATCCTGAACCCGGACAAGCTGAAGGAGCTTGTGGGTGAGGGAGTATACAAGATGAAGGTCAAAGAGGAGACCAAGACAACCTACAAATTTGACAGCAAATTTGAGAAGGCTATGAAGGCAATCTTCACAGGTGACTACACCTTTGAGACCACACTTGAGGAGTTCCTTGATGAAATGAGCATCAAGCCGGATGACAAGCAGAAGAAGCTCCTCCTGAAGAAACTGAAGGGAGAGTTTGAGAAGGACAAGGAGACTCTCATCTCTGTATTGGTTCCTGAAGGGGAAACAGTTCCGGACTTTGACGTGGAGCTGTGGTACATCTACCGTATCAAGAACGGGGAACTCATCAAAGCTTTTCTTCCGGAAGAGATGATTGATGCCATCATTGAGGGCATCCGGAAGAGCATCTTGGTGGAGACCAAGACATCCATCACATTAGACTATGATGAAACGGAAAAGGAGGAATAATCATGGCAGAACAGAGCAAGGACATCCTTAGTGAATACACCAAGGACATGACTCCGGAGCAGAGAGCAGAGCTTCAGGAGAAAGTGAGCAACATGACGGAAGAGGAACTCAAAGAGTTCCGCAACAGTTTAGACCCTGACAGCATGGGATTTTTTGGAGAGGAGAGTGTGTAGGAATGGAAGCACCAAAGATTGAGAAGCTCCTGACCCCGTACAATTTCACAAATAAGGATAACGCAGGGCGTATCAAGTACATTGTTATCCATTATGTAGGGGCTCTTGGAGGAGCAGAGGCAAATTGTAAGTATTATGCAAGTAAGTATCTTGGAGCATCAGCACACTACTTTGTAGGCTTTAATGGAGAGGTATGGCAGAGTGTTGAGGATGAGGACATTGCATGGCACTGTGGAGCAAGCAGCTATAAACATGCAGAGTGCAGGAATAGCAACTCTATAGGCATTGAGATGTGTGTCCGCAACAAAGGAAGTCAGTCAGCGGAAAGCAAGGATTGGTACTTTGAAGAGGCAACTGTCAATGCTGCCATTGAACTGACTAAGTACCTGATGCAGAAGTATGGAGTTCCTGCTTCCAATGTTATCCGTCACCATGATGTGACCGGAAAGATATGTCCTAATCCGTATGTGTATAATTCGACAAAGCACACATGGGATGCCTTCAAGAAAGCTATTTCAGGAGGGACAGAGCAGAAGGACAGCATGACCAAGATAACCGGAAAATCTGAAACTACAGCGGAGCAGATGACAGCATACATCAAGGCAAAGAATGGCAGCGTTGCACAGAGCGTACTTGATATGATACCTCTGTATCTGTCTGAAGGTGAAGCGGAGAATATCCGTGGTGACATTGCATTTGCACAGAGTTGTCTTGAGACAGGCAACTTCACCTTCTCCGGAAGTGCTGTGGAGCTCTCACAGAATAATTTCTGTGGTATGGGAGTGACACAGAACGGAGAGACAGGAAACAGTTTCAAAACGCCACAGCTTGGCATCCGGGCACAGATACAACACCTCAAGGCATACGCCAATACAACGAAGCTGAAGCAGGAATGTGTTGACCCACGCTTTGACCTTGTATCCCGTGGATGTGCTCCTTATGTGGAGTATCTTGGAATACAGGAGAACCCGAAGAGCAAAGGATGGGCGGCAGGAGCTGGATATGGTGAAAAGATACTGAAGATACTGGATGCAATTAAGGAAACCGGAAGCAGTCAGGCAGGAGATGGAAGTCCGAAGCCGGATGAGACCAAGAAGGATGATGACTTCAAGGAGTATCTCATCACAACCACATGTGATGTGCTGAACATCCGCTCCGGTGCAGGAACGGATAACAAGGTGGTAGGAGCTATCCGTGAAGTGGCAGGAAAGAAGAACAAGTACACCATTGTGGAGGAAAAGAACGGATGGGGCAGATTGAAGTCCGGAGCCGGATGGATAAGCCTCTCATACACCAAGAAGGTAGCTGC
>ENA-OPNV01001260-OPNV01001260.1-human-gut-metagenome-genome-assembly--contig:-NODE-1260-length-11528-cov-2.484006_pt1 | contig 11528 bp, 10 predicted proteins | sample MGYA00241542_ERZ501781 | MGnify/ENA primary metagenome ERZ501781 (study PRJEB25962, sample SAMEA2042609) | human gut metagenome | biome: human gut; feature: human-associated habitat; material: faeces...
CCGGCTTTCCCTCAGGATTGAACTTCACGGCAAACTCCAAACCGTTGAGAAGCCCGGATGCGAAACGTATCCTCAGCTCCTGACCGGGGAGGATATATTTCTCGGAAAAGTTAACACCCGTGTCCCTAAAGCGGTAGGCATTCCATTTTTCCTCGGTGGTTGTGCCGTCCTCATTCTCCACCTTGTCCGTCACTTCGATAGTGGTGACATCCGACATGATGCCTGTTCTTCGAGGATAGACTTCATCGAAGATAACCACCTGCTCGACGGCTTCCTCGGTAGTCATATTAGGGTATGCATCAATGTAGGGAATACCCTCGGGCAGCATTAATCTTTTCTGAACCACACCATTCACCACCACCGTTTCATCAACGGGGCGGTAATTTGAAGGAATGTTCCTTGTAGAACCGAAAGCATAGATTCTCGTTGCGTAAGTCGATTGTGAATCCGAACGGGACATTTCCTCTACATTTACACCGATCTCCCAATTAACAGGATCACCGAACTCACAACGCCCGAAATGGATGATGTTTTCAGTCACCCAACATTCGCAATCCCATTTCTTCGCCATCTCAAAACAAGCGTCAAGGATGTTGATGTTGTCGTAACTCATCAACTGGGACTTGTTTTCGACTGTGGAATCAATGGAGAAAACAAAATCCTGTCCTTTGTATGTGTAACCAAGAGCTTTCAAATTTCTAAGGACTATACCGGCTTGTACGTCAAGCGGGGCGGTCAGGTTCCAGGACGCCTCCTGTCCGGTCGTCTCCGGGGTATATTTGAAGATTTTGTTTTTCCATTTCCAGTAGTAGGCGTCAAGTCTTAATTCGTAATCGTAGCCGGCGGTATTGGTGTTGAATGCGGGCTTCTGCAAGTCGCACACCTCGAACAATCCGAAGTTACATTCCACGTATGAGCCAAGTTTGAAATATATGGGATTCTCTAAGGAGAACTTTAACATGATGTAGTCCTCCTTCATCAGAGTGAACTTACGCTTGCAGCCTTCATTAATCAAAGTTGTAAGCTGGATAGCACCGGATATGTCTTTGATGTCGATTTGTTCCATGTCTTCAAAGTTCGGGGATAAAAAAAAGAGTGCCCAATTTTGAGCACTCACATACACGACAATAAAACCAATGTCGTGAATTAGCTTCTGTTTGCCGGATTTGGCTCGTTAAACTTGGCTGAAATTTTTCCGAAAGTTCGGTCTAAACTCTGTGCGTAAGTGACACTCTTGCCAGTATAAATAAGATGGTAAACCTCGCTACTATTAGCAGGAATCTGAATATCAACCACACCTTTATACAGCTCATCAAAGAAAGCTTTCTTCTTTGCTTGATAATCAGACTGAGAATTACTCTCGATAGTGAACGAAAGAGTTATTTCCCTCTCATCGACTTTAGGATTATTGATTATTACCCGTTTCCCATGTTCAAGTCGGCTTTTGTTCTCAATAAAATCCTTCATGGAAGCGGATGCCCCAATAACATCAAGAAACCCCTCTCCCATTCTCACACCCCATGTTGTATAAGCGTTTTCGCCATTAATTAATAATTCATCCATAGACTATAATTTTGCTGTATTCTTTTTAACTTCTGCTATATCTCTTTGCATCTGTTGAATAGGTTTGACGATTGCCCCTGTATTTTCTGAAATCTGTACCAATTCAAGATAAGATTGTGCTATCAAATCTCGCGTATCATCAGCGATATTCCTTGTTTCCGTATTTATGGAAAGTAGAGCATCTGCTTTTACTGTCAGTAGATTAAGTGATTGAGATTGAATAATATTCTGATTCTTTATCTCTTCTCCTGCAATCTGCAATGCTGTAAACCGCCCGTTCAACTCTTCGCCGGTATCTTGAGACATGGTTTGGGAACCTTTGCTGCTTGCAGACTGGGAAGCTGCTTCCTGTGAAATCTTGTCATATCCGGTTGCTGCGGCAAGCTCGTCACGGAGCTTCATGGCTTCGTCCACATAACCCATGTATTCATCCATCAGCTCCTTACGCTCATTATTGTCAAGCGTACCATCATCCTTCATGGCTTCACCGAATTTATCATACCATGTCCTCAGTTTGTCACTAAACTGTTCACCGATGGCATTTGACAGCATCGCCTGCATGAAATATTTGGATATGTCATCAGCAAAATCCTCCGCACTCTTCTCCATATCCATCAGACTGCTTATAAAACTGTCATACATGGAATCGAATGACATTCCGATCAGGCCCTCATAAAGACTGTCGGTCAGTTCTTCCAGTTTTCCTGCCTGCTCTATATAATCATCCAGCTTGTCGGTAACACGCTCACCGTAACCTCCCTTACCGGAAGATTCCATGATATCCCATAACCATACGTCCGACCGTAGAGCCTTCATCTGTTCGGGGGTCAGATTCCACAAGGAATCGGTGCCGGAGAAATCCTGCATGCCGGTAGCTTTTCTTGCGTGTTCCAGCATTTCATCCGTCCATTTCAGATAATGCTGCCAGCTGCCGTGGCTTTTATGATATCCGGCTTGCTCCTTTGCTATTTGCAGATAGTTTTTATTGACTTCCTCCTGATACTTTACAGCTTCCCTGTAAGATTCAACCGATTTCATTCCCTTGCTTGCCTTCATCTCGTCAGTCAGATCCTCGATGGCCATTTGCAAAGTTTCATTCCTGTCCGTCAGCCTGTCTATCGTTTCCTGTACTTCCTTGGCGTTTCCACCTATTCCAAACAAGGAGTTGAAGCCTCCGAATGAGATTGCGTTCAGGATGTTTCCTATGCCGTTCCTCAAAGACTTGCCGATTGTGACAAACAAATCCCCTGACAAGACATCACCGATAATTCCACTGACAGCGTTCAGAACAGCATCAAGCAGACCACCGACAAGATCACTTAATCCGTCTTTGAGTACGTCAATGATGGACAGAATCCATCCGACAATGGGGACCTCCTTAAGAGATTCTGACGTTTTTCCTATGACATCCTTGAATCCGTTCACGGTTTTGATAATTCCGCTATATGCGTTATACAATCCACCGGATGAAATCTGCTGCAAGCCTCCCAACAAATTTTCCATGCTTGCTTTCAGTATGGTGGCAGTATCAGTCACATTACGCTGGGCCTGATTGGCGATATCAGTCTGTGTCTTCACATTGGCGGATGCAATGTCAGCATTCTGCCGTGCTGTTTCAAGAGCGTTTGCTGCGGCTTGTTTCTCACTTTCCGTTCCGCCCTTCTGCGCTTTGGTGTAATCATCCTGTGATTTCTTTAGTCTTTCCAAAGCAGCTGTTTCAATCCCTATGGCACTGATACGATTCTGTTCTGCTATTTGATAGGCTTTTACATCCTCTCCAAGTTTCTTGAAGTTGACTCCACTTGTACCACCCAAAGACTTTTCCATCTGGCTGATGGCGTCAATCAATGATTTCTGGCTTGCCTGATCGGAGTTCTTGAACTTGTCAGTCCGTACATATTTTTTCGCTTCGTCCAAGGCGGGCTTTATCATGTCGGAAAACATGGAACCAAACTCACCGAACACAGTAACCCAATCTATATTGGCTTTTATGGCTTCTGTTTCCTTGTTCTGTATGGCAACATCACGTTGTTTCTCCAGTAACTTTACTTGTGCACTATTAACACCGTTTTCTTCCTGTGCTTTCCTTATTTTTTCCGCATACTCTTGGGCGATAGCCAATTTCTGCTGCTGGAACGTGCCATATTCTTTCAAGTAGTCGTTCAAAGCCTGTTGTTCGGCTTTCAGCTGTCCTTCAGTTACATCGGAAATATCTTTATCTCTCATACTTTCGGCATTGGTATAAGCTTCTGAAATTTTCTGTGCCTGCTTGTCGGTCAGCTTACCGTTACCGGCTTTGCTCCATTCTTCCTCCTGTTTTCTTATCGCATCAATCTGTTTCTGATAATCAAGGTCAATCTGTTTCAACTTCTTTTCCGTGCCTTCTATCATCAGGTTGATTTCATCCTGTTGGTTCTGACGGTGAAGTGAAAGAAGTTGTTCGGCTGTCTTTTTTTGTTCTTTTTTTTGCTTTTCAGCAGCTTTTTCCTGCTTGGTCAAAGAACTACCAGTAATACCGCCCAAATTTTTATAGGCTTTTTCAGTTGTTTCTACTCGTTTCTTAGCTTCTTCATACAGCTTTGAAGTAAACTTGGATTTATTCTTTTCTATTTCAGAAAGTTTCTTCTTAGCATCATCCCAGTCTTTCTTCGCTTTCTCATAATCCTGCTTGTAAGTAGTAGGGGATTTCTTTTTAGCCAACGCTCCATTAATTGAAGAAATAACACTTTCTAAATCTCCCCCTTTAACCATCATCCCGTTTACAACAAAACCATTGCGTTTGGATGCAGACGATTGAGCAAGTTTCAATTCCGTTTCAAGCTTCTCCTTAGAATAGTTTTTAAGATTGGATTTGTAAGCGGAAATATTATCATCGAACATGTCTTTCTGATACTTTTTTAAAAGTTCAGAGTTTTTCTCCATTTGCTCACGCACCTGTACGTATGACTGATTACCAGAAAACATTTTCCATATTTCTTTATCGGAATCAGACATATTCTTCCGTAAATCAGGATTATCAAATAGCTGCAAATATCTCCGTTGGTTAGTAATCGTTTGTTTTAGAGCATTATAATCATCTCTCCTGCCTTGAACAGAACGCCTTGAATCTTCTTCGTTTATTTTTTGCTTCAACTTTAAGATATCCTCCAACTTTAGCTTTTCAATATCGTATTGTTCGAAAATTTTAGGATATTCTTTACGAAGTTCTTCTAATGATTTTTGCCGAGTAAGAGTAGCCAAACTCTCATCACGAGCAGCCGTCAATAATTCTTCGATTTTCAGCTTGTGTTCCTGTTCTTTTTTAAATGCTGCATCTTTAATGCCGTTATATTCTTTTTGAGCACGGGCGGCAGCAGTTGTACTATCAGACATTGCCCACATTGTAGTAGCAAGCCCACCGATAACGACAGTTAAAGCTACATAAGGATTGGTAAGCATTGCAGCGTTTAAAGCTAACTGCGCTTTTCGTGCCAATAAACGGGCATTGGTAAGTCCAATCTCCACAAGAGTATGTTTACTTTCGGCAGCAGTAACAAGCATCACTGCGGTCCGGTATGTACCATAAGTAACCACTAATCCAGCCAAGATTCTACCTACTGTTTCATAATTCTGAATCAACGAAGTTGTCATTTGAATACCGTCCATGATAACACTTTCCGACTTTGTTCCCAATTCGTTAAACACGGAATCCAAAGCATCCTGCATCATAGACAACTGACCATTGATAGTCTTTGAAGCATTCTCAGACATATTATAGAACTTACCACCTGCGGAAGTTGCATCAATGAATGCCTGTTGAACCATTTCAGCGGAAACAGCACCTTTGGACATTTCATCTTTCAAAGTTGCGATAGATTTTCCGGTCTTTTCGGAGATAATCTGTAACGGGTTGAATCCAGCGTTTATCATTTGATTCAAATCCTGCCCCATAAGTTTACCCGCTGCTGACATCTGTGAAAATGCCAAAGTTAGCGAATTGAACTTACTGGATTCCCCCATAGAAATATCACTAATGGCTTTCAAGTATTTGATAGTGTCTTCTGCTTGTATGTTAAATCCAAGCATCATCTTTTCTGCTCCAACCATATCTGACATAGTAAGTGGAGAAATCTTAGCCAGCTCCTTGATTTGCGGAATCAGTTGTCCTGCCATATCCTTTCCAACCATAGTCTCAATAGCGGTCTGCATGGATTGAAATTCTCCACGAACACGAATCATTTCAGAACCTAATGCCTTTAATACTCCAGCACCACCAATAACCGCCAATGCTTTCTTCCAAGAAATAGCGATACCGTTGTTACTTTCTACGATTTCCTTAGCATTATCATTGTAAAAGGCGTATTCATCCCGAAGCTTCTTTACTGACAGACGTGCTTCTGCCTGTTGCTGGGTTAATCCAAATAAAGCTGCCTTTTCTTCATCAAGAGCTTTGCGGGCAGCATTGTATTCTTCTAACTTGCTATTTGCTGATAACGGATTCCTTTTCAATGCTATACGATAAGCATCCCCAAGTCGTTTTACATCCGCTTCAATATCCTTAACTACCGCTTTTTGAGCAAGAATCTTCTCTGTGAATCCATTCACGGCCTGGGAAGCATCGAAGATTTTCCTTTTGAATCCCGTTTCCATCTCCGCTCCAGCTTTGGCTGCATTAGTCACCAACTCATCCAATCTTTGGTTGGATGCAGCAAGTTGGGCATTCAAAGCCTTGAAAGCAGCAGGAGACTGCGTGCCATCCATGCTCATTAACTCCTGCTTTAATTTTGCAATTTCATTACGAAGTCTTACAACTTCTTCCCAGTCACTACCTATCTTAAAATATAATTTTGACATATCTATTTCTTTTTCCTACGATTAGCCAATTCCTTACCACTGATTCTATTCACCTTCTGACCACCATATACTGCGCGTAATTTATCCCGTTGCATCATCAGCAGATTCCGATAAGGGATAATCTCAAACACTTCTGTATAACTCAGATGCAGCGTGTCAATCAAATGGGCTATCTGCCCGAAGAACGTTGTGTTTCCTACTGTTTCGGTCTTGCTGCCAGCATCGACACGTTCCTCATCGAGCTGACACACTGAAAAGCCGAAATATCCATCATAGAGAAACAGACTTCCAAGGCATCTTTGACTTCTTCAAAAGTGCCGTTCTCCAATTCTTTGACCAAACTATCATTCCCGCAGATGAAGCATGAAATACCTTTCAGCATATCTTCAGTAGCTTCAGGAAGCTCTTTAATAGCTTCCATGACATTATCTCCAGTCATGCCGATATTGGAAAAATGATGAATGGCACGACAGATAATTTTAATTGTAGGAGGTTTAATGGTATAAACCATCCCTCCTATCTCCACATTCATGAAATCCAGCCCTAACAAAGCATCAGAAACCGTTTTTGCTGCTTGATTCATATTCTTAAACTAAAAGGGGGAATGGTATATATCCATCCCCCGGTTATCACTCTTGTGCTTTTACCAATGTTATCTCTTTTTTAAGAGTGGTATCAACTTCAGAAGGAGTGGTTTTAATATCTCCTGACTGAGTGACGTACCCCACTTTCGACACTTCATAGTGAACGGTAGCCCCAGCATTCACCTGCTTTGACTTGACCGTTGCACCGTCCAGCTTTACGGTCGCATCGGAAGGAGTAGGTACAATGGTTACTGTAGTTCATGCCTGCAAAGCTTTAATCTGCCCTTCTTCATAGTTATACTCAGAAGAAACACCTTCGATTCCCGGTTCCTGCACCAAGCCTTTTACAGCGATTGCAATTGCCTTATCCGTATTGGCTTCACGGGAAACAATACGGCATTTTGGGAAGATGAACCAGACATCATCATCGGTCAGACAGAACAATGCTTTGTTGATAATAACTTTATCCAAAGCACGCTTCCAACCTACATCTTTAGATGTTGCCTGAATAACATCGCCACCCATGAACGCTTTCTTGGTCTTCCAGTCATATTGTCCGATAGAGAAAGCGGGCGATACTTCTCCCGGCACATCATCGTAACGGTAATTCTTTCCCGTTAATTGGTTCTTGTACCCAGTGACGGAGGCTTCCGTTTCCTCAATCTGCCACGTTTCCCCGTGTACATTCAAAACCTCATCTTTCGCTTTGATAGCGGCTTGAATCAAAGTCTTTGCGATTTCGGGGGTAATGTCTGCCGTTACCTTATCAATATCGGCAAACAAGATTCTTTTTATTCCTACTGCTGAAATCATAATCTTATAGTTTTACATTTATTACTTCAAATAAAATTCTCACATTCACGTAATGGCATTTCAAAGCTGCATCCGCTTCCGCGCCAATTGATTCGATAGAGTAACGATAGGTTGTACCGTCATAGGTGCTTACTACATCATCAAGCAGCTTGTCAGCCTTTCTTTCAAGTTCGTTAAGCCGGATTGTGTTCGCTTCATTCTCGCTTAAATTGGGTACACATAGATTCACTTCTGCAAAAGATTTCTTCCAATACTTTCCCGGCTGTTGTTTCTTCGTGTGGATGACAATCCTTTCGGACTTCAATTCACCCGTCAGCGTTTCACCATCAGGCACTATATCTATTCCGAAAGCCTTGCAGTCCCGATAGAGAATGTTTCCTATGTCGGTAGTTACTATCATTCCACAATCTCCCAATCTTCTGCAAATACATCACTGATAGACGGAACCCATGAATCAGCGCGTCCGGTATTCTCGTTGTAGATAAGACACTGGCTTGTATAGTCAATAAATCCCTTACCTTTCAGAATAAGGTCTTTTGCCGATTGGGGAAGCGATTGCATCTTAGGGATGATGTCGCTTTCGATATGAGCTGGCACTTGTTTGAATACCATCAAACCTTTACCGTTCCAACCACTTCTACGAACAGTCCCACCTTGTTTTAACACTTCGATAGCATCACCGAAACAGATAGGAGTTTCTTTCTTGACTTCTCGATATGATTCTTCAAACAGTTCTTTGGGTGACCAACTTTCATAGCCATATTCAGTACGAGTGTGATATCCTAGTTTATAAGACTCATTCTCTTCTATTTCACTTTTTACCAAGCCTTTACTGCAAGCTTCACCCAATGTCATAGGTTCTGCTTCAATCTGTTTTGTTCCAATGTACTTTTTCATTTTTCAAATTCTTCTTTTAATCGTTTCTCCGCAAATAAAGCAGCACTACTCAAAACATCATACCCTTTAGATTCTACGAATGATGCGTATTCCGCTTCGTTTTTCAATGTCAAACCGTCTTTATTGACATCGTAATCATTGGACGTTCTCAAAGTGAGTGTATGGTCTTGATAATCCCCATGTTCCTCTGCGTACTTCACGGCTTCATCGCCTACATCAATCATCTTCTTTTCGACCTCCCATTCTCCTTCATCGAAAAAGGAGTCGACATCTGAGAAATCGAAATCTACATCCATAATTCCGAGTAGTTAAAGTAGTTTGTACTCTTTACCGTGTAGACTTCGCCTTGACCTCTTACGCCATCACCATCCATGCAACGTACTTCATCACCAGCCTTGACAGTAATTCTTTTCTCACATACTACATGATAATTCGGACGATACACAGAGCCGTTATCAGATGAAAACTCTTTGGTAGTGTTATCATCACAACGGCACTTGCATACCTTCTGCCAGTATTCACCACCTGTTCCGGGAATAGGTCTGCCAAACTCATCCTTGTCCATCGGGGTGATAACTTTTACCTGCAATATGTGTGGGGCGAATATCATAAGAAAGTCACTTTAGGTTTGTTACCCAGTTCGTCTTTCAAACCGTACTGTTTACACAGAAATGAATAGTAATCCTTAATGCCTTGAATGTTCCAAGACATAGAAAAACCGCTTTCGCTGATGGAAGTGGCACGAAGCAATAGAGAGGGGATGAACTTCGCAATTGCCACCGACACCCGTGTTTGGCAATCCTCGTTCATCTCACCCCCTCCGCTTATCTTTGCGTTCAGACATATATCGAAAAGGTCAGCCTCCGACAAGTTAACGCTGAAGGTCTGAAACTTCTGTAATATATAATCGTTTACTGTCATGCGTTCATCTCACTCAAATCGAAGTTCACAATCAGGTTCGGGTTCGCAATCTGCGGAATCCATTCGGCTGTGTATTCCAGATAGCGACCATTGCCGTCCTTGTAACCTGAAATCAGCATATCGCCATCTGCCTGAGTGTAATTACGTCCCGGTACACCATCCACAGCTTCATAAGGAGTGTGGAAGCGCATATAACCGATTTTATCCTGCGGAAGCAGGGAAATACGACCATCTGCATAAATGGGGATATTCTTACCTGTTTGGTCTACCACATAATCTTCCTTGATTTCAATAGCCGGAAGTCCGATACCTGTAAAAATGGTAGAAGCCAGTTGCGAGGTGATAAGCCCGGTAGACATATACATTTCATTGCCTGTAAGCTGCATTTTGAACTTATCTCCAAATTCACTTGAACCGATAATATTCTTGATGAATGTGCCACGGCTCATAATCATCTTGGGGAATGTGCCGTAAATAGATTTCAGCTCATTCAGTTTCTGCTGCAAGTAAGTGACGAAATAGTCTTTATCCTCTGTGTCCGGCTTGATAAACTTAAACGGCAAGTCGATGTTCAATAAGTCAATTCCTCCGGCATTGTCGTCCTTGTTCTTCACGCTTGCTGCTCCAGTCATCAACAGAGAGCCTACGATAATGTCCATACGCTTGTGCGGTGCCAGCAATACCTGACGGTAATCGTCATAGATGAAGTCCACGATGTCACGCATGGCTGCTTTCTGGTCTTCCGGTTTGGCGGCATTATACTTATCTATCAAGTCCTGCAAGTCAGACAAACGGTCGATTGAGATTTGATAGCGGTCACCCAAATAGGCAATCTCACCATATCCGGAACCGATATTCCTGCGTTCACGGATAGGCTTTTCGCCATAACGGGAGTTGATGGAACCAGCCATCACGCCAGTAACCTGACCGATGTAGTCTTTAAATACACGAGTAGTAGTCCTACGGAAGCCCAAATACTGCTGCCAATAAATTGTGTCCTTTCTTGTCTTGAGGACACGCTGAATCACTGCATTTACAATGTTCGGGTCATTAAACAATGTATGAATAGTTAGCATCATATATTAGTCCTCCTTTCTTTATTTTGCCATTATACCTGCGTTTTTCAACGCTGTCAATAATCCGTTAAAGTTTTCTACCGACACCGTACCAGATGCATCATTCACTTTGGCTGCCTGCTTTACACCTCCAAAAGCAGAAGTCGTAGCTGCTGTTAAAGTATACTTGTTAGCTTGTGCTGCAACCCCATCCAATTTGGCTTTATCTTCCTTACTCATCAAACCGTCCTGACTAGAAGAAGCCTTAGGAATAGATACGGCTTCTTTTTCTTGTTTGACATCCAAAGCGTTAAACTGGAAGTGCGGCATATTCGCCTTGTCAATATCTGCGAAAGGCATTACCAGCTTGGTCGGTTCGATTTCAAACGCACGCATCAAAAGGGAAACCAATACTATGCCATCCTCTACCTGCTTCCTTTCATACAGAGCTGAATTTGCGATAACTTTGGGCGTTGTACCGTCTGCGGCTGTCGCTTCGTAAAGAACTGTTCCAGCTTCTAGATTTTCTCCAAAGTCTGCCGCTAACGTCAGCTTATCAAAAGCTTTGTCAGCCTTGTCAATAGCGTTGATTGTCGCTCCATGCGCACCGTTACCCAAGTGCATACCTTTGTAAGCCAAAGAACGTTTCTTGATTTTCAATGTGGTATTGGAGCCTGTTGTAAACTTCTCATATACTTCCACACGGATAGCCACTTGGGATGTTTTCTTCACCAAGTCAGCTGCAATCGGTGTGAATGAGGGCAAGTACGAGCCGACAACGAGGTTGGTTGTGTCCAACTTGTACGGACCTCTGCGTCTGCGTCCGGTTTCTACGTCGTAGCGTTCTTCCTGCTCAACTTCC
>ENA-OPNV01001268-OPNV01001268.1-human-gut-metagenome-genome-assembly--contig:-NODE-1268-length-11470-cov-3.847131_pt1 | contig 11470 bp, 4 predicted proteins | sample MGYA00241542_ERZ501781 | MGnify/ENA primary metagenome ERZ501781 (study PRJEB25962, sample SAMEA2042609) | human gut metagenome | biome: human gut; feature: human-associated habitat; material: faeces...
CCGCTCCTGGCGCTGCTGCCGCTGCCCCGGCCGAAGAAAAGACCGAATTTGATGTGGTTCTTGAAGCCGCTGGCTCGAACAAGATCGCCACGATTAAGGCTGTTCGCGAACTGACCGGTCTTGGCCTCAAGGAAGCCAAGGACCTCGTCGAAGGCGCCCCGAAGGCTGTTAAGGAAGGCCTCCCGAAGGCTGACGCCGAAGCCGCCAAGAAGAAGCTTGAAGAAGCTGGTGCCAAGGTTGCCCTCAAGTAATTTCTTACTTGAAAAAAATCCGGAGCTGAGCCAAAATTTCTGGCTTGGCTCTTTTCAGAGCCTCCGCAAGGAGGCTTTGATTTGATTTTCTTGATACGAATCGTGAGAAAATCAGATCAAAGTCCTTTCCTTGATGAACCTCTCGCCTATATCTCACAATCAGTAATTGCGTTGCCGCGCGGACTCAGACTCCAGATCTGAAGTGCCGAGCGGCTTTTCGGCGTCCTTCCTCATTCCTCTCATCAAGTTTTGACTTCCTGGTTCATCCATACTGTCGAACGGAGTGTCCATGTCGTACTCGTTCACTGAAAAGAAGCGCATCCGCAAGAGCTTCGCCTCTCGCCCGAGCGTCCTTGAAGTGCCTTCCCTGCTTGATATTCAGCTTCGTTCCTACGAAGACTTCCTGCAGGTCAATGTGAAGCCTGCTGCACGCAGCAACAATCTCGGCCTTCAGGCCGCCTTCACCTCAATTTTCCCGATCACGAGCCATAACGGTTTCGCGCGTTTGCGTTTTGCCGGTTATGAGCTTGCTGAGCCGGAATTCGACGTTGCCGAATGCCAGCTCCGTGGTCTTACCTATTCGAGCCGTCTGCGCGCGAAGATTCGTTTGGAAATCTACGATCGCGAGGCTGCTCAGCCTGAGACCATTAAGGAAATTCGTGAGAACGACGTCTATATGGGCGAAGTGCCTCTGATGACGGAAAAGGGGTCGTTCATTGTGAACGGTACCGAACGCGTGATCGTGAGTCAGTTGCATCGTTCTCCTGGCATCTTCTTTGAGCATGACAAGGGTAAGACGCATTCCTCGGGCAAGTTGCTGTTCTCTGCTCGCGTAATTCCTTATCGTGGCTCCTGGCTTGATTTTGAATTTGACGCCAAGGACATTCTTTATTTCCGCGTCGACCGTCGTCGTAAGATGCCGGGCACGATTCTGCTCAAGGCAATCGGCTACTCGGTTGAGGATATTCTTGCCCGTTTCTTTGCCTTTGACAGCTTCACGCTGCTCAAGAGCGGCGCTAAGCTCCCCGTTGTTCCTGAGCGTCTCAAGGCTCAGACGATGAGCTTCGACATTGTTGATGCTGAAGGCAAGGTGATTGTTCCGCATGACAAGCGTATTACCGCTAAGCATCTGCGCGACCTGAACAAGGCCAATGTCACGACTATTACGGTTCCCGATGACTATCTTCTGGGCCGTGTGCTTGGTAAGACGATCATCGATCAGGAAACGGGTGAAGTCATCGCCAACGCTAACGACGAGATCACGGAAACCGTGCTCGCCGCGATGCGTGCTGCCCGGGTTCGCAAGTTCGATGCTCTCTTTACGAATGAGCTTGATCACGGCGCGTATATCTCCAACACACTGCGTTTAGACGACACGCCCGACCAGTTCTCGGCTCGCGTCGCCATCTACCGCATGATGCGTCCGGGTGAGCCGCCAACGGAAGAGGCTGTGGAGTCGCTCTTTGACCGTCTCTTCTTTGATCCTGATGCCTATGATCTGTCACGTGTTGGCCGTATGAAGGTCAACGCTCGTTTCGGCCGTCCTTCGGCAGAAGGGGAGCGCACGCTGACGAAGGAAGACATCGTAGACACTATGGCGATGCTTGTTGCGCTGCGAAATGGCCAGGACAATGTTGACCTCGTCAATGAAAAGGGCGAAGTTCGCACCTGTGTTGTAAACGGCGTCGATGATATTGACCACCTCGGTAATCGTCGTGTTCGTTGCGTAGGTGAACTCGCGGAAAATCAGTTCCGCGCAGGTCTGGTGCGCGTCGAACGTGCGGTCAAGGAACGTCTCAATCAGGCGGAAAGCGATGGTCTTACCCCGCAGGATCTGATCAACAGCAAGCCTATTTCGGCTGCTATTCGCGAATTCTTTGGCTCGAGCCAGCTCTCGCAGTTCATGGATCAAACGAATCCGCTTTCGGAAATTACTCATAAGCGCCGTATTTCTGCACTTGGTCCGGGTGGCTTGACGCGTGAGCGAGCGGGCTTTGAAGTTCGCGACGTGCACTCGACTCACTATGGCCGCGTATGCCCGATCGAAACGCCTGAAGGTCCGAATATTGGTCTGATTAATTCACTCGCCTTGTACGCGCGTTTGAATGAGTACGGTTTCCTTGAGACGCCGTATCGCAAGGTTGTTGACGGCGTGGCAACCAAAGAAATCCATTATCTGTCGGCTATTGAAGAAGGCAAGTACATCATTGCTCAGGCCAATGCAGAAATGGATGACAACGGTCGCCTCACGCAGGAACTCGTTTCTGCCCGTGACAATGGGGAAACAATTCTGGCTTCGCCCGAACGCATCCAGTACATGGACGTGGCGCCGGCTCAGATTGTGTCCTGCGCAGCGGCTTTGATTCCGTTCTTGGAACACGACGACGCGAACCGAGCATTGATGGGCGCTAACATGCAGCGTCAGGGTGTGCCTTGTTTGCGTCCCGAGAAGCCTGTTGTAGGTACGGGCATTGAGCGTACGGTGGCGGTTGACTCCAAGACTGCTGTTCAGGCTCGTCGTGGTGGCGTCGTTGACTATGTCGACGCCAACCGTGTGGTTATTCGTGTCAACGACGACGAATCCGTGGCGGGTGAAACGGGTGTGGATATCTACAATCTGCAGAAGTTCACGCGTTCAAACCAGTCAACCAACATCAATCAGCGTCCGATCGTCGTCAAAGGCGACCACGTTGCTGTGGGTGATGTGCTTGCTGACGGAGCCTCGACCGATACCGGCGAACTCGCGCTCGGTCAGAACATGTTGATCGCCTTCATGCCGTGGAACGGATACAACTACGAAGACTCCGTCCTCATCAGCGAACGAGTGGTTGCCGATGATCGCTATACCTCAATTCATATTGAGGAACTTTCGGTTGTATCGCGTGACACGAAGCTTGGACCCGAAGAGATCACTCGCGACATTTCGAATCTTTCAGAAAGCCAACTCGCCCGTCTGGATGATTCCGGCATCGTGTTTATCGGCGCTGAAGTTAAAGCCGGTGATGTGCTCGTCGGTAAGGTGACGCCGAAGGGTGAAACGCAGCTGACTCCGGAAGAGAAGCTTTTGCGCGTCATCTTCGGTGAGAAGGCTAGCGACGTGAAGGACACGTCTCTGCGCGTACCGTCTGGCATGACGGGTACAGTGATCGATGTCCAGGTCTTCACTCGCGACGGCGTCAAGCGTGACAAGCGTGCCGAGAGCATCATTGCCGATGCACTCAAGCGTTATCGCCGCGACCTTGATGACCAGCTGCGTATCGTTGAACGCGACTCTTTTGATCGTCTGCGCCGTCAACTTGCGGGCCACAAGGTTGTGAGCACGATGAAGTTCGACGGATTGCCTGCCGACGGTGTGCTTACGCCTGAATTTTTGGCCTCGGTGCAGGGGTACGACCTCTTCGGTCTCCGTATGGAAGAAGAAGTCGCGCAGCACTTCATCGACCTCACGAAGCAGGCTATCGAGCATACCCGTGAAGATAATGCGCGCAAATATGAGATCAAGAACGACAAGCTTACCCGTGGTGACGAACTGCCCCCGGGTGTCTTGAAGATGGTCAAGGTCTATATTGCTGAGCGTCGTCGTCTGCAGCCGGGTGACAAGATGGCCGGTCGTCACGGCAACAAGGGTGTGGTTTCAAAGATCTGCCCGGTTGAAGATATGCCGTACATGGCGGATGGTCGTCCTGCCGATATTGTGCTGAACCCGCTCGGTGTGCCGTCTCGTATGAACATCGGTCAGGTGCTTGAAGTGCATTTGGGCTGGGCAGCAAAAGGTCTCGGCTGGCGCATTGAGAAGATGCTCAAGACGGAAACTGCGCGTCAGATTCGCGCTTTCCTGAATGAGATCTACAACCGCACCGGCAAGCATGAAGACCTCGATAGCCTCAGCGATGAAGAGCTCATGCGTATGGCCCGCAATTTGCAAAACGGTGTGCCGTTCGCAACGCCAGTGTTCGACGGTGCAAACGAAGAGCAGATTCGTATGATGCTTGACCTTGCATTCCCGGATGATGAAGCTCAACGTCTGCAGCTTACGTCTTCCAAGACGCAGGCCACGCTTTACGACGGTCGTACCGGTGATGCGTTTGAACGTCCGGTTACTGTGGGCTACATGCATTACCTCAAGCTCCACCACTTGGTCGATGACAAAATGCATGCTCGTTCGACGGGTCCGTATTCGCTTGTTACTCAGCAGCCTTTGGGCGGTAAGGCCCAGTTCGGCGGTCAGCGTTTCGGCGAAATGGAAGTGTGGGCACTCGAAGCCTACGGTGCCGCATACGTGCTGCAGGAAATGCTTACGGTCAAGTCCGACGACGTCAATGGTCGTACGAAGATGTACGAAAACATCGTCAAGGGCGAACACAAGATTGAAGCCGGCATGCCGGAATCCTTCAACGTGCTAGTGAAGGAAATCCGCTCGCTCGGCATCGACATCGACCTCGTCAAGAACTAAGAGAGGATTTAAGCGAAATGAATTCTGCGCTTAATGACATTTTGAATCAGGTCAATAAGGACGAGCATTTTGATGCCATCCGCATCGGCCTTGCCAGTCCCGAGAAGATTCACTCCTGGTCCTACGGCGAAGTCAAGAAGCCGGAGACGATCAACTACCGTACTCAGAAACCTGAGCGCGATGGCTTGTTTTGCGCCAAGATTTTTGGCCCGGTGAAAGACTATGAGTGCTTGTGCGGTAAGTACAAGCGTCTGAAGAACCGCGGAGTAATCTGTGAAAAATGCGGCGTTGAAGTGACGCTGGCCAAAGTGCGCCGCGAAAGAATGGGTCACATTGACCTCGCTAGCCCGGTGGCGCACATTTGGTTCTTGAAGAGCCTGCCGAGCCGGATGGGTATGGTGCTCGATATCCCGCTGCGTGATATCGAACGCGTACTTTATTTCGAGGCTTACATCGTTGTAGATCCGGGATTGACGCCGCTTTCTCGCGGTCAGCTCCTCACGGATGAAGAGTTCATCCAGAAGACTGCTGAATTTGGCGACGATTTCAAGGCCATGATGGGTGCCGAGGCCATTGGCGAACTCTTACGCACGATTGATATCGATGCTGAAGTTTTGCGCCTGCGCGATGAACTCTCGACGACCAATTCCGAAGCTAAGATCAAAAAGTACGCCAAGCGTCTGAAAGTGCTTGAGGCTTTCCAGCGATCTGGCATCAAGCCTGAATGGATGATCATGACGGTCCTTCCGGTGTTGCCGCCGGATCTCCGACCGCTGGTTGCTCTTGACGGCGGCCGCTTTGCAACGTCAGATTTGAATGATCTTTATCGTCGAGTCATCAATCGCAACAACCGTTTGAAGCGTCTCCTTGAGATCAAGGCTCCCGATATCATCGTCCGCAATGAAAAGCGTATGCTGCAGGAAGCTGTGGATTCGCTTCTCGACAACGGCCGTCGCGGCAAGGCGATGACTGGCGCCAACAAGCGTCCGCTCAAGTCTCTCGCTGACATGATCAAGGGTAAGAGCGGCCGTTTCCGTCAGAATCTGCTCGGTAAGCGTGTCGACTACTCCGGTCGTTCTGTGATTACAGTTGGTCCTGAACTGCGCCTGCATCAGTGTGGTGTGCCGAAGTTGATGGCGCTTGAACTCTTCAAGCCGTTCATCTTCAATAAGCTCGTTCAGCGTCAGCTTGCGCCGACACCGAAGGCTGCCAAGAAGATGGTGGAAAACCAGGAACCGGTAGTGTGGGATATTCTCGAAGAGGTGATTTTCGAGCATCCCGTAATGCTCAACCGTGCTCCGACGCTTCACCGTCTCGGTATTCAGGCATTTGAACCGAAGCTAATTGGCGGCAAGGCCATGCAGCTGCATCCGCTCGTCTGCGCGGCATTTAATGCCGACTTCGACGGTGACCAGATGGCTATTCACGTCCCGCTTTCGCTGGAGGCGCAGCTCGAAGCCCGCGGACTGATGATGTCCTCGAACAACGTACTCTTCCCGGCTAACGGCGATCCGTCGATTGTGCCGTCACAGGACATGGTGCTGGGTCTTTATTACGCTACGCGTGAGAAGATCAATGGCCGTGGCGAAGGCATGTTTTTTGCAGACATTCCTGAGGTTCAGCGTGCTTGGGACAGTGGCGTTGTCGAACTGCAGACGCGTTGCACGGTTCGTATCAAAGAGTATTCGCTCAACCGTGAAACCGGTGAGAAGACGCCGAAGATCGTTCGTTACGAAACGACTGTCGGTCGTGCGCTCCTTTCCGAAATTCTTCCGGAAGGCATGAGCTTCAAGGAGCTCAACATTACCTTGAAGAAGAAGGAAATTGCCAAGCTGATCAACCGCTGTTTCCGTCTTTGCGGTCTGCGCGCAACGGTGATTTTCGCCGACAAACTCAAGGACAACGGCTACCGTCTGTCGACACGTGCAGGCATCTCTATCTGTGTGGGCGACATGAAGGTTCCTGTGCAGAAGGAGCAGCTCGTCCGCGCCGCCGAACAGGAAGTTAAGGAAATCGAAGCGCAGTACACGTCAGGTCTTGTGACGCAAGGTGAACGCTACAACAAGGTGGTGGACATTTGGGGTCGTACATCGGACCAGGTCGGCAAGGTGATGATGCAAGAGCTCTCCACGGAGCCCACTATCGACCGTCACGGCAAGAAGGTTTCTCAGGAGTCCTTTAACAGCGTTTACATGATGGCTGACTCTGGTGCTCGTGGTTCCGCAGCTCAGATTCGACAGCTCGCCGGTATGCGCGGTTTGATGGCTAAGCCAGACGGCTCCATTATTGAAACGCCGATTACAGCGAACTTCCGTGAAGGCCTCAACGTTCTGCAGTACTTCATTTCGACCCACGGTGCTCGTAAGGGTTTGGCTGATACGGCGTTGAAGACAGCAAACTCTGGCTACCTCACCCGTCGTCTCGTTGACGTGACGCAGGATCTTGTGGTGGTCGAGGACGACTGCGGTACGACTCGCGGCGTTGAGATGCGTGCGCTTGTGGAAGGCGGTGAAGTCATTCAGGCGCTGCGTGATCGTGTTCTCGGTCGTGTCACTGCTGTTGACGTCATCAATCCTGATACGCATGAAGTTGTGATCGCTGCCGGTACCCTGCTGGATGAGCGGCTTTGCGACAAACTTGACGAAGTTGGTATTGACATGGTCAAGGTTCGTACGCCGCTGACCTGTGATACCCGCTACGGTTTGTGCGCCAAGTGCTATGGTCGTGATCTCGGCCGCGGTACGTTGGTTAACGCAGGCGAGTCTGTCGGCGTTATCGCAGCTCAGTCGATTGGTGAGCCGGGTACGCAGCTGACGATGCGTACGTTCCACATTGGTGGTGCGGCGTCCCGTGCTGCAGTTGCGTCGAGTATCGAGGCCAAGTCTGCCGGCACGGTGGGCTTCAATGAAGCAATGCGCTTCGTGAAGTCTTCCAAGGGTGAACTCGTGGTGATTTCTCGTTCCGGTGAAATCATTGTGATGGATCACGGTCGTGAACGTGAACGCCACAAGGTACCGTACGGCGCCTCGCTCTTGATTCAAGATGGGCAGACGATTAAGGCCGGACAGCAGCTTGCTACCTGGGATCCGATGACCCGTCCGATTATTACGGAGTACGCCGGCCGCGTTAAGTTTGAGAACGTTATTGAAAACGTTACCGTGATGAATCAGGTCGATGAAGTGACGGGGCTTTCGAGCCTTGTTGTGATCGATCCGAAGAAGGCTACGAAGAGCGGAAAGAGCTCTTCTGCTGGCATCCTGCGCCCGTTGGTTCACTTGATCGATGAAAACGGAGATGAAGTGAAGATCCCGGGCACGGATCACGCAGTGACGATTCAGCTGCCGGTGGGCGCTTTCGTGGTTGTTCGCGACGGCCAGGACATCGGTATGGGTGAGGTGCTTGCTCGCATTCCGACGGAATCGCAAAAGACCCGTGATATTACGGGTGGTTTGCCGCGTGTGGCTGAACTTTTTGAAGCTCGCAGCCCCAAGGATGCTGGCATGCTCGCCGAGGTGACTGGTACTGTGACCTTCGGTAAGGAAACAAAGGGCAAGCAGCGCTTGATCATTACTGATCAGGAAGGCAATTCACACGAAACACTCATCAGCAAAGACAAGACGGTCCTCGTTCATGACGGTCAGGTCGTGCAGAAGGGTGAAGAAGTGGTGGATGGTCCCGTTGATCCGCACGACATTTTGCGATTGCTCGGTATTGAAGAGCTCGCGCGTTACATTGTCGACGAAGTCCAGGACGTTTACCGCCTGCAGGGTGTGAAGATCAACGACAAGCACATTGAAGTGATTGTTCGTCAGATGTTGCGCCGTGTCCAGATCACCGATCCGGGCGATACGCACTTCATCCAGGGTGAACAGGTCGAACGTTCCGAAATGCTCGATGAGAACGATCGAGTTACTGCGCTGGGCAAACGTCCGGCAACGTACGAAAACGTTCTGCTCGGCATTACGAAGGCATCGCTTTCGACGGACAGCTTCATTTCGGCAGCGTCTTTCCAAGAAACAACGCGAGTACTGACGGAAGCCGCCATCATGGGCAAGCGAGACGACCTGCGTGGTTTGAAGGAAAACGTGATCGTTGGCCGTCTGATTCCGGCAGGTACGGGTCTTGCCTACCATCAGGCTCATAAGGCGATGGAGCTGGCAGAACGTCTTGAACGTGCTACTCAGGCCTTTGAAGAACCGCCGGTAACGGAACAGATGACGACAGCATCAGCGGCTGAGCCAGCTGAAGATGCGGACAGTGAAGAGGAGGTTCGTCCGATGGTCGATCCGTTCGCCTTCATTGACCACAAAGCTCCGGTTGAAGCTGATCCGAAGCTGTCAGTTAAACCCTCCGACGCAGCAGCGCCTTCCGAGCCTGATGCGGATAGCAAAGGTGCTGAATAAACAGCAAAGTGACTGAGACCAGCGCAAGCTGATCTGACTGTCGCGCGAAAGAGCCCGATCCTCCTCAGAGGGAGTCGGGCTTTTTCGTATTGAAAAAATTGCCCAACCGCCTTGACAGCGCAGACTGATTAGACGAAAATCACGTGTTTTCGGGCGTCCGAGCCGCTCTTGCACTCTGTAAAAGCCTACTCCGAGTAGGTTGTTCGGCAAGAATAGGCGGCCCGAAAAGACGTTCAAACCTAGTGCTTCAGGGGAATCCTGAGCACTGCTTAATATCATTAGACGGACGATATGCCTACTATCAACCAGCTTGTTCGCAAGCCTCGTGAACTCACGCACGATAAGAGCAAGAGCCCTGCTCTCAAGAACTGCCCGCAGAAGCGCGGCGTTTGCACGCGTGTGTATGCCACGACCCCGAAGAAGCCGAATTCGGCTCTGCGTAAGGTCGCTAAGGTACGTCTCACGAATGGCTTCGAAGTCATTTCTTACATTGGCGGCGAAGGCCACAACCTCCAGGAACACTCCGTGGTGCTCATCCGCGGCGGGCGTGTAAAGGATCTTCCTGGTGTTCGCTACCACATTGTTCGCGGCTCTCTCGACACCCAGGGCGTCAAGGACCGCAAGCAGGCTCGCTCCAAGTACGGCGCCAAGCGCCCGAAGGCAGCCTAACAGCGCTTGGCGGCTTTGCCGCAAGCAGCGGCCTAAACAGAGTTTTCTGCAGAAGGCCGAGTAAGTCACGGACCCTGCGTCCGAGAGAAAACATTAAGCATGCATCTCACAGCATTTCATTTTGAGAAGCATGCAAGACTGAAGATACGAAAGAGGAATCAAAATGCCCCGTCGTCGCGAAGTACCCAAACGTGAAATTTTGCCGGATCCGAAGTTCGGCAGCGTTGAGATCTCCAAGTTCATCAACGTGATCATGCTCGATGGCAAGAAGGCGGTTGCGGAACGCATCGTCTACGGTGCCCTTGCGCAGATCGAAGAAAAGACCGGCCAGAGCGCTATTGAAGTGTTCAACAACGCCATCAACAACGTCCGTCCGCTGGTGGAAGTTAAGTCCCGCCGCGTTGGTGGCGCCAACTATCAGGTCCCGATCGAGGTCCGACCTGAAAGACGTCAGACCCTGGGTCTGCGTTGGCTGACTAACTATAGTCGCGCGAGAAGTGAGAAGACCATGAGAGAGCGCCTTGCCGGCGAAATCATGGATGCCTGCAACAACACCGGTGCCGCCGTGAAGAAGCGCGAAGACACCCACAAGATGGCGGAGTCCAACAAGGCTTTCGCCCACTTCCGCTGGTAATCATACCAACGACACAAAAAGGAGAACGGTATGCCGAGAAAGGTTACACTGGAAAACACAAGAAATATCGGCATCATGGCACACATCGATGCAGGCAAGACCACGACCACAGAGCGTATTCTGTACTACACGGGCGTGAACTACAAGCTGGGTGAGACGCACGAGGGTACCGCTACCATGGACTGGATGGAGCAGGAGCAGGAGCGTGGTATCACCATCACCTCCGCCGCGACCACCTGCTACTGGAAGGGCTCCAAGGATCAGTTCCCCCAGACGCGTATCAACATCATTGACACCCCGGGCCACGTGGACTTCACTGTTGAGGTGGAACGTTCTCTGCGTGTGCTGGACGGGTCTGTCACCGTCATGTGTGCCAAGGGCGGTGTGGAACCCCAGTCCGAGACTGTGTGGCGTCAGGCCGATCACTACCATGTCCCCCGGATGATCTACGTCAATAAGATGGACATCACCGGCGCGGATTTCTATCATGTGCTGGACATGGTGCACGATCGGCTGAAGGCCAACGCCGTCCCCATCCAGCTGCCCATCGGGAAGGAGGATACCTTCAAGGGTATCATCGACCTGGTGGAGATGGATGCCGATATCTATTACGATCAGTTGGGCAAGGATATGCGCGTGGAGCCTATCCCCGAGGATATGGTCGACCTTGCCAACGAGTACCGCGAGAAGCTGCTGGATGCCGTTTCCATGTTCGACGACGAGATCATGGAGATGTATCTGGAGGGTCAGGAGATCCCCACCGACAAGATCCGCGCCGCCATCCGCCAGGCCACCTGTGCTGTGGAGATGGTGCCCGTGACCTGCGGTTCCAGCTATCGCAACAAGGGCGTACAGAAGCTGCTGGACGCCATCGTGGACTATATGCCCGCCCCCACCGATGTCCCCGCCATCAAGGGTGTCAACCCCAAGACCGAGGAGGAGGAGGATCGTCACGCTTCCGACGACGAGCCCTTCGCCGCACTAGCCTTCAAGATCATGACCGACCCCTATGTGGGCCGTCTGAGCTTCTTCCGTGTGTACTCCGGTACGCTGAACACAG
>ENA-OPNV01001273-OPNV01001273.1-human-gut-metagenome-genome-assembly--contig:-NODE-1273-length-11436-cov-3.676478_pt1 | contig 11436 bp, 8 predicted proteins | sample MGYA00241542_ERZ501781 | MGnify/ENA primary metagenome ERZ501781 (study PRJEB25962, sample SAMEA2042609) | human gut metagenome | biome: human gut; feature: human-associated habitat; material: faeces...
CGCTGATCTCCATGGTCGGAGACCTTGCGGCATCCGCAATCAAACGAAATCAGGGCATCAAGGATTACGGAAAGCTGATTCCGGGCCACGGCGGTATTCTCGACCGCTTCGACAGCGTGATCTTTACCGCACCGATCATCTATTTCCTGTCGGTGCTTCTGATTCATTAAAAAAGCTTCCCCTACAGCATAAACGGGAAGCAGATGGGAGAAACTGGAATATGAAGAAAATAGCAATTCTTGGTTCAACCGGTTCGATCGGAACCCAGACCCTCGATGTCGTGCGTGCCAACGGCGATCTTGAGGTGGTCGGCATCAGCGCCGGAAGCAATATTACACTGCTCGAGCAGCAGATCCGGGAATTTCATCCGAAGTTTGCGGCAGTCGGCGATGAGGCGAAAGCGGCAGAACTCCGTGACAGAGTGAAGGATCTTCCTGTAAAAATCGGCAGCGGCATGGACGGCATGATCGAGCTTGCCACGATGCCGGAGAGCGAAATCCTTGTGACAGCGATCGTCGGCATGATCGGCATCCGCCCGACGGTTGCGGCGATGAAGGCAGGAAAAGACATTGCACTGGCAAACAAAGAGACACTGGTAACGGCGGGACACATTATTATGCCGCTGGCAGAGGAATGCGGTGTGCAGATCCTTCCGGTGGACAGCGAGCACTCGGCGATTTTCCAGTGCCTGCACGGGGAAAACAGAAAAGAAATTGAAAAACTTCTGATTACTGCATCCGGCGGTCCGTTCCGCGGAAAAACAAGAGCGGAGCTCGAAAACGTAACGGTAGAGCAGGCGCTCCGTCATCCGAACTGGTCGATGGGGCACAAGATCACGATTGATTCCGCGACACTCGTTAACAAAGGACTGGAAGTCATGGAAGCAAAATGGCTGTTCGGTGTACGCCCCGACCAGATAGAAGTAGTGGTACATCCGCAATCCGTCATTCACTCAATGGTGCAGTTTGAGGACGGAGCAGTGAAAGCGCAGCTGGGAATGCCGGATATGCGCCTGCCCATTCAGTACGCATTCTCCTATCCGGAACGCCTGAAAGCGTCTTTCCCCCGGCTGGACTTCAAATTGTGCACGGACCTGACATTCGAGCAGCCGGATACGAAACGTTTCCGCAATCTGGCGCTGGCATACGAAGCGCTGCACCGTGCAGGAAACATGCCATGTATCGTCAATGCAGCCAATGAGGTGGTGGTAGCCGCTTTCCTACGGGACGAAATATCATTCCTCGGCATGAGCGACGTAATCGAGAAGACAATGGCGCGCGTATCCTTTATACAAAAACCTGCTTACGAAGACTATGTGGCAACTGACGCAGAAGCCAGACGAATAGCAAAAGAATTGATAGTTAAAAATTAAATTGCAAATAATAAAATAGTAAATAATTAGATGGAAACATTCTTGATCCGTGCCCTGCAACTTATAATGAGCCTTTCATTGCTCGTAATAATCCATGAAGGCGGGCACTTCCTCTTCGCTCGTTTATTTAAGACACGAGTGGAAAAATTCTGTTTGTTCTTTGCCCCGTGGTTCACCTTGTTCAAATTCAAACCGAAAAACAGTGAAACGGAATATGGTATCGGCTGGTTGCCTTTAGGCGGGTACGTCAAAATTGCAGGTATGATAGACGAGTCTATGGATACCGAACAGATGAAACAGCCCATGCAACCGTGGGAATTCCGTGCCAAACCGGCATGGCAGCGTCTGCTGATTATGATAGGCGGCGTACTGTTCAATTTCCTGTTGGCATTGTTCATCTACTCCATGATACTCTTTGCGTGGGGAGATGAATATGTACCTTTACAGAAAGCCCCGCTGGGTATGGACTTTAATGAAACGGCTAAAGCAATCGGTTTCCGTGACGGCGATATATTGGTATCCGCCGACGGCGTACCTTTTGAACGCTATGGTGGCGACATGCTGACAAGCATCGTCGATGCACGTCAGGTCAGCGTATTGCGTAACGGGCAGGAAGTATCCGTGTACATCCCCGAAGATATGATGGAACGCCTGCTTGCCGACAGTGTCCGTTTCGCTTCATTCCGCTATCCGTTTGTCATCGACAGCATTATGCCGGGACAACCTGCCGCACTTGCCGGGTTACAACCGGGTGACAGCATCACTCAATTGGATGGACGTAACATCGCTTACTTCGACTTTAAGGAAGAAATGCTGAATCGCCAAAAAGCAGCCAACGACAGTACCAGCCGTCTTCTCACCCTGACTTACGTCAGAGCGGGGGTAGCGGATACCGTAAAGCTGACTACAGATTCTTTATATCAAATCGGTGTCGCTGCATCCCTGCAGACAAACAAGCTGTTGCCCGTTGTCAAGAAAGAATATAGTTTCTTCGCATCTATCCCGGCTGGGGTTACCCTGGGAGTAAATACGCTGAAAGGTTATGTCAGCCAGATGAAGTATCTTTTCTCTAAAGAGGGCGCCAAACAACTTGGCGGTTTCGGAACAATCGGCAGCATCTTCCCTGCAACATGGGACTGGTATCAGTTCTGGTACATGACGGCATTCCTTTCAATCATCCTTGCTTTCATGAACATTCTGCCTATTCCGGCATTGGACGGCGGACATGTCCTGTTCCTCATCTACGAGATTGTAGCACGTCGCAAACCCAGCGATAAGTTTATGGAGCGTGCTCAAATGGTAGGTATGTTCCTATTGTTCGGCTTGCTGATTTGGGCTAACTTCAATGATGTGCTCAGATTCTTCTTCTGATGATTAGGATATAAAAAAACACATCGTCTGTTATAGTCAAACAGACGATGCGTTCAGTACTAACAGATGGTGCATTCCATATAAACGCACCATCTGTTTTTTTATATTTTTATACCAAGTGTGCAATCCACTCTTCACGGTCGCCCGGCAGAAGGTCGATAACCGGAATCTCAACCATTGTATAACAACCCGGTTGCTGACGCATTGCAGCACGTGCCACACATACCAGCACTTGCGCAGTAAGCGCCGGATTATTGATGCGCATGTTGAATTCGAACAGTTGGTTCTGTGTTTTTCCGGAAACGCCCTTACGGGTCAGGTTTACACCGTGTCCCATATCAAGCAGTGCATCTACGCTCGGAACAAGCTTCACATGCGTTTCGTCATTTACAAAATACGGATCGGCTTTGATGGCGGCAGCTACTTTGTCAAATTCGTAACCATCGTTCAGTTCGATGTAGACCATACGGCGATGTATGCCCGTACCGGTAGGAATCGTCATTGAAAGAGCGGCTTTTACACCCTCGATAGCCTTTACTGCCACCGTATGTCCCATACTCATACCCGGACCGAAGTTGGTATAGGTAATTCCCTTCGGCGCAATAGCCTCCAGCAAGGTACGCACAACAGAATCACTTCCCGGATCCCAACCGGCAGAAATAATAGAAACAGTATTATGTGCTTTTGCCTCAGCATCCAGTGTACGGCGCAATGCCGGAATGCCGGTATGAATATCGAAGCTGTCCACTGTATGGATGCCAAGTGCCAATATCTCTTTAGCATATTTCTCAACGCTACGCGTAGGAGTACAAAGGATGGCCACATCCACATCCTTCAACTCTTTGATATCTTTCACTACGGAATATTCACTCAATTCTGCAGGACGGTTCTCTGCCCCTGCACGACGTACTACTCCTGCGATTTCAAAATCGGGAGCTGCCTGTAATGCCTCAAGTACAAAATGTCCGATATTGCCATAACCCACGATGGCTGCTCTTACTTTTTTCATCTTTTTATCGGTTTTAGTTATCAACTTTCTATTTTATGAGCGCAAAAATAAGCATTTTAATTTATAACTTAATACAGAAGTTTGCATGTTTCACAGAGTTTTTCTTTTTTTAGAGACTTAAAGTCAATAATAATTCCTACATTCGCAGAATAGGAATAATAATCATATGATAGAATACATAAAAGGTGAGATTGCCGAGTTGAGTCCGGCAAGCGCAATTATAGACTGTAACGGCCTGGGATATGCCGCAAATATCTCCTTGAATACGTATGCTGCCATACAAGGAAAGAAAAGCTGCAAACTGTATATCTACGAAGCTATCCGTGAAGATGCATATGTCCTCTACGGTTTTGCAGACAAACAAGAACGAGAACTGTTCCTGCTACTGATTTCCGTATCGGGCATTGGCGGCAATACGGCACGTATGATTCTCTCAGCCTTATCGCCCTCTGAACTGATAAATGTCATAAGCACGGAAAATGCCAATCTGCTGAAAACAGTAAAAGGCATCGGTTTGAAAACAGCCCAGCGTGTGATAGTCGATTTAAAAGACAAAATAAAAACCAGCGGAGAAGCCGCCGGAACTACCGGCATAACCGGTCTTGCCTCTACTGCCGCCAACGTACAGGTACAGGAAGAAGCCGTAGCCGCCCTCACAATGTTGGGATTCGCACAGGCTCCTTCACAAAAAGTTGTAATGGCTATTCTGAAAGAAGATGCCGGTGCACCGGTAGAGCAGGTCATCAAACTGGCTCTGAAAAGATTATAACCCCATAAAATAATATTCACACTTTAAAAGCAAACAAACTATGAAGCCAGTTCATATTTTTATGAAACAATGGTTGGAAGCCAATGAACGTACACGTATTCTGCCCGGTGACCAATGGTATCTCGATTTCTCAATAAAGACACTCCCGATACTAAAAGAATCTCCCTTATTCAAGGAAAGCGAATATGCACAGAAAGATGCCGCCACATCACTCGGCATGTATTTTCAGGATGCAATTGCCCAGACAGGAGGTTGGAAAACATTCTCCGAGGCATACTATGCATTATACAATAGGCATCTTCCCTTTTACCGGTTATCTGACAGCTACATCCCCGATGAAATCAATCTGGAAGATGTGGCATTCGTATTGTGGACATTGAAATCCCACTTTGCAATCTTCAATCCGGATGAATATACGCTGCAAGACCCGTTTGATAAAGACTTACTGGCTCTGGCACAGAAAGTATACAAACTGATGGATGAAAACTTTGAAAAAGCCCCTATCAATGAAGAGCCTTCATCTGTTTTGTGGCTAATGGGACCGGATTTACTGGATATGCCCTTGGAGCCGCTTCCCGAAATTACTCCCGAAACAAAATTGAGCAAGGATGTTGAGCATTGCCTGGAATACAGTAATGGAAAGCCTTTGCTATACTTTACTACCTATAAAGAGCTCTGCAAATTCTTTGTTGAAGTTCTAAAATGGGAAAACACACCTTCTGCTTTACTCCCTGACTTACAGTACAAAAAAGAATTCGTAATATACGCCAATGCCAAAGGTATGCTAATAGCCCACAACGTAGCTGCCTATTTTTGTGAAGAGCACAACCCGATGTACAATGCCGAACGCGCCGCTGCCGAAGGCTACAAACTCTTTTGCCGCCCGGGAGGCTGCCCGTTCGATTTAATAAAGTATGGTATGCTCAAAGGAATATTACCTGACGTACAATTGCCATTTGACAACGGCAAAGAAATACTACAGCAAAATTGGGATTTTATCGCCCGTTATTATCTATGTGAATATTATGAAGGGGAATAAAAACGCACAATTGCACCCTAACCGGAACAAAAAAGCCAAACCGACAGGAAAAAGAATAGGCAAATCAAAACCGTCCAAGGCTAATAACCAATTGAACAGAAGGGTGAAGTAAGCGGTTAGTGATTAGTGATTAGCGGTTAACGATTGTCATACGACGTAATTACCAGCCTAATCACTAATCACTAATTACATCATAATTCTATGATTTCTTCTTTGCACAAAGTCAGTTTCTCAAGACCGTCGGTGGTTACTGCCCATGAGTTTTCAATTCCGACAGGACCTATACCGGGTAAAACAATCTTGGGTTCCAAAGCAAAAACCATACCCGGTTCCAATTCCTGCTTCATACGAGGAGCCAATACGGGCATTTCATTTATTTCCAAACCAATACCATGCCCTATGAATTTCGCCTTTTGGTCTACTCCCATAAAATAATCTGCAAAACCGGCTTTCGTTACTATTTCAATAGCCTTGTTATACATATCTTCACAAACAGTTCCCGGTTTTGCCATTGCCACAATCTCCTCTTGTATTTCTAAACACGTCTGATGTGCAGCATAAGCCTGTTCCGGCAACTTGCCAATGGAGAACACACGGCTCATATCGCCCATGTAACCATAGAAGTTTCCACCCATATCCACCATGAAACATTGCCCCGCTTGCAGGAGAGTGCCACTCACGCCACCGGGCAATGAAGGATCAAGCCCTTTGCCGCCCAATGCAAAATCATACGGAGAAGGAACCGCTGCATTGTCACCGGCCAAAAGACTTCCCATGAAGATTTCCATGCTCTGTCCGAATACACGGAAAATACCCAGACAACCTTCCAGACGCATCAACCGTTCTATTTCAACAGATAATTGACGGTCTGTCATTCCCGGCTGATAAACCGAGGGAATCTGTTCGTATGCCTTTGCATGGGCAATTCCGGAACGGCGGAACATTTCAATTTCTATCGGAGTTTTTATGCTTCGCGCCTGACGAATCAATGCTGTACCACAGGATACGACCTCTGTTTCGGGAAAGCAGGCAGCCAGGCGATTATACTCCGTAAAGGGCAGTTCATCACCTTCCAGCATCAGTTTTACCGGCAAAGGAAGACCGCATTCCTTCAATAACCCGGTTATTTGCTCCGGCTTACGGATAGGATGAATATGCTCGCCCTCAATGTCATTAGGGCGCTTTATGAACAAACGCGCAGGAGCATTCAACGGCAAATATAAATATCCGCTTACTACGCGACCATACGTATAGATTAAGTTTACATTACAGGTAATAAGTGCCGCATCAATACCTTGCTGGGCCATGAGGGCACGTATCTTATCACGTCTTAATTTCAATTCCGGTTGTAACATCTCTTAGTTATTTATAATTTTCGAGCAGCAAAGGTAATAATTTTAGATGCAACGGAATTACTATTCGGGCACATAAATAATCTCGCCGTTATCCAGCTCATAAGCAATCCCCACCTTTTTGCCTTTTTTGCCGCTTTTAGTATCCTGGTTCTCAGATGGAGTGTATTTATTGATTTTCTGACCTTCTTTCGTAATAATCTCCATGTTCTCTTTTCCGGGATTCTTTACCATAGTGAAATCTTCCTGGCTGAACATCTCGGTCATATTGTAACGGCTCACCAATGCAACCATAAGTGCTACGGCAAATACCATTGCAACATCGAAAAGGTTGCTTACCACACTCATCGGGTCGCTATCTTCTTCTTTTCTCAGCAAACGCCTTTTCATTATTCTTTTTGGTTTTGGTTTAACAATTCAGAGAGAAATTCGAGATTAGTCATATCCTGCAAATACCAACGCTGCTTGACTTGCTGTGTTATAAACCCGATAGCACTGGAGAACAACCCGACAACCGTAGTGGCAAATGCCACCTGCATATTGTAGGCCATCGAGGCAATGTCGCCGGTGGAAAGCCCTACAAGTGCCGGACCCATTGGAATCAGCGTTCCCATTAATCCCAACATCGGTCCCATTTTGGTTAGAGTCTTGGATATTGCCAAATCTTTATCCGCCGCTATCTCAAAATCGGCAAGCAGGCGCTGCACGTGCGCCGGACTGTCTTTCATCTCGATAATACGGTGAATGTAAGCAACCACCAAAGAGTTGTTCTTTTTGGAGAGGTGTCCGCCCAGCTCCGAAACAGTTTCAGGAGTCAGTGCATCCAACTCCTTGCGCAGCAGGGCATCGGTCTTACGAATAGCCAGGTATTGCCCGAAAAAGTTTCCGAGGAGCAAGACCGAACGTCCGAAAAGAATAATCAACAATACGATAACAGGAACCAGAAGCCCTGTAGATATCCAATAGAGAATGTCTGAAATGTAATTCATAATTTTTTATTTAATTAGTTAGTTTGTCTTTTCAATTTCACTTTTCTTAAAATCATTCCGACCAATGCACCGGCAACAAGCAGGATTGTCAAGCCTGCCAACGCTCCCCAGTCTACCTCGTCTATTCCTTTCACTGCCGTACGGCCGTTGACAGTAGCGATAATTCCCAAAATAGCAATCAGGGCATTGGCGAGGAAAAGCAATTCCAACCGAAGCTCTTTTTCGGGCAGTAACCAGCGCAAAAGGAAGCTCCCGGCAGGTATCAATACGAATACCGCCGCTGCCATGCTCCAGGCAATCAGGGAAAAGGATACCCCGGGGAAGGAGAATATCAATGCGACCAAGCCGCAGAACAGTACCGGAAAAACTAAAATACCCGGAAACCAGCGTAGTGCCTTATAAGCCCATAGCACGCGCTTCTTCACAAGTCCGGCACTTTGGATATGTGCAGCCAGCATGCAGAAGGTCATCTGCAGAACCACTTCCACGCTCAGTACAACGGAAGTATCGAGCATCAGTGCAGGATTAGCCAGCCAGTCGGCAATCTGGGTTTTGGACTGCTCGATAGCATAAGACCACATCAGCCCTACGAACAAGGCACAGATGACGGATATTGCCAGTACCGACCTTAATTTACGATAAGTTTGCTTCAACATGAAGTTAAAGCAAACCAATATCATAAGTACCAAAACAACTGTCTCCATTATTCCTGTAGTTTTTTACGACGATGACGGACGAGCAACAGTAGTACGACGATAGCAAGCACTACTACCAAACCGACTATCGTATTGCTCAGTACATTGGTCTGTTCTTCTGCGACAGAAGCTATCTCCTCTTTTTTCATCACCATCCCTTTCTTGTCGTCGGATGCGACAGCTTCACGTATCTGAACAATGTTTTTCTTATATTCCGCCGCTGCCTGCGCATCGGTTTTCGAAGCAATGAACTGCCTTAACTTGGCATTGTCGCAAACAAAGCCGGAACAGGAGGGTTTGTACTTGTTTACCAAATCGGTGTGCAACTTGGCTATATCGGCCACTTGCTGCTCGCTGGCTTTCCACATTCCCTTGCGCACCGTCTCCAGCATGACAGCGGTCATTTCTTCCCAAGCTGCCGGATTCTGTTGCTCGAAATATTCATGCAAGCCCAGGCCGAACTTATCCTTTACGTACACATTATATATCTCATCCCACATTTCCTTATCGATAGCTTTGGGCTTCATCACATTCCAGCCATATGTGTTTTGTACAATCTCGGCAAATGTATTCGCAGCACCTGCTTCTCCTTTCATTTTCTCCTTGATATAGGTAGGGTTGAAAATAGTGGTACGGCTCTCCACTCCGATAGCTTCCTTGACCTCCTGCATGCGGAAGTTGTTGCGATTGCGGTAATCGCTCAGGTAAGCATCCGGGTCTTTTCCCGTCACATTACGAACAGCCAGGTTGAGCCCGCCCATAAACTCGTACACGTGGTCGAGGCTCAATGCTCCCCACGTATTGCTCTGGCGAGGCTGTATAACCGCATCCGTACGTGTCAGCGCAGCTTCGAAAGCGAATTGACGGAAGGCTTCCCAGTTCTTTTCACTACCATAGTAAGCACCCATATTATTCAAATAGGTATCTGCTATTTCTTTCTCGCTTTCCCAACGGTCACCGCTCATCACCATACCCTGGATACCGGTTCCATAACCGCCGTTAGCTCCTCCGAACACGCGAAATGTAGAAACCTCCCTGGCATCTTTAGGAGTCAGGCCTTTTTCTATCAACACCCGTTCTGCTTCGACCACTCCGGCAGCAACCTGATTTTCGTACTGGTCGTCTTTTGCATGGGCAGCCATTTCAACCGCTCGGTTAATAAGGAACAAGCGGGAAGCTGCGATGTCCCTCAACTGCCCGCTCGTCTGTACTACCACATCGATACGCGGGCGTCCCAGTTCTTTCGAGGGGATGAGTTTCAAATCCGTAACACGGCCGAAAGCATCCCGCAGAGGTTCCACACCCAGCATATAGAGTATCTGGGCGATAGTGGCTCCTTCCGTCTCGATAAACTCGCCGCTCCACAGCGTATAGCTTACTTTACGGGGAATGCTATCATTGTGCCGGCGTTTATACATCTCGATTGTATTATTTGCCAACTGTATGCCTTTCTCCCATGCCGCCTCGCTTGGGGTAGCCTCTGCATTGATTCCGTAGAGGTTGCGTCCGGTAGGCAAGGTATTGGGATTTACTATCGGATCGCCTCCCGGTGAAGGCAGGGTATATCCGCCGTTCAATGCATTCGTCATGCTGAGCAGTTCTTTTTCCGGACTTTCTATAAGTGCCTTTTTATATTCTCCGACATTTTTAATTGTGCGCTCGACTTCCATGACTGCCAAAGCAAAAGTGATTTCTTCTTTGGTATATTCTACGGAAGAAGGCATTTTCTTCATTACGGCTTTCTCTCCGCCTCCCATAGCCATCATCATCGCCATCATGCCCTGCGGCGCATTACGCGATTTTTCTATCTTCCGGGCTTTGGTTAGTTCGTCAGATGTAATATCCGCCACACGGCAGATGAGCTCGTCCGCTCCCAAAGCCGGATTAGACAGCAACCGGGTTACTAAAGCGCGGGCAGGATTCAGATAATGCTGTGTGAACAAAGCGCGGTGTTTCACCGTTTTTTCGTCGGCGCGTTTGCGGAGTTTGTCCAGGGCAAGCAGGCTGTATGCAATCGGTTCGGTAGCCATGGCGTACACACTACTCCTGATGCGCGCATCTTCATAAGGAACGCCCATTGTATAAAGCTGTCCCGTTATTTTCTCCGTAGCCAGTTCCTCGGCAAAGTTCTCGATACGCAAAATCTCGTCTTCCGTATAAGGAACGGTGAGTACGCTGTCCAGTTCCAGCTCGCGGTGAATACCCAGCTTTACCGCCACTGCCTTCACAGCTAAAGAAGCACGGCGCAAATCGACTTCGCTACGCATATCTTTCCGGGATTCCTGTTCGTGCGCACCGTTAGAACAAGCATTGACAGCATTATTGTATATCTTAATTTTCTCCACAAGTTCACGATAGATACCACGGACACTGCTCTCGAGGAACGGAGGGGTGAGGTAAGACTGCAAGCCTGCATATGCCCTGCGTTTGGCTATCATACCTTCTCCCACATTTCCTATCGAATAAATATAGAAATGAGGCAAAGCGCCTACCAGCCGGTCGGGCCAGTCGTTACTACTCAAAGCAACCTGCTTTTTCGGTGTAAATTCCAGACTGCCATGAGTACCGAAGTGAATCAACGCATCGGCCTTAAAACCGAACTGCGTCCACAAATAAGATGCAATATAAGTGTGAGGAGGTGCGGCATCCGTACCATGAACAATCTTAAACGCATTGTCTCCCTTTCCGGCGGCATTTTGCGGCAGCAACACCACATTCCCGAACTGTAAGCGGGCAACTCCCAGGCGTCCGTCATCGGTAGCCATATACTCACCGGGAAATTCTCCGAAGGAAGATACGACCTCCGCATACTTTTCCGGCCTGAGTACTTTCCCTACCCA
>ENA-OPNV01001275-OPNV01001275.1-human-gut-metagenome-genome-assembly--contig:-NODE-1275-length-11415-cov-17.792342_pt1 | contig 11415 bp, 9 predicted proteins | sample MGYA00241542_ERZ501781 | MGnify/ENA primary metagenome ERZ501781 (study PRJEB25962, sample SAMEA2042609) | human gut metagenome | biome: human gut; feature: human-associated habitat; material: faeces...
TCAGCACACCGGAGATTTCCTCCAGAATGAGATTGCCGATCTGCCCCTCATCCTCAATGAGGCCATCCACCGTGAACAGCCGCCCGCGCACACATTTCATGGGGTGTTTCTCCAAAAACTGCTGACAGAACAGCACCTCGTTGATGTGTCTGCCGTCGTACCAGTCAGGCCACGCCTGCGGTGTCATATCCATCTTCCAATTCCTCCTTGTGAATTTTCTCTAATCTCCGTCGCAGCCTGTCCAGTTTGCCGTCTGCCATCTGCTGCTGCACGACTTCGGCGCGTTCATGGGAATCCCCGGCGCACAAAATATCCAGATAGTATTCCGTTTCATCGAGCTTGCGACAGGCTTCCGTAAACCGTGCGTGAACAGGTTGATCAGGTGACTGCGGCGCATACCGCACCTTCCAGTTCCGCAGCACACGGGCGTAATCAGACAGAACAGAAAAGCACAGCCGCTCGTTTTCCATGAGCTGCTGTGCTTCTGTTCGGATGCGTTTTGCGTGAAGCGCTGCTGCGCTGGGCGGCTTGTCCGGGCTGAGATGAAAATCTGTCATCAGCTTCCGTGCCGCATCGTAGGGTGAAAGCTGAAACAGCCTGCCCACAAAGTCGATCACATCCCCGTGCTCCCCGCAGGCGAAGCAATAATAGTGGTCGTCGGCCACATACAGGCTGGGATGTCGGTCATTGTGAAACGGGCAGAGGGCTTTGCCGTATCGGTTCACATCGATCCCGTACAGCTCTGCCGCTTCCCGCAGATTGATGTTTTCTTTTACGATTTCAAAAATACGCATGATACCTCCATTTCTGCGCAAAAACGGCGGCCTGCCCGATCTGGGGCAAGCCGCCGTCTGTGTCTTTTCTTATGATATTTTGATTTCTTCCTCATTCTTGGCTTCTCGCAAGGCTTTCTTCCGTGCGCCCTGCCGCTTGATCTGTGCTGCATACCGGCAAGCATCGGAGCAGTATTTGACGCTGCTTCGTGTCGTAGGAAACACCTTGCCGCAGTTTTCACAGGTACACTCCCGGCTGCGGCTTTCTGCCGCCTCCTGCCGGTAGAATTTTGCCCGGCAGTTGGGGCCGCAGAACAGGGTGTTCGTCCGTTTGGATGCAAATTCCTGCCCGCAGCACTTGCAGGTCAGCATGAAAGGCTGACCGACAGCGTGTTCACCAGCCTTGATTTTCTGATACCGTTCCCGGCTTTTAATGCGATGTCGCTTGAGCTGCTCCTGCCGCTTGATTTCTTCCTCGGTCAGCTCCGGCGCGGGAAGCTCAAACTGCCCGATAAAGCGAAGGTGGATCTCCACCTCCTGCACCCGGTCACCGTCGATACGCTCCGGGGCGTGGACGATGATTTTCTCAATAAACTCGTTGATCATGGGTGTAGTCAGCTCGGAGAAGTCCGTGTACTTCCTTGCCAGCTCCAGAAACTGCTCCACACGGGCGGCGTCCTCCGCAAAAGCGGACAGCTTTTCTTCTGCTTCTGCGACAGAGGCTTGCAGCGCTTTCTGCTCGGCTTCGTAATCTGCCAGCAGACTGTCAAAGCGCTCATCGGTAATGCGCCCGACAGCAAAGGATTCATAGAGCTTTTTGATGATGGTGTCCAGCTCAGCAATACGCTTTTTGTCCTTGCTCAGCTTTCGCTTGGCATCTTTGGCCGCTTCCACCTGCCGGAGCTGGGAGGCAGAGCGCACCTTTTCCATAAACGCCGCCTGATTGGAAATTGCAAAGGTGCTGACCGTGCGGATGGTGTCCAGAATCAGGGTGCGCAGAGCTTTGGTCGTGATATAGTGGCCGCAGCAGGCGGCAGTTCTTTTCTGATGGGCGAGGGTATAGGAGGAACAATCGAAGAAGTCAGATGGATAGGGATTGTTCTCTGTGCCGCCTTTGGAGCGGTGATTATACATCTTCTCGCCGCAGTCAGCGCAGTACAAAAGGCCGGTCAGTGGATTCGCTTCACCCAGCGTGTCGATGCGCTTTGGTGTCTTGCGGAGCTTTTGCGCAAGCTCCCATGTTTCCCTGTCCACGATGGCCTCGTGGGTATTCTCGAAGATCAGCCAGTCCTCCTTGGGATTCATTACGGCGTTTTTATCCTTGTAGGACTGCTTGTGGGAACGGAAATTCACCGTATGCCCCATATACTCCGGCTTGGAGAGGATCTGTCCCACGACATAGCCGCTCCAGTTATACGGGTTGGAAAATTCCTCTTTGCTTTTCCAGATGCCCTTGCCCTGCTTGCCGAAGTACACGGCAGGCGTCTCCACCTTATCCTCAAAGAGGATGCGGGCAATATCGTAGGGGCCTTTGCCCTCAATGGTCAAACGGAAGATACGCCGCACCACGGCGGCAGCTTCTTCGTCGATCAGCCAATGGTATTTGTTTTCCGGGTCTTTCTTGTAGCCATAGATAGCACAGTTGGTAGTGGGCTTGCCGGATTCGCCCTTGACGCGGATGGCGGTTTTCTGCTTGCGGCTCAGGTCGCGCAGATACCACTCGTTCATGATATTGAGGAAGGGGGCAAACTCATTGCTGTTCTGGTCGTCGCTGTCCACGCTGTTGGCAATGGCGACAAAGTGGACGCCGTGTTGCCGGAAGAATACCTCCGTGTAAAAGCCGGTTTGCAGATAGTCGCGCCCCGCCCGGCTCATATCTTTGACGATCACATGGGCAACCTTGCCTGCCTCAATATCCGCGATAAGCTGTTTCCATGCCGGACGCTCGAAATTGCCGCCGCTCCAGCCGTCGTCCGTATAGTGCCGACAGTTGGTGTAGCCTCTCTGCTGGGCATAGCTTTCGAGATATTTTTTTTGATTCACGATGGAATTGCTATCCCCGGCGTTGTCATCGTCACGGGACAGCCGCTCATAGAGAGCGGTAATTTTGCTTTCAGCCTGTTTCACGCTCATGATGCGCTCCTTTCAGACTGTCGGCTCATTTGTGGTGCCTCCATTATACCATAGGTTCCGTCGTTTGTAACCATATCATTGCGTACAATCCGCAAAATTTTATCCTCCATGGTTTCGCCGCCGCTTTCGTTGAACACGACCCTGACCTTATAGGTGGTGCCGCCGATGCGCCGAATGATGAACTGTTCCTGTTGCGTTTGCTCCATAAGCTTCCTCCTTGCGTAATTTGTTGGTTTTTGGTATAATAAATCCGGTTCCGTTGGCTGTAAGCCAACTGCGTCTTTGCGCTGATTTTCCATACTCATTTCTCCTTTCTGCCCTCTGTGTTTTAAGAAAGTAATCTCAGTAACTTGTGCTTAGATTACCCTTTCACTAATAGGAGAAAAACGGGGTGTAAATCGGAACTGTTTTTTTGAAAAAAGAAAAATATTTTTTGGGGAGGTGAAGCCGTCGTGGATTTATGGGAGGATGAGCTGCTGCTTGATGGTGATTTTTCCGATGAGGAAGAAGATACCGAGGAGCAAATAGAGGAAGCCGACCTTGAAATGGATGAGGATAGCTTCGCCGATTGGGAGGATGCATCTGACGCTGCGCCGGTGGATGAGACGCTGGAAGAAGCGCTTGCAGAAGAACGCACGCTGGAGCTGGAGAGCGAGCTGGAGCAGGACGAGCATCCCAGAGACTATCATGCCGAGCTGGAGGACGAGGAGGAAGAAGCTGCGCCTACCAGTAGAAAACGGCTCAAACGGGAAATTCGCGCAGAGGCTCTGCGGCGGCTGGAGGAAGCCGCCCGGACGGAATCGGATTTTTTGACTGTGGTAGACGAGTGGAACAAGCTGGACAGGAACCGGGAGCGCAGGGAGCGTGACCATGAAAACCTGCGTGGGGATGTGCCGTTGGAGTTTCAGGCTGTGCCTGATCCGAAAATCGCCCCGATGTGGATGAATTTGCCAAGGTTTCGCCAGCTTTGTCAGGGAAATTTTCTTGACATCATCTTCTCCTGTCCCTACGAGCTGCATGAGCTGACAGCAAACAGTTTTCTCTCCAAGCTCTTTTTCACCCTCAGTGATGAGCAGAAGGAGGTGCTGTACTACCTGTTCGTCAAGCAATACAGCACCACAAGGTTTGCAGCCATCCGTGGGCAGTCAGACCGGAACATCCGAAAGCTGCGGATGACCATTCAGAAAAAGCTGCAAAGGCGGATGTATGAGCATCTGAGCGAAAAGCTGGAAAAGGACTACAGCATTACCCTGCGGGAGCGCGAGTTCGTGGAGGAATATGAAGCACTGCTGCAAACCATGGGCAAAGATGCCGTGATCCGCAGGGAAAACAAAACTAAACCGAGAAAAAAGAAAGCCGCCCTTGACGATGGCAAGGACGGTTGATACAATAGTAATATGGTTAATATATAGTTGGATTACGAGTTGAGAGGAACAGTGCCATGAAGAATCTCTTTGAGCAGTCCCGTTCCCATTGGGTGCGGTATGACCGCTATGAACTGAAAACCGCCGCAGACGGCAAGCGGTATATCACACCGGGGAAGAATGCCAAGCCCGACATATATAATCCCTTGAAGGAAGCGCCGGGAATCGTGCTGGATGCGCTGAATGTGGGAATGCTGATGATGAACCGCAGCCCGGAGGATGAGGTGCAGAAGGCCATTTTGGAATTTGTGACCCATTACGGTCTGCTGGGCCTGATGACGGCGCTACCCACCACGCCGTCCTTTATGGACTATGAGTCGGTGTATCTGCCGAAGAATCACTTCATCAAGGCAGAATCCATGGAAACCGAGGACTATCTGGCGCTGTTCTATCCCTTTGACCAGCTGGATTTGGTCAAGAAGGGCATTGAGTCCAGCTGGAGCGTGTCCGGGGACCGAACAATGGTGGCGCTGACCATGACCTTTGCGGACGAACCCATGGCGAAAACCATGAGCTTCCAGCGGGAGTATGCTGAAGCCTATGACTGGGTGGCGCAGCAGTTCAAGGATTGGGCCTTCACCCTGACCACCTCCATTCTGTATTACAATGATTATGACCTGATCGATGAAGATACCCGGAATTTGTACCGCAAGGGTATGGCGGCCTTCGGCGGCATTGCGCCCAGCTATCATATTGAGCTGCTGGACAAGCCGACCATCTATTGGGACTTTCACTCTCTGCTGCTGGGCATCCAGATGATGTTCAGCTTCATGCTGGTGGATGGAGAGAAGCCTCTGCGGCTGTGCAAGCACTGCCAGAAGGTATTCCTGAGCAGCCGATCCAATTCCGCATTTTGCAGCCCCCGGTGCAAGAATCAGTATAATGTCTATAAGAGCCGGGGGAAGAATAAGGGACAGGAGGGTGAAGAAAATGATTGACCGCTGGATCGCAGAGGCAACAGAGTGCGATTTCAAGGTTGCCTTGGAAGTGAAGAAGCCGAAAAGCTGGCTGAAAAGCGTCAGCGCCTTTGCAAACGGCATCGGCGGCACGCTGTTTTTCGGGATTGATGATGGCAGAAACGTGATAGGCTTGTCAGATGCGCAGACCGATGCAGAGATGATCAGCCGGTTGATCAAAGAGCGTATCACGCCTTATCCGAGTTTTATCCTCACGCCAGAACGGGAGGACGGCAAGGATATTCTTGTGCTGTCTGTGTCCGCAGGGCGGTCTACTCCATATTACTATAAAGCGGACGGTATCATGGAGGCCTACATCCGAATGGGCAATGAAAGCGTGATTGCCCCATCCTATGTCCTCAATCAGCTGATTCTCAAAGGGATGCACCGCACTTATGACGAGCTGATTTCTGAGTATGATTTTAAGGATTACGCTTTTTCCAAGCTGCGGGAGCGATATAAGGCGTGGACGGGCAACAGCATGGAAGAAAAGCTGTTCGATTCCTTTGATATGCGGGACGAAAACGGCAAGCTGACCAATGCAGGCGCTCTGCTTGCGGACGATTCGCCCATCCGGCATTCCCGCCTGTTCTGCACTCATTGGAACGGTCTTGATAAAAGCGGCGGCATGGTAGATGCGCTTGACAGCGCAGAGTATTCAGGCAGCCTGATTATCCTGCTCAATGAGGGTGTCAGCTTTGTCAAGCGGAATATGAAAACCCGCTGGAAGAAAACCGCAGATTCCCGCATTGAAATGCCGGATTACTGCGAACGAAGCGTTTTCGAAGCGCTTGTCAATGCGCTGATCCATCGTGATTATCTGATACTGGGCAGCGAGGTCCATATTGATATTTACGATGACCGTCTCACCATTTATTCTCCCGGTGGTATGCCCGACGGCACACGGATACAGGAACGGGATCTATCCAGCATTTCCTCCACACGCCGCAATCCCATCCTTGCGGATATTTTCGGCAGATTGGGCTATATGGAGCGGCAAGGCAGCGGTTTTAAGAAGATTACCGAATCCTACCATGCGGCTCATAACTACCGTACTGAGCTGGAGCCTAAATTCTATTCGGACGTTACTTCGTTCCAAGTGACGCTGTACAACCTGAATTATGGGCAATCCATTGATAAAACGAGTATTTCGGATGAAAACCAGTTGTTTGATGAGCAGAAAGCAGTTGTTTCTGAGAAAAACCAGCTGTTTGAAACACTCCTTTTAGGGCTGAAAGCGAAAGCAAGCACCAAGGAAACAATGCTAAGGCTGTATCATAAATTTGGTTTTGACGCTGCATTTGCACGAGCGGATATTATGAAGCTCGCGGGTGTAACCTCCTCACCGGCAGGTGCATTGATAGATAAGCTCAAAAGCGCAGGACTAATAGAACCTGTTACCGGTCAAGGCAAGGGCAAATATAGGTTCGTATTGCCCAGAGAATAAGAGAACGCCCGTTATCGGCCATGCAGCCAATAACGGGCATTCATCAGTTATATACAAGTTCAGTCAGAACAATTTCCTCAGCACGGCTGCGGATGCTGTTCATGCGGCGTACCCATTCCAACTGGTCAGCAGCTTTCAGGGCTTCAGTCGCACTTTCTTGCTTTGCCATAGCAGAAACGATGATTTCCATATGCTCGTTGCAGGCTTGGTCAATCTCGGCAAGGTGCCGATGTAGCGTCCCAGATGTGAGAAAGTTCGCGTAGAGAACAGGCCGATGAGCTTTCAGATAACTGCGGCGCATACGTCCGTATTTGCCTATCTGATATTCTGGCTCATCTGGCAGGGTAAGGTTTGGGATAAGGTAATCGCCCTCCTGATGATAAGTGCCGCCCATTTGATCAAATAACGATTTCATAAAAATCAGCTCCTTTGTGTGTTGATTTCCAGCGGTTATAAGGTGTTTTGACTCCTTTCCTACAACTGCTGTTCCATTCACCACAAATGAGCCGCAGTCATATGTATTAGGTGGGAGAAACCACCCTCTACATATTAACTCTTGGTTTGAAATACTGTTGGATTCCCCGTTTAATTCATCATCACGACTAAGACGTTCATACAACGCTGTCATGAATCCCTGTTTCTCTGTCATAGTCAGATGTCCTCCTTCCTTTGTTTATTAATTGCCTGTTCTCATCCCATATCCGTTCCTGTACCGGGTTCTGATGTTTCCGGGACGTATTAACCAAAAAAGACACGCTGAATGCCTATTCAGTTCTGGTATCACTACGGGCAGGCTGTTTCGTTTTCAAGGTTCGTGTAAGAAGTAAAAAAGATTCTTACACTAAACGAAATGCTCAGAGGTCTTTTTACAGCCCCCTTACTGCATCTTTTTTGATTTCGTGTCATCTTTTTAAAGTTCCTTACACAATCTCTGTACTGACGAAACAAAATACGGACATGTTTTGAAATTGTTTTTTACAAAATACAATTTTGTTCTTTAAGGTAAAAAAATAAGCCTCAAGAGACTTTTTAATCATTTTGGAGCTCCAACTCTTTAAATTTGATTGATTAAGAAGTCTCTTCAAACTTACTACACCGCTGGCCAATTTGTACTTTTTATACTGTTTGACCGCGAAGCAATCCGGTTTGCGCTTTTCGAGCCCGGCAAACATATAGTCCACCGCGTTCATAAAGTCCTCGTCATCCTCCTTGACCTCCATGCCGGAAATCATATCCACAAGGGTGTTCATGTTCCGATCCTCGGCAGGCCCCTCGAAAATGATGTAGGCAATCAGGGCGCAGTACAAAAGCGTTTCCGATTTCGTCCAGAATGGATCGCCTTCCTTGCCTTCGCCCTTGGTGTTGGAAATCAGGGCATCCACGAATTTCAGAATATCGGCCTCGTTGCGGATATACGCCAGCGATAGTGATAGGTAACCCTTTGAAATTATCTCCGGGTTTTCCCCCACTTCACACCGGACATGCGACTTTCACCGCATCCGGCGTTCCATCAAGCATAGTTTCAGCAGTGATACACAATCACTCTTTCACATTGGCTAAGTTTGCTACTTTGCTGCCAGTAGCGGCAGTCCTGCGGTAGCACGCAGTTTGTTCACTTTGGTAATAACTTTGGCATTCAGAGAGTATTCCTTCACCAACGCCACTACAGACATCATGTCTTCCGAGCTGACTATTGCCAACCCCTGCAAAGAAAGAAGCAACAGGTTCTGGTAGCTGTCATTGCCCTTCTTACAGTCGTTTGTTTTCCTGTAGCAGATACAGGTTTGAACATCCAGTTTCTTCCCGGTGATTGCACATTTACCGTCTTGCCCTGCATAGAGGGAGACCCGGTTGTCGTTGTATCTCACTGATTCGGTCGATATCGGATGCCTCATCAGCCAGAGCATTGAATTTACGTCAACCCTGAGATTGTCGTGTATCTCTGCTCTACCTTCGGACGTATACGGATTGATTTTTCGGCTTTTCCGCATTGGAATCTTGAATTGCACGTAGGCTAATGGAACCAGTGGCGTTTCTCCAATCCATCGCATTTGCTTCGATTTTCCATACCGTTTCCTTAGATATCTGTTTTTGATTTCGCCCTGCTTCTTGATTCCGTCAATACGATGGAGAAGCTGTCCATTGATTGGACGGGCGATATCGCTGAAATTCAAGTTGACCCTTGTCGCAATGCAGTAATAGTCCTGCACTCCGATAACCTTGGCATTATAGTCCCCCACATTCAGGCTTATTTCTTCAGCCGTCTTACTACTTTGTATTGCCTTGACACTGTCAGCCATTTCCTTGCTGATTCTGTGTATGGCTTTATCGCAGACATTTGAAGTTATCACCCACGAGTTACTTTTGCGCCGCAGTTTTATGCGAAAACCCAGAAACTCACTGTCACGTTTCCTGAGATTAGTCACTTTTGACTTTTCATCAGACACTTCCAGTTTTAGCCGTTTCCATAGCCAGTCTTTGACTGCATAATAGGTTTTCTCTGCATCCTCTTTGGTTCTGCAAAATATCTTGAAATCATCCGCATAACGGACAATCCGCATCTCCTTGAGGTTGCTTTTCTTCAAGGCTGTATAGCTGTTGCACTTTTTCTCTGCGCCGTTGGGATAGTAGGTCACTTTACACGGATGTTTCATGTGCCTCACCATTTCATCCCACTGAGAGGCAATCCACCAGTCCAGTTCATTGAGGACAATGTTTGCCAGCAATGGTGAAAGGATACCACCTTGCGGCGTTCCCTTGGATGGGAGGACGTTTTCTCCATCAGTCATTTCGATTGGCGCTTTCAGCATGGCCTTGATGATTTGAATCAACTTGGTGTCCCGTATACCTAAAGTCCAGATCTGTTTTAGCAGCTTTCTGTGGTCGACGTTATCGAAGAATCCTTTAACGTCCACATCTACTACATAGTGAAGCTTGTTCCTTTGGGCGAGTCCATACGCATAGGAAATCGCATTTTCTGCGCTCCGACACGGTCTGAACCCATAAGAGTGCTCATAGAACTTTGCTTCGCAGATTGGCTCCATGACCTGCAAAATACATTGCTGTACTATTCGGTCAATAATACACGGTATTCCCAGAGGCCTCATCTTTCCGTTTGGCTTTGGTATTTCTACTCTTTTTACTGCTTTTGGTTCATACCTCCTGAACTGTTTCTGGATGAGCTTTACAAACTTATCCTCTGGCATGACTGCCAATGATTCTATTGTCCGCCCATCCGTGCCTGCGGTATGACTGCCATCATTGCCTTTAATATTTCTGAATGCCAGCTTGATGTTGCTTGGGGCACTGATGATATCCATCAGATTCCCAAAGACTTCACCGCTTTTGCTGTCGGCATACAGACTGTCAAAGGTTTTCTGCATGTCATAGTATTCCGCATGGCGCAACTTGCTTTTCTTCTTAGCTTTTTGTGCCATGTACATCACCCCATTTCTATGAAACCGAGCGACAATTTCTTTTTCTTACTCGACTGCATGAATAGTGGTTGTGTACTGCTGACGTTTTGCCTGACTTGTGGCCATTCCTAACCGTCCTCTTTTTCGCAGACGATATCATCGGTTCGACCACTGCTTTTCAGCAGGAATTCATCCGCTTATTATTCTTCGCCGGATTATCCAGTAGACTTCCTGCCTTTCCTTGTTCCGATAATCCTATCTGTACATACATACCTTTAGGTGTTCCCTCTGGGCCTGACAGCTTGGACACGCCTGTAACGTGCTACGGCGTTTCGTAACAACCATTTCTACTAAACCGTACTGTCTGGGCTTTAACCCACACACCCATTTCTGAGTGTGGCACTTTTAGACCTTTACATTCGGGAGCTTCGTCAGACATCTCTGTCATTCTCACCATGGGTATCTTATAGATCCCCGGCATATAGGATGCACCGTCCACCTCTGGACAGCTTTCGTCAGCTTAACCTGTTACGGCATCTCTCTGCCGACTTTACCGGGCTTCACACAGAGTTTGACCTCTGCATGCCGGAGTATCAGGGGAGGCGTTTCAGGGCGTTACCCCTTCATTCCACCTCTCGAATTATCAGTTCACAGAACTGATTGAAACAGCGCTGTGCGCCGCCTTTTCAGCGACGAACAAGTCGCACGGTTGTAGTGCATGGACTTCTTGAAGTTCAGGGAATTGAGAATCTTGATCTGATACCCGTTCTTTTGCAGCGCATGGCCGCAGGAAACCACGATGTCCCCTTTGGGATCGGTGACGACGAAGCTGGTGGGATAGGTTTTTGAGGTGCATTGCAGCAGATTGGGCTTCAACCAAAAGCGGGTCTTGCCCGAACCGCTGCCACCGACGATCAGGACATTTTTGTTCCGCGCCGTTTTGGGGTCTTTGGGGCGGCTATTCATCGTCAGCCGCTCCGTCTGCGTGAGAATGATGTTGTTCTCAAATGCGGGATCGACGTAGGGCTTGATGTCCTCGGCGGTTCCCCATCTCGCGCTGCCGTACTCCAGATTTTTGCGGAATTTCTTGGCATTTTTGCCCTTGATATAGACCGCCAGCCGAATGGCGATGGCGGCGGCAACGCCCACGCACAGGTCAATGGGATGAAAGCTGGGGACAAGGGAGTGAAACGCTGTGTTCAGACCGGTCATAATGTTCAGGAGCTTCGTGGAAGCGTCTGAACCGGGAGCCAGCCGCACCGCCTC
>ENA-OPNV01001278-OPNV01001278.1-human-gut-metagenome-genome-assembly--contig:-NODE-1278-length-11371-cov-1.834659_pt1 | contig 11371 bp, 8 predicted proteins | sample MGYA00241542_ERZ501781 | MGnify/ENA primary metagenome ERZ501781 (study PRJEB25962, sample SAMEA2042609) | human gut metagenome | biome: human gut; feature: human-associated habitat; material: faeces...
GAGTTTGGATATGTGATAAAGGGCACAGTGAAGCTTTGCTATGGTGGCAAAGTGCACACCGTAAAGGCCGGTGAGTCCTTTTATTTTAAAGCCGGTAAGAAGCATTTTATTGAAAATAAGTCTTCAAAGGATGCCATGCTCATATGGGTCAGCAATCCTCCAAGCTTCTGACGCTTCCCCTGCAGAAGCTCTTTTATAGGTCTGTAATTACTGCCGGCCACATTTTTAGTGTGTACAGCAGCAAATTATAAACATACAGGTCCTACCAGTACTATAATTACATGAGAAAGGTTTACACCATGGGAAAGAAATTAATTGATTTTATCGATATCACAAAGTCATACAACGGCAATGTTGTACTCGACGATTTAAATCTATACATCAGGGAGAATGAGTTTCTGACGCTGCTTGGGCCATCAGGCTGCGGAAAGACCACCACACTTCGCATGCTCGGTGGCTTTGAGACACCGGACAAGGGAAAAATCATGTTTGATTCAAAGGACATCACAAATGTGCCTGCAAACGAGAGAAATCTGAACACTGTTTTCCAGAAATACTCTCTTTTCCCTCATATGACAATAGCTGAAAACATCGCGTTTGGTCTTAAAATAAAGAAAAAAAGCAAGGCTTACATAGATGACAAAATAAAGTATGCATTAAAGCTCGTCAATCTCGACGGCTTTGAAAACCGCTCTGTGGATTCTCTTAGCGGAGGCCAGCAGCAGCGTATCGCTATTGCAAGAGCTATTGTAAACGAGCCTAAGGTACTGCTGTTAGACGAGCCGCTTGGCGCTCTCGACTTAAAGCTGCGCCAGAGCATGCAGTATGAGCTTATCCGCTTCAAAAATGAGCTCGGTATCACCTTCGTCTACGTCACACACGACCAGGAGGAGGCGCTTACCATGTCTGACACCATCGTAGTCATGAATCAGGGCTATATCCAGCAGATTGGCACACCAGAGGACATTTACAATGAGCCTGAAAATGCCTTTGTCGCTGACTTTATCGGGCACAGCAATATCATCGACGGTGTTATGATAAAGGATAAGCTTGTCGAGATACTCGGTGTAAAGATGCCTTGTGTGGACGAGGGCTTTGGTGAGAACACGCCTGTCGATATAGTCATCCGCCCGGAGGATGTGGAGCTGGTGCCTGCGGAGGACGGCTACATGCAGGGCGATGTCGTGTCAAATATCTTCAAGGGAGTGCACTATGAGCTTGAGGTAAAGGCAAACGGCTACGACTGGATGGTACACACCACCAAATATGTAGAGGTCGGCAGTCATGTGGGTATCAAGGTGATTCCATTTAATATCCAGGTAATGCACAAGCCTGAGTCCTCAGATGAAAAGGCGGTGGAGATAGATGTCTAAAATAAAGAAACAGCTGCTCGCAGGGCCGTACCTCATATGGATTATCGGATTTATCATACTTCCGCTTTTCATGATTGTGTACTATGCATTTAAAGGCTCTGACGGAGGCTTCACATTTGAATATGTGGCTGCAATAGCACAGCACACCAATATCAAGGCACTGCTTTTATCCCTACGGCTAGGAATCATATGCACCATAATATGCCTGGTGCTGTCCTATCCGCTTGCGATGATTTTAAACGGCTTAAAGATTAAAAACCAAAGCTTTGTGGTATTTGTTTTCATGCTTCCTATGTGGATGAACTTTATGCTTCGAATACTCGCATGGAAGCAGCTTTTGTCCAAAAACGGTGTCATCAACTCGATACTCACCACTCTCGGACTGCCTGGCTTCAACATAATGAATACCTCCGGAGCAGTCGTGCTTGGCATGGTCTATGACTTTCTGCCGTTCATGCTGCTGCCTATATACAACTCCATGACCAGAATCAAAAACGACTGGATTGAGGCGGCTCTTGACCTCGGTGCAAACAAAGTCACAATACTTTTCAAGATTATACTGCCACTTACAGTTTCCGGTGTCATAAGCGGAATCGTAATGGTTTTCGTGCCATCACTCACATCCTTTGCCATCTCACAGATACTCGGTGGCGGCAAGGTCCTGCTCATCGGAAATATCATAGAACAGGATTTCGTCCATGGCTCGCAGTGGGGCGCAGGAAGCGGTCTCTCACTCGTGCTCATGGTATTCGTATTAATCAGCATGGCACTCGTCAATCTGTTTGATAAGGAAGGAGACCAGAGCGCATTATGGTAAAAAAAATAGCATCAAGGGTATATATGGGACTGATTTTTTTGTTTCTGTATCTACCTATCGTTGTATTAATAGTACTCTCCTTCAACAACTCCAAATCCAAGGTTAAATGGGGAGGCTTCACACTCGACTGGTACATAAAGTGCTTTCAGAGTGAGCGGATTATGTCGGCATTTTCTACAACACTGCAGATTACGCTGCTTGCAGCTGTGATTTCTACAATAATAGGAACTCTCGCAGCCATGGGTATAAGCGCCATGAAGAAACGTAACCAGACAATCTATCTGGGCGCTACAAACATCCCGATGCTCAATGCAGATATCGTGACCGGTATCTCAATGATGCTTTTGTTTGTAAAATTCATGAATCTGGGCTTTGTGACAGTGCTTATCGCGCACATCACGTTCAATATCCCTTATGTGATACTCAATGTGCTTCCAAAGCTCAAGCAGACCAACAAATACACCTATGAGGCCGCACTTGACCTGGGCGCATCACCTCTATATGCATTTTTCAAGGTCACCTGGCCTGAAATAAGCCCCGGAGTGTTCTCCGGCTTTATGATGGCGGTCACAATGTCACTCGATGACTTCTCCATCACCTACTTTACGAAGGGTGCCGGAGTAAACACACTCTCAACCATGCTCTACACAGAGCTAAAAAAGGGTGTAAAGCCGGAGCTGTATGCTCTGTCAACCATACTTTTCTTCACAGTGCTGCTGCTTTTGGTTGTGGTAAACATCAACTCAAACCAGATACCTGTCAGCGCATCAAAGAAGCCTGCAAGGGCTAAAAAGCTGCGCATCGTAAAGCGTAGTGTGAGCATCGCAATTGTTGCAGTACTCGTAATCGGCTGCTTTTCGGTATTTACGATAAGTGCCGGAAGCACAAACAATGACAATGCCATAACAGTGCTAAACTACGGTAAATACATCGATGAATCAGTAATCGACAGCTTCGAGCAGGAAACCGGAATCACCGTTAAATACGAGGAATACGAGGAGCCTGAGGAGATGTACACAAAGTACAAGTCCGGTGCCATCGATTACGATGTCATCTGCACCTCTGACTACATCATCGAGAAGCTCATAAGTGAGGGTGAGGTCAACAAGATAGACTACAGCTCAATGCCAAACTATCAAAATGTAAATCAGGATATAATCGACATGTCCGCATCCTTTGACCCGACACATGAATACACTGTGCCTTATTTCTACGGCACACTCGGTATACTATACAATAAAAAGATGGCTGATGCATCAGACCTAAATACCTGGGACTGCCTGTGGAACGGCAAATACAAGGACAACATGATTATGATTAATTCTGTCCGTGATGCCTTTACTCCCGCCCTTCGCACACTTGGCTACTCGATAAACGAGACAGACACAGCAAAGCTCGATGAAGCATTTGATATACTGAACAAACAAAGCAGTGATGTGCTCGCCTACTACGTGGATGAAACCTGTGATGAGATGGTTGCTGAAAATGCGGCAATCGCAGTGTGCTATTCCGGTGAGGCAGCTGCCGCCATGGCTGAAAATGACAACCTGGACTATATCGTACCAAAAGAGGGCTCAAACCTCTGGATTGACTCATGGTTTATTCCAAAGACATGCAAGAATAAAGAGGGCGCACAGGAATTTTTGAACTATATCTGCGGTGATGAGCCTGCACAGCTCAACTTTGAATATGTATACTATGCATCACCTATCCAGTCTGTCATCGACAACCAGGATGCAGAAACGAAGGAAAATGAGGCGATTAATCCTCCTTCCGATATGCTCAAAAACTGTGAAGTATACAGAGCATTGAATGACGAGGATGCCACCTTGTACAACACACTGTGGCAGAGGCTCAAATCGGATTAAAAATAGATTACGCAGCTATATTTTGTATGATGTCACAAAAATGAAGTCTAAAAATTGTACAAAAATACATATTGCAAACTTCAACAAACAATGATAGAGTAAAACCCACGAAGCGCCCTGCTTCGTGGGTTTTACTTTTCCACGAGATCCGATATTTTTATGCTCCGCAAGGAGATTCATGAAATACACGGAGTTTTTACATACTATAGAAACAGAAATAACCGCAAGACTTGACAATAATTTCAAGCTTACCATCCATCCTGTCAAAAAGAACAACGGGATGATCTACGACGGATTGGTGATTATCAATCCCAAATTCAATATAGCACCGACTATTTATCTCAATCCTTACTACCATTGGTACCTTGATGGTGTATCCATTGATTCTATTCTCGATGCAATTTTATCCACCTACAATGATTTCAAGCCAACTGAAGATTTTGACATAAGCTTCTGTGATGATTTTTCCAAGGTAAAGGAGAAAATAATTTTCCAGCTCATAAGCTACGACAAAAACCAAAAGCAGCTAAAGGACGTGCCCTATATCAAATATCTGGATTTTGCCATCATATTTGAAGTATATGTAGGAGCAGAACTGCCTGAATTTGGCACCATTACAGTCACAGATGCCCTTCTGTCACGCTGGGGCATAGATACAGAAACACTAATCCGCGCTTCAATGCAAAATACCCCAAGGATACTTCCATGCTCAATAATCAACATGGCAGAGTTTCTTGCCAAAAAATGTCCGGGCTATGCCAATCAGATGCGCGCAGTCTGTGATTTTGACAGCCTGCCTATGTATATCCTTACAAACAGCAGGCAGACAAACGGTGCATCCGCCATACTCTACCCGGGTGTGCTAAGCTCGCTGGCAAAAAAGCTCGGCGGCAATATGCTGCTCATACCAAGCAGTATCCATGAATTTCTGGTAATGCCGCTGGATAGCGATATAGATGTCTGCAACCTAAGCGAATTCATCTGTGAAGTAAACTCTACAGAGGTACGCGACGAGGAAGTACTCGGCGAGAGGTACTACATATACGATAGTAAAACAGACACTGTCTACTGATAATCATATAACCCGATAACACAAAATACCGGATATCATATCATAGATATGTATCCGGTATTTTACTTTCTAAGAACATAGTTGGAAATTCATGAAAATTATTGGCCTGTTATTTTCAGAATGATGTACTAGTTGCCAAGCAGCATGTCGTAAAGCTTCTCATACTCTTTCGCAGATGCCTTCCATGAGAAATCATGCCTCATGGCGCGCTGCATCATCTCCTGCCATCTGTCCTTATGGTTTTCAAACACATCAAGAGCATATTTGATAACATGCAGCATATCATGCGCATTATAATTAGCAAAGGAAAAGCCATCGCCCGTATTCTCGTACTCATTGTACGGCACTACAGTGTCCTTAAGACCACCGGTCTCCCTGACTATAGGCAGCGTACCATATCGCATAGACATGAGCTGGCTCAAGCCGCACGGCTCAAAAAGAGACGGCATGAGAAATGCGTCACAGCCTGCATATATCTCATGTGCATTTTCCTCCGAGTAGCCGATATATACTCCAAGCTTCTGCGGATACCTTCCATGGAAATAATTAAACATCTCCTCGTACTGCTGCTCTCCTGTACCCTGCACTATAAACTGTACATTCATGGTGGAAAGCATCTCCTCCATCACATATGCCACCAGATCAAAGCCCTTCTGATTTGTCAGACGCGAAACTATTCCAATCAGCATGACATCATTATCCACAGCCAGACCATACTTCTCCTGCAACTGACGCTTATTAACGACCTTTCCACTCAATTCCCTTACAGAAAAATGCTTATCCAGATATGTATCCTTCATAGGATTAAAGACATCATAATCTATACCGTTTACAATGCCTCTCAAATGCCTGCGCCGCTCAAGCATCAGGCCATCCAGGCCCTCTCCGCCCTCAGGTGTACAGATTTCATCTGCATATGTCGGACTGACAGTCGTAATCTCATCTGCATATACTATGCCGCCCTTTAAATAATTAGCCTCGCCATAGAACTCCAGCTCCCCTGAATTAAAAATATGCTCCGGAAGTCCTGTAACATCAGCCACCTCTTTAATCTTCCAACGCCCTTGAAACTTCATATTGTGAATGGTAAAGACTGTCTTGATACCTGCATAGAAATTGTCTGAGCCGTACACTGTCTTTAGGAAAACCGGCAAGAGTCCTGTCTGCCAGTCATTACAATGTATCACATCCGGGGCAAAATCTATAACCGGCAAAGCCTCAAGCACCGCCTTTGAAAAGAAAGCAAACTTCTCCACATCCTCGTATATATTGTTGTATGGCTTATCTCCTGCAAAGTAAAACTCATTGTCCACAAAATAATATGTCACACCATCATACTGCGATGTAAAAATCCCCACATACTGCCTGCGCCAGTTGAGATTGACATAAAAATGACAGACGAACTTAAGCTGTGGCAATAATTTATCATCCATACATTTGTACTTCGGAAGTATAACTCTCACGTCATATCTGTCCTTGTCAAAATATTTTGGTAAAGATCCCACTACGTCAGCAAGTCCACCTGTCTTCATATAAGGTATTGCCTCTGATGCGGCCATTAATATTTTAATTTTGTCCATGCTGAAACCTCCCCCAGATTACAGTTATTTAAACAACAATTAATCTGATAAAAAATATAGTATACATCCTGAAACCAATAGAATGTATACTATATTATATCACGCGGGAGTACATTTTGCCTAGTAAATTTATCAAAATGTGGTTTTATTTGTCTATAATGACGATTTTTACATCCCAAGACGTATTTTGTCTGTAATCAGGGCAATAAACTCCGAATTGGTAGGCTTGCCCTTACCATAGTTTACAGTGTATCCAAACATGGCATCTATCGTATCCATCCTGCCTCTGCTCCATGCCACCTCGATAGCATGCCTTATGGCTCTCTCCACCCTGCTTGATGTAGTCTTGTACTTCTTTGCAATAGTGGGATACAAAAGCTTTGTGATAGAGCTAAGCATCTCCATATCCTCAACACACATCACTATCGCAGTCCTCAGATACTGATATCCCTTTATATGAGCCGGAACACCTATCTCATGAATGATATCCGTCACCTGTGTCTCAAGGGATTTTTTCTGCATATATGTATCGTCAAGCGGCTCCGTGTCACCGGATGCTCTCTTTACATACACAAGTATCACATCAGAACCGGCATTACCGTTTATCATGCTGTATGCTTCATCACTACTTCTTGCTGTTCCTAAAAACTCCATGCCCTTTAATAAACTCTGCATGTTTTTCTTTTCGTCTGCTACTGCGACATTTAAAGTGCTCATCAAACTCTCCTATGCCGCCAATTACTGTCATGTCAAAACAAATTTTACGCTTTTATGATAGCACATTTTGTCGAATTTTGTCGAGAGCAAGTTTTTTTATTTTATATTTGTAACATTCGAGCCACCGTCAGAACAGGAAAAGCTGCTGCTTCCATTATTCTTCAAACTGAGAATTATACAGCTCTGCATAAAATCCGTTCTTTGCAAGAAGCTCATCGTGTGTACCCTGCTCGATAATGTCTCCATCCTTCATGACAAGAATCATATCGGCATTCTTGATAGTAGACAGCCTGTGGGCGATGACAAAGCTTGTTCTGCCCCTCATCAGATTGTCAAGTGCCTTCTGGATACGGATTTCTGTACGTGTATCTACAGAGGATGTGGCCTCATCAAGGATAAGGATAGGATTGTCTGCAAGAATGGCTCTTGCTATTGTCAAAAGCTGCTTTTGTCCCTGTGACAGATTGCCCCCATCTTCTGTAATCTCAGTATCATACCCTTTCGACAGTCTGCGGATAAAGCTGTGTGCATGGCTTGCTTTTGCCGCTGCAATCATTTCTTCCTCGGTTGCATCCGGTGTGGCATCCAGACGGCCGTAGCGGATATTTTCCATAATGGTGCCCTTAAAGAGCCATGTGTCCTGCAATACCATGCCGAATGCATCTCGCAGATCGGCTCTGTTGTAATCCCTGATATCATGTCCGTCTACAAGAATGGCACCTGAGCTTACATCATAAAATCTCATAAGCAGATTGATAATAGTCGTCTTTCCACATCCTGTCGGACCTACGATAGCCACGCGCTGTCCAGGCTTTACATGGAGATTGAAATCCTCGATAAGCTTTTTATCCGGCACATATGAGAAATAAACATCCTCTATGTCCACACGTCCGTCAGCCTCTTCAAGTATTACCGCATCCGAAGCATCCGGTATCTCCTTTTTCTCCTCAATCAGCTCGAAGATACGAGCAGCACAGGCAAGTGCGTTCTGAAGCTCTGTTATGACACCCGATATCTCGTTGAACGGCTTGGTGTACTGGTTGGCGTATGATAAGAAGCATGAAAGCTGTCCTACTGTGATTCCGCCGGTGAGTGCACTCATGGCGCCAAAAATTCCGACTCCGGCATACACAAGACTGTTGACAAAACGTGTACACGGATTTGTAAGACTTGAGAAAAATGTTGCCCTCAGTGAGCATTTCTGTAATCTGTCATTTATCTCGTCAAACTGTTCAAGCGCTTCATCCTCATGGTTGAAGGCCTGTACGACCTTTTCATTGCCTACTATCTCATCGATGAGTGATGTCTGCTCTCCCCTTGTTCTTGTCTGTAGCTGGAACATGGAATAAGTCTTTTTAGTGATAAAGCTTGCCACAAAAAGTGACAAAGGTGTGATGAGCACTACAATGCATGATATCTTCACATCTATTGTAAGCATGAAAATAAGCGTGCCTGCTATTGTTGCGATTCCTGTAAAGAGCTGTGTGAAGCCCATCAAAAGTCCCTCTGAAAATGTATCTACATCGGCGATGATACGGCTGACCATATCACCGTGTGAGTGGCTGTCAATATAGGAAAGTGGCATTTTTTCAATGTTTAAAAATGCATCACGCCTTATATCCCTCACTATGTTGTAGGTCATCCTGTTGTTGCAGATATTTGTAAGCCACTGGGCTGCTGCCGCTATGACGACTATTATTGCTGCTCTCGTGAGGATGGCTGTCATAGCCGTAAAATCAACCTTTCCTTTTCCTACAATCAAATCAATTGCGCGTCCTGTGAGAATTGGAAAATAGAGCGTAAGCGCCACTGTAACAACAGACAGGGCAAGTGAAATTACAAGCAAAGGAATATATCTCTTCATGTAGCTTAATACCTTGCGGATTGTGCCTGCTTTATTCATCTTCGCATTATCCATAGCCATACTCTACACCTCCTTTTGTCTGGTCATATCCGACTCTTTTTTAAACTGTGAATCATATATCTCTTTGTAGGTCTCGCATGTCTCAAGCAGCTTTTCATGAGGTCCGAAGCCAACCATCTGTCCGTCGTCGAGCACTATGATATTGTCCGCAAACTGGATAGATGAGGTACGCTGTGACACGATAAATATTGTCTTGTCACCATGCATGCCCTTTAATGCCGCGCGAAGACTCGCATCTGTAGCAAAATCAAGTGCCGATGCACTGTCGTCAAGTATCAGTATGTCAGGATCCTTTACAACCGCTCTGGCAATTGTAAGACGCTGCTTCTGACCGCCTGATAAGTTCTTGCCGCCCTGCTCTATCATGTAGTCAAGGCCTCCCTCTTTGCCCTTTACAACCTCTGTCGCCTGTGCTATATCGAGCGCCTTCCACATTTCCTCCTCTGTGGCATCATTTTTGCCCCAGCGCAGGTTGTCGGCTATCGTTCCTGCAAAAAGCACTGCCTTTTGCATTACAACACCGATTTTGTCTCGAAGCTGCACTGCATCGTAGTCATTTATATCATTTCCCTGAATCCTTATAGTACCCTTTGTGGCATCATAAAACCTCGGGATAAGGTTTACAAGGCTAGATTTTCCTGAACCTGTACCACCGATGATTCCGATTGTCTGCCCCTTTTGCACTGTAAAGCTTATATCTGTGAGTGTCTCATCGGCCGCTCCCTCATAGGTCATGCAGACATGGTCAAACTCAACCTCAGGTGCGCCATCCTTTGCACCAATGAGCTTAGGATTTTTCTCAGGAAGCTTTGACGGAATAGAAAGCACATCCGCTATACGATTACCGCACGCCACTGCCTTTGTCACCTGTACGATGAGGTTTGCAAGCTTTATCAGCTCGACAAGTATCTGTGACATGTAGTTTACAAGTGCCACAACCTCACCCTGTGTGAGGATTCCTGCGTATACCTGCTTGCCGCCTGATACGATAACTGCGATTGTTGCGATATTTATAATGATAAAAGTCAGAGGATTGGTGAGTGCTGAGATTCGTCCTACAACCTGCTGCATATTGGTTAAAAGCTCGTTGTCCCTGTTGAAGCTGTCAATCTCATCATTTTGCTTATTGAAAGCTCTTATAACCCTGGTTCCCTCTAAATTCTCCCTGGTGTGTGAAAGCACTGTGTCAAGAGAGCTCTGCACCTTTTTGTAAAGCGGAAGGCTTGCAGCCATAACTGAGAATACCACTATTGAAAGCAGAGGTATGGTAACTACAAAAACCATTGCCGCTCTTACATTTACTGTAAAAGCCATCGCCATAGCTCCGAATACAATAAATGGCGAGCGAAGGAAGAGTCGAAGCACCAGATTAACTCCTGACTGCACCTGGTTTATATCGCTTGTCATCCTCGTGATAAGTGTCGATGTGCCCACTGTATCCATCTTTGAGAATGACAGTGACTCTATCTTTTCAAACAATATATGGCGAAGCTTTGTGGAAAAACCAACTGCCGCCTTTGCCGCAAAATACTGCGCTGTGACCGAGCTTACCAGACCAACTGCCGCAAGCAGCACCAGCACACCTCCCATCTTCCATATATACGGCTTGTCCGAAGCCGTAATTCCGTTATCAATGATTGCCGCCATGACAAGCGGTACTATAAGCTCAAAGGATGCTTCCAGCAGCTTAAATAACGGAGCACAGATGCATTCCTTTTTGTACTCCTTTAAATATTTTAATATCTGTTTCATCTTTTCCCCTTTCAGATTTTATGTCGCCGATTACAGCTTCACTATTATAGATGATTTTTTTCATATATACAAGAAAAACGATACACTAAAAAACCAGTACCATGCGGTACTGGTTTCATATATCAGCTCTTATGTATATGCTTCTTGATTGCTTCAAAGCTCTCAGAACTGATGACATGCTCTATACGGCATGCATCCTCTGCTGCAATCTCCTTATCAACACCAAGCTTCTCAAGACACTCTGACAAAAGCTCATGTCTTTCGTATA
>ENA-OPNV01001294-OPNV01001294.1-human-gut-metagenome-genome-assembly--contig:-NODE-1294-length-11278-cov-11.181948_pt1 | contig 11278 bp, 10 predicted proteins | sample MGYA00241542_ERZ501781 | MGnify/ENA primary metagenome ERZ501781 (study PRJEB25962, sample SAMEA2042609) | human gut metagenome | biome: human gut; feature: human-associated habitat; material: faeces...
GCCCCAGCCGCTCCATGCGGCGGCAGCGCTCCTTGTTTAGCTCAGACCAGTTGCTGCGGGGCTTTCGCGGGCAAAGTTTCTGGACTGTCACCTCGTCGGAGATCTTCTTGACCGTGCTGTCGATCCATCCGAAACACAAGGCCTCCTCCACGGCATCGACATACCGGAAGGTGCCGTCATCAACGGGTCTTCCCCGCCTGACCGCCACCCAGCACTCCGTCTCCCTGTCGTGGTTCTGCCGAAGCCATTCACGCAGCTCCGACCTCGATTTCACCTCCAGCAAATTATGCATGATCCTTGTTTTTCAGGTATATTCTGTCGTCTTGACAAAAATACGAAATATAAATAGATTTTCAGTTTTCGCGCGGTGGAACTCAAGCCTTTCATGCATACCCTAATGTATACCCAATGCGTACCCTGCGCCCGAAAAAGAGCGTATTTTGAGGTTCAAAACAAAGGTTCGGGGTATGATAGAGAAAACAAAAAGAGCCGACAATCGATTGACTGTCAGCTCTTTTCTGGTGAACCCGCTGGGATCGCAACTATAAGCTATAATTGGCTTATTTCCAGCGTTTTGTCGGTTTGGCTTTGTGGCTCAGTCATGATTTGGACACTTGTAGATGTCGCCGCCTGTCTGATATTTGTCCGCCAAATCTTACGTTTCAAAGGTAACGAATTTCTATGTAATAAAAAACTTTTCGGATGTGTTTTATAATGCTATTTTGTTTATTCCTGCGTGATTTTCCCAAATCTTAATTCTGCTTTCAGAATTTCGTATACATAGGCCGAACTCTCTATGTAGAGCCCCGTATTCGGATCGGAGAGTTTGGCAAAAGTCTCCGAATTGTGGAATACGGAAATCGCATCGGTCAAATTCAGGCCATTGTCTTCCATCAAATAGGCGATGATGTCTTTACTGATTCCTTCGATCAGATATTCGATTTTTTTATCGTTCATAGGGCTTGAGGTATTTAATGGCTCTATCTGAATGAAAGAAATATTGCGAGGAGACTTTATGGTAACGTATTTTTGAAACTAATTTCTCCAGATCAATGATTCCATCTTTGAAATACCTGAATTGAGTTGCCATTTCATCATCCGCTACAGGCCCAATTACGATGTCGAAATTGTGCGTAGGATGTTTTATGGTGCGATCTCGGTTCCCCATTACGAACAATGCCCACTCTTCATTCGGAATTGCAAATTCCTTGATCGATAGTTTCTCATCTGCGTATGCTCCTTCTTTGTCAAATTCAAATACACTGACAATCCCTTTTCCTCCATAGATCGTAGCCGTTCTTTCGGCCATTTTTATGGCTTGCTCTTCTATTTCGGTCAAGTAAAAACCTTGCCCGAAATCCTTATAGGGCCTGCATCGGGAAAAATCGATTTTCCGTATGTGTATGTTTGATCCGTGGTATAGTTTCATCGTAATTCTCCTCCGTTGTTATAGCATACCCGAGTCAGGTCCTCTACACTGTCATCTATCGAAAGAAGGTGTTCGGCATCGTAGTGCTGTTCCAGAAAACTGAGACCCTTGTGCAAATTCAGATAGTTGCTTGCTTCGCGGATTGTCAATTCATATTTTTTGGCGAATTCGCTGATGTTTGCAACAACATATTCAATCAGTTTCTTGTTGATTACTGTTGCTGTATTCAATTCGACTGTAGCCGTAAGATTCAGTGTATCCAAAACTTTTGTCAGGGTTGTGATTCTTGAACCCTGCCCGTTCTCTATCTTGGAGATCTGTGCTTTACCAACTCCGACCTTTTGACCCAGTTCCTTTTGTGTCAGGCCCAAGTTGATTCGTTCGTTACGAATCAGTTTCCCTATCTCTTCAATTTTTACACCCATCTCTTTTTTTGGCAAATATAGTAAAAGTTTCCTGTTAAGGAAACTTTTTTCTCGCCTTATTCCAATGAGAAGGTTCGTAAAGTTGTTATTTCATTTTTCCTTATCTTTTCGGAGTTGGATAGTTTTGTGGCGAAAGGCTTTGTTGATAGATGTTTATAAAATTTATAGCGGCACTAACGTGTCTATTTCTACTGAAGATCTGAAGGCTATCTTTCTGGAAAGCCTCATAAGATTGAATATTTGTTGATGTTTTGTTTGACCACAAATTGTGAGTGGGTTAAGATTTTACTATTTTTATATGTTGCTAAACTCTAATGGTTATGAGTCAAGAATAAACGATCATGCTATGGAATTTTCGCAATAGTTATCCCTTGGTTACTTATAGATTTACTCGTATGCTTTATTATTTTAATGTGTTTCAACAAAAAAACAGTTTAAGAAAGATATGGGGTCAATTGTAGAAAAAGAAAGAGAGAGAGAACTTTCAGAATATCTTGAGGAGTGGGTTGCAGCAAGATATCGGAAGTGGCGTGAAATATATCGTGGTATATTTAGTGATAGACATACAGGAATATATCGTCTGAAATCTGGAGAGCAATTGCTTCAATTGCTATTTGATATCATCGAAAATATCGGTGAACACTTCATGACAGAAGCAAGACGGCACATTATTCCCTCAAAGTTCTCGTCTATACCGCAGTTATTGCAATTTCTGGATAACTTCCAAGAGCATATTAAGAACAGATATGATCTTATCGAACGAAATATGGATGGAGAGAATACGGATATAATTGTATTTGATATCTTCAGAATTTGTAACGACATTAATGAAATGACCTCTAGATGTCTAAATGCTTATCTCACAGATAATATTATCCCCATACCATATCAACAGGCTCTAAATGCACTACGAAATAATAATGTGGATTTATTTTGTACTTTGATATCTGGTTTCATTAAGAATATTCCATATAACATACACAAAGAAAGATTAGACGAAGGGTATTTTCATACCATTATTCATGTCATCATTTCCGTCTTAGGTATGTCCCCTCTTTCGGAAGCAGAAACTGCAGATGGGCGTATAGATATGATGATTGAGTTTCCCAATAAGATTTTTATTTTAGAGTTTAAATATTCTGCAAATAATCAGAATAGAGCTCTTGAGGCAATCGGTCAAATAAAGGAAAAGGAATATGCGAAATCTTATTATATTAAAGGGAAAACAATATATGGTGTAGGAATATCTTTCTCTCAGGAAACGCGAAATATAAATGGATTTAAGCTTGAAATACTTTATAAACCAGAAATTTCAATATATAATTATAAAACACGGCAACATGAATAAGACAAAAGAAGAATCATGGCAAGAGTCTGAAGATAGACGTTTAGAGTATGAAGGCTATTGTAGAAAGATAATACAAGGGTTGGAAAGTCAAAGCGAGACGAGTGGAATTCGTGCCATCTGGGAATTGGTGCAGAATGCACGCGATGTGTCTGACAATGCCGACATTAAAATAGAGTTAACTCATAACAATCTTATCTTTTCACATCATGGAGCGCCATTTGATTATACCTCATTTAGAGCTCTTGTAAAACAAGATAGTTCAAAAGACAGAACTGATGCTGAGACTGTGGGCCAATATGGTACTGGCTTTATGACTACACACACTTTTAATAGGCTTGTGTATGTTTCAGCACCATATGCTGTGAAACAAGGTAAAGATGAAATAACTGGGTATGTACAGATAAAAGACTTTGAATTAGACCGAAGAAAAGTTGATTCAGACGAGGGGCCTGCCTCGATGGAGAAACAATTGGACGAGGTAAAAGAATTTTGGAAAAGGCCTCAACAAACAAAGATAATAGATGACATAACATCGTTCAGGTACGAATTGAATAAAGATCAGATTGAGAAGGTTTCTTCCTATTTAGACAACGTTGTTAGGTTACTCCCTTTTGTTTTGGTCCTGAATGCTAGTATTCATAAAGTAGAGGTTGAGAATAAGTATAGCAATGAACATTATACTATTAATAAGAGTAAATCGAGTACTACAAAAAATTTTGGTCTAGCAAATTGGACACTGAACGCGGATTTTATCCGTATATATAACCACAACACAGGAGAGGACAATACATTGGAATGTAGTAGCTTAAAATCAAACAAAGGTGATGTAGTGATTATACCACCATATCCGACTTCATGTGGGAATGAAAAGCATATTCCTAGTTTGTTTTTGTGGTTCCCTTTACTCGGTACTGAGGAGTTTGGGGTAAACTTTATTTTTCATTCCGAACGTTTCTATCCAGTTGAGAAGCGTAATAACATAATGCTTCCAGGGTTTTCTATGAATAGTCTGGAAAAAGGCAGAGAGAATGTACAGATTTTAGAAGAGATGATGAAGGCGATCTTTGAATATTATAGGGATGATGAACATTCAAAGAGCCTAAGTCTCGATATGTGTCGTGTGGAATTCCCAGAGGAGTGTGAGACCGACGAAACTGAACGTCTGTACAAAGAACTGCAAGACTTATGGAAAAATCAAGTTGTCAATTGGAAGGTTCTGCCTGTCGGTAATTTAAAGCATAGTATAAATGAAGAAAATGTTAAATTGTTGCATCCTGATTTTTATAGTAAACTCAATAATGATCAAAGAGTAAAATATGAACCAGTGATTGCAAGCTATGTTTCAATGGTAAAAGGAGCAGATGGCAATGGTATCCTTATTCCAGATAAGGATTTGATTGAATGGTCTGAGGTTGTAAACAGATGGGGTTGTAATAAAGATGAAGAGTTCTTTATCACTGTGGCAGATGTTTGTCAGGCCGTACAACAAAATTCCGACAAATTGTTCTCATTCTTGATGTTCTTGAAAGATAGTGGGAATAGTAAGATGATGGAGGATTATCCGCTGTTGCCTAATAGAAAAGGTCAACTAAGAAAGCGTGGTGAACTCTATTATGGAGCATTCATGGATGAAACAGTATATAACCTTGTATGTACTGTAATGGGTGAGGACGCTGATAAAATGTATGAGCCTAAATTTTTAGAGATATGCGAAGTAAATAACTATTCAACTAAAGATCTGCAAAAGGCTATTACGGTAACTATCACCTCTTGGAGAAATAAAATACTGAACAATCATGATAAGCTAAGTGATGAACAGTTGTATGCACTAATTCGCTTTTGTTCTGCGTCGGCATTAGATGATTTTAAGAATCAACGAGGAAAGATAATGAGGGTTCTGCCAACATTTTATGGGATAGCCTTTAGTCAAGAAGCTACTATAAAATATCGGGAAGAAGATGAAGAAGACTTCTATAGTCCAGCTTTTAATTTTCTGTTAGATTATACTTTGTCAGGAATATGCTGCAAAGATAAAATATGGGTCGACAAGCACAAAGATTGGTTGTTGCGTTTTTTGGAGGAGTATGCTCCCAAAGACAATGATGATAGGAAAAAGAAACTGGATACATATGGAGTTCTGCCAAATCAGAATTCTGTGTTATGTCTGTTGAGTTCTTTAAAGTCTAATTGTGGTGTTCCGGATGAGATGATGGATATATATAAAGATGTGTTTAATAGAGATTTGAAGGATGAGTTGGTTGATCCAGTATTTGGGGCTCTAATCGAATTTCCAAATGTAACGCCTAACGCTATTGCACAGGAAATAGAAGCAGCAATTGTGGCGGACATGAAACAAGATATACATCAATACGAGAAAGTCGTTCGCAGAATAATATTAAAGATTGGAGAATCAGCTGAGTGGCAAAGTTGGTTTGGGCAGATTGATGACAAAAAGGCTCTCTATACATTTAATATGAAAACAGGTGATGCTCAAAAGAGTTTATTTTCGTTGATGGATAATTTAAATGATAAAAACCTGCATAGGCTCGCTAAACTGAGCGAAACTTCCAATATTGAGAGCCTTATTGATCAACTTGAACGTATTCAAAAAAATGAAATCGCCAATAATGCTAGGTTTTATCATCTGCATACAATAGGTAAACGTATTGAAAACGTATTACGCGAGCATATTGGAAGTGATATTGTATCGATTGCTATCAACAAAGAGGACGATGATAAAGTTGGAGTGGATGATATTCAAGATGGGCAGGATATTGTAGTGAGTGTGAAGAAGAATGATGTGTTGCATAACATTTTTTTTGTGGAGGTTAAAAGTAAATGGGATTTTAATGAAGCTGCACACATGAGTATGAGGCAGATACATATGGCTTGTTTGCATCCTGACGAGTATGCGTTATGTTGTGTTGATTTGAGGCCATATAAAAATCAAGATTTGACTAAATTACCGGAATCATTAATTATAGAAGCAACTAAAGTGAAAATGGATATTGGTAATACACTCTTTCCTATGATGAAAGGTATTCTTGATGTTGAAAATCAATCAGATGAAACGCATATAAAGATTGGGGAATATAGGGGTAATATACCTGCTCGAGTTTTTGAAATTGGAGTTCCGTTTGATAAGTTAATAGAAAAGATAGAGGAAAAGGTAAACGAAATCCTAATGTAAAGAATTGGAGGCATGGCTGCGTCGACATCCGATTAAGAGTCGAGACCAAATCGAATCAGAGGCGCAAAGCTATCTTTTTGGAAGGGCTACTCGTAATAAGTAGTAGCGTTTTAGATTCTCTTTCCTGACGACAAATGGCATCCCATTTGTCGTCTTTTTGCTGTTTAGATGGATGAAATTGGGTTTATATAAATTCAACTGTCAGGTCTTTGAGTTGTATCCCAATTTCTTGATACAACTATTGCTAAAGAAATCTCGAGAATAAGTTTTGGCGATTATTTACGACAAGACCCTAGATAGGTTTGTCTAATTAATAATAGCATAAGTTTTAAACTTTGAGAAGGCATACAATATTTCCAGCTGTTATACGTTGGGTTAGCAAAATTATATTATAATTCTGCAAAAAGGATATACCCCTTTGAAATCAAGAGAGTTAGAAGAATTACTTCGTTTTCAGGTAATGAGTTGGCAACTGTCCTAATTGCCGTGGTCTGCATCGCTTTGCTTGTTTGGGAAACTCTTACGGTACAAAGGTATGAAAAATATTCAGACTGAAAGGATCATTCCAAAAATTATTTTAGTCAGAATATTGAGCATTCATCCTTATGCAGTCTTGGTTGGAAGCAATTAACGAACAAGGAAGCCACGGTAAAGGCAACTCCTACTCCTACCACGCCTGCCCATCCGTAATGTTGCCAAAACAGACCTGAAACGAACGTACCAGCAGAACCGCCCAGGAAGTAGATGGTCATATAAACGGTATTGACTCGGTTGATGGCGGATGCGTCGAGGGAGACCACGCTGGTCTGATTTGACAAATGGATGCATTGCATTCCTGCATCAATCAAAAGGATGGCGATTATCATCCACAAGTAGCTGTCATTTCCAAAAAATGCCAACAACCATGCAGCCAATACCACACATCCTCCGGCAATAGAAAAGAACCTTGCACCGTACTTTTGGATATAGCCGCTGATGAATACGACCGTGGATGCACCTGCCAGTCCGCACAAACCGAGTGCCCCGATAATGTCGTCACTTGCAAAGAAAGGTTCCTGTTTCATCCGGAAAGCAAGGCAACTCCACAGGGCGAAGAACGAGCCATAAGCCAATGCCGCTCTCAACGAAGCGATACGCAGGTACGGGTATTGGAAGAGCAGGCGCAACAAAGATTTCATCAGCCCTGCATAGCTTTCTTGAGAACGGGCAGACAGCACGGGCAGCATCTTGTGAATCATCAGAAAACATCCGAGCATAAACACGCAAGCCACGAAATAGACGGAACGCCATCCCCACACATCAGCAAGAAAGCCACTGAACACCCGCGAGCCGAGAATGCCTATGAGCAAGCAGGATTGTATAATGCCCACATTGCGCACCTTGTGTGCAGGTGCCGAATGGAAAGACACTAACGGGATGAAGAACTGTGGCATGACCGAAGATGCTCCGGCAAGCAAGGATGCGCCCCACACCCAATAGATGTTCGGGGCAAGGGCTATGGCAAGCAATGCGCACGATGAAACGATATAATTGGTCAATATCAGTTTCTTTCGTGAAACTAAGTCACCAAGCGGGATGACAAATACAAGCCCGGCCACATAGCCTATTTGGGTCAATGTCGCCACCATACTGGCGGAAAAGTCATTGACCGCGAAATCCTTTGCCATGCTGCCCAACAAAGGTTGGTTGTAGTAGCAGTTGGCAACGGAAAGCCCCGTAGCGACTGCCATCAGAGCCAACAGAGGGGTCGGAATGCCTTGGTTCTCCCTCAATTCATACTTCATCTGGTGCCTCCTTTCAATATGACACGACTTTCAACCCTATCAACGACGCGATGAGCGTGAACAGGAAGAAAAGCCGGATGGGAGTGGCAGGCTCCTTGAATACGAATATTCCAATCAAGACCGTGCCTACAGCCCCGATGCCCGTCCAAATGGCGTATGCCGTTCCTAAAGGCAAAGTCTGCACAGCTTTGGCAAGCAAAGCCATACTCAACACGGTAGATGCCAAGAAACCGCTCCCCCACAAATAAAATTCAAGTCCTGATGCCGCTTTCGTTTTACCCAAGCAGAATGTGAGGCTCACTTCAAACAATCCTGCCAACAATAAGATAATCCAATTCATACCTATGAAATATTAAATTCGGGTACAAAAGTAAACAAGTAATTCCTAACCGCTTTTTGCATTTGGTAAAAACAGATTTTTCATTTGACAAAAAATAGCTGTTTATTCTCGTTTCCGTGTCTATTTTATAATTTTGCATACCGAAAACGGCAATGGATTATGGATATAAAGGAAATCATCAACCAAAGATATGCCATGCCGGACGCATCTTTGGACAGGTTGCGGCAATGCCTGACGGAAGTTTCCTATCCCAAAGGCTTCCGTGTGTTGGAAAGCGGCAAGGTGGAGAAAAACATCTTTTTCATCAAGCAAGGCATTGTCCGTGCCTATACTTCGGTGGACGGGAAGGAAATCACTTTTTGGGTGGGCAAGGAAGGAGCGACCCTTGTTTCCATGAAAGGCTATGTAAATGACGAGCCGGGATATGAAACAATGGAGCTGATGGAAGATTCCGTCTTATATGTATTGAAAAGGAAAAAACTGAAAGAGTTATTTTCGGAAGACTTGCACATCGCCAATTGGGGGCGGCGTTATGCGGAGATGGAGTTGCTTGCCACTGAAGAACGGCTGATTTCCATGTTGTCCGCTATTGCTTCGGAACGATATAAGGAGCTATTGGAAAAAGAACCTGATTTGTTACAGCGATTGCCGTTGGGAAGCATCGCCACTTATTTGGGTATCACACAAGCGAGTTTGAGCAGGGTTAGAGCACAAATAAAGTGACGTTTCAACCAACCAACGGGAGGGTAGCAAGCGGTTTTGGGCAGACCAAAACACAAACTTGCTACCCTCCCGTTGGCTTTGTTTACAGAACAGCCTAACCAACTCCATTGGCAGCTTCTACTTCCTTCGAAAGGAAGACTTATGTCTTTTTGTTTTATATTATTTTTTTTTGTGCATTCAAAATAATCTGAAAAATCAAATCTCATCGAAGAATCTGATAAATCAATATAATTATTATTGGGTATTTTCGAAACATGAATACCGGCATTGTCCCGATACGCAATATTAGCAAGAGATAAAAGTTTTTTACGATTTCCTGTTTCTAATGCCATAGCCAAACCACAAAGCGTAGCTTCACCTTCTCCCCATAAAGCAAAATCAAATTGGGGAAAGTTAGTTAAGTACGCTTTAGCTGCATTTGCGGTTGCAATACCTCCTAATACAATAACGGAAGAAGGACTATATTCTTTGATTTTTTCAGCTATAATACTTGATGCCACCCATTGATATATATTTGCTTCAAATCCCCAAAATAAGATTTTTGAGAAATCATAGGACTGAATTATATTATCAATTAAATCTGAAACTTTTTTTGCATAAAAATTCATATGCTCGTCATAAAAGTTGTCCGAGACATTTCTATATTGAGGTGATATAGTCTGCAACCGTGCGCGCACTTTATTATATGCTAATTGATCCTTCTTATAGATTGCTAAATAATTAAACCACAGCAATAAATTTTGATCAAGCGCTGAGCTTTTGGTTACTCCAAACTCGAAATTATGACTTAATTCAGCAAAAATTAGATTCCAATATTGGACAGAAACCTCATAATGTTGATGCAAAAGGTAAGATTTTAAGACTGACATTGCTGGAGAAGGCCAACGGGGGTTTGCTGGTGGCATCCAATTTAATACTATTGTTTTCATATGAAAGAATATTATCTTATATACTGATGAATTTTGGAGATTTACGGATCTTGTACTAATATTTGCAATCTGAAAGTGGAAATAATCAGAGAATACTATTTCCTCTCGTTCTTAACCTTACATGATATTTATCCCTTCCTCAAAGAATAATTCATCCATGTACGTAATGAGAAGAATAACCATACAAAAATCTTTCTTCAATAACAATTATCTATAAAAATCTCATTAGTAAAGTTTTTCAAAGAAAGCGGATTTTGAACAAGCGCTACAATTGATGCTTAAATGATAAATTAGCATATTATTTTCACGTGGGCAAGATAATTTATCTTGCCCACGTGAACCTAGAAGCTAAAAATCTCAGCAACAAAATGAGGTTTGGCACTGAGTGTAGCATGTTTGAGATTGAGGCGGCCGGACTGTCTGCGTGATAGTCGGTACAGGTTCAGTAATAGTAGTGTTGGGCCTTGTACTTGTGTTAATGATAACTTTGCCGGCATCAGTTTCGGCAGCACCAGCTATAACAGATTGCTGCACCATAGAGTCAAGGACTTCTACGATGTCCTTCTTTAAAATGAGTTTTTTCATAATAAGTTGATTTTTATCCTCAACTAAAGGTGGTGAGGATATCCACCTAAATATCAGCGAGCCAGTTCCAAGGCCTTCTCCAGAACCAGATCCCGTCCCGCCTGCAGACTCTCCACCGTATCATCCACTTCGACATCGAGGCGCACGCCCACGTTCTGGGTCGGAGTACCGTCCGGATAGAAGATGCCTATTCCCGAAAAATAGGTCATCAATCCTCCGGGCAACGGGAGACTGACGATATCCCCGTCGGCACCTGAGGTCGGCGAGCCGATGGTCAGCGTCTGCGGGCATCGCTGCAGCGCCATGGCTTGGAACTCGGGGTTGCTCTGCGTCAGCTCGTTTACCAGTAAGATCACTCGTCCTTTGTAGGGCTCGGTGCATTGTGCGGCACCCTCCTCGAAGCCATTGTCCAACCACTGCTCCTGCCGGAAGAAGAGACCGGGCAGGGCCAGTGTCTGATGCAACGTCTGCCAGGCAACGACCGGTTCGGTGCACAACGATTGGGCGGCCAGCGCTATCAGCGCG
>ENA-OPNV01001300-OPNV01001300.1-human-gut-metagenome-genome-assembly--contig:-NODE-1300-length-11229-cov-1.858332_pt1 | contig 11229 bp, 8 predicted proteins | sample MGYA00241542_ERZ501781 | MGnify/ENA primary metagenome ERZ501781 (study PRJEB25962, sample SAMEA2042609) | human gut metagenome | biome: human gut; feature: human-associated habitat; material: faeces...
CTCCTCCTTTTCCACCACACAGATGGACAGGTTATATTTCGAAAGCTCTCTGGCACAGGCACTTCCCGATACTCCCGCTCCTATAATTACTACATCATACATGTTACTTTCTCCTACCAATTTCCATATATTGTTTAATTGCCGTATCACTAAGCTCATTTAAAACAATGCAAGCATCAGCTATTATTCATCCTTCGCCCAGTTAAATGCGCAGGCGACAGCCTTTTTCCACATTTTAAGCTTCTTTTCTCTCAAATCAGCCGCTATCTCCGGCTCAAACACACGGTCAATAGACCAGTTTCTCTTTATATCATCCATGCTTTCCCAGTAGCCCACTGCAAGCCCTGCGAGGTACGCTGCGCCCATGGCTGTTGTCTCCACGCACACAGGCCTGTTGACCGGTGCATTGCTGATATCAGCCTGCATCTGCATGAGCAGATTATTGGCACTGGCACCGCCATCCACCTTAAGTGATGTGAGATTGATGCCTGAATCAGCCTTCATTGCCTCAAGCACATCATTTACCTGAAATGCCATTGATTCCAGAGTTGCCCTTATGACATGGTACTTGTTTACACCTCTCGTAAGCCCCACAATGGTTCCTCTGGCATACTGGTCCCAGTACGGTGCTCCAAGCCCTGTAAATGCCGGCACCACGTAGCAGCCGTTTGTGTCTTTTACCTTTCTCGCCATGTATTCTGAATCAGTTGAGGAATCGATAAATTTCATCTCATCGCGTAGCCACTGGATAGAAGCTCCCGCTACAAATATTGAACCCTCCAGCGCATATACCACCTTGCCGTCTATGCCCCAGGCTATTGTGGTTACGAGTCCGTTCTTTGATGAAACAGGCATCTCACCTGTATTCATGAGAAGGAAGCAGCCGGTGCCATATGTATTTTTGGCTTCTCCTGCCCTAAAGCAGGTCTGTCCAAAAAGCGCTGCCTGCTGGTCTCCTGCCGCTCCCGCGATAGGAATCGGTCCCCCGAAGTACACCGGATTCACCTCACCATACACACAGCTTGACGGCATAGGCTTTGGAAGCATGCTCTTTGGTATGTCAAGCTCCTTAAGTATCTCATCATCCCACTTTAAGGTATTGATATTAAACATCATGGTTCTTGATGCATTGGAATAATCCGTAACATGCACCTGCCCCTGAGTGAGCTTCCATATAAGCCACGTCTCGACTGTTCCAAACAAAAGCTCGCCTCTTTCGGCTCTCTCCCTTGCTCCCGGCACATTGTCAAGGAGCCACTTGAGCTTAGTTGCCGAAAAATAAGCATCTATCACAAGACCTGTCTTTTTTCTGAAGGTCTCGGTAAGCCCCTTCTCCTTCAGTGAATCCGCATACTCTGCCGTGCGCCTGCACTGCCATACTATTGCGTGATAAACCGGCTCTCCCGTATTTTTGTCCCACACAATCGTGGTCTCTCTCTGGTTAGTAATGCCTATCGCACATATGTCGGCTGCCGTAGCCTGGATATTGGCCATTGCCTCCTTTGCCACCTCAAGCTGTGTTGCCCAGATTTCCTCTGCATCATGCTCCACCCAGCCCGGCTTCGGGAAAAACTGCGTAAATTCCTTCTGTGCCACACTGCACATCTCGCCCTTCTCATTGAAAAGTATACATCTGTTGCTGGTCGTGCCCGCATCTAATGCCATAATATACTTTGCCATGTAAAAATCCTCCAACTCTCTATATTTCCAACTTTTCCTTCTATCTTGCTACAGCTCTTCCTCTACCATGCTCTTCTCTCTGTTGAACGCATCATAGATACATGGAATTACTATAAGCGTAAGGATGGTTCCGTATACGAGACCTCCTATTATTGCAATTGCCATCGGCCTTATCATATCTGAGCCATCTCCGATACCTATCGCCGATGTAAACATTGCAAGTATGGTGGTCATCGCTGTCATCAGTATTGGACGAAGCCTTGTACGGCCTGCGTCTATGATTGCCTCATGCTTGCTCATGCCCTCTCTCCTGGCCTGATTGATGTAATCAATGAGCACGATTCCATTATTTACAATGAGGCCTGCCAGCATGATAAAGCCAAGCATTGATATGATTCCGAGCTCATTTCCCGTGATGAAAAGAGCTATAAAGCCTCCTGTAAACGCAAGAGGTATACAGAACATGATAATAAACGGTGAAAGCAATGACTGGAACTGCGCCACCATGATAAGATAGATAAATATCACTGCAAGCACAAGCATAAGTCCAAGCTGACTCATTGACTCATTTATTGTCTCATCCTCGCCCTCCATGTCTATTGAATAACCATCAGGAATGCTAAGTTTATCAATTTTTGATTTAATTTTATTGCTTAGTAATGTTACATTATGGTTTTCATCAACCGCACCTGATACTGTAATATATCTTGTCTGAGCATCTCGGTGAATGGTACTTAATGTCTGTTCCTGTGAAATAGTGCAGATATCACTGAGCGGAATCTCCTTTTCACTGCCATCATTATCCTTATAGGTAAATGTAAGGTTTTTGATGTCGTCCACAGTCACATCAGACTGCTCTGCAGATTGTAGGTATACCTCATAGTCCTTTATGTCGGTCGTAATGGTTGTTGCGCTCTTTTGAGATGATATCTCACCGGATACGAGCTGGTATACCTGAGCCACCGTATAGCCATACTTTGCTGCTTTTTCCTTATCCACAGTTATCTTAAGCTCATTGGTTGTATCGCCAAGACCGTCATCTATATCTGTCACTCCATTTGTGTCCTTAAGGATATCTGCCACATCACCTGCAAGCTTCTGCAGCTTGTCTATATCATTACCCTTAATCCTGACAGAGAGACCACTTCCGAAAAACTCTGATGAGTCCATAGCCTGCGAAGATGCTGTTACCTTGCAGTCCAGATTCTTTGTGCGTTTTTCAATTTCATCTATTACCTTATCCGATGAAACATCCGACTTCTCATCAAGCAATATATACATGCTCACGCTGTCGCTTCCTGAGCTCATCAGGTTCATGGTCGAGCTGCCGCCTGCTGTAGCTCCTATTGTGTCTATGCCCTTTATATCAGATATTTTGTCCATAACCTTATCAGACAGCTCTGTAAGCTGCTTGAAGTCGAGCTTTTCGTCATCCTTTGCCTCTATGGTAAGTGAAATCTGATTTGACTCCATGTCCATATCCATAAATGTCATTCCCCTTGACATGCAAAGTGCGCCACTGCCGACTAAAAGCACTACTGCCGCAATAAATACCACCGGCTTAAATCTAAGACATATGCCGAGCACATTTCCATACCAGTCCTTAAAACGGTCAAACCATGGATGCTTTATATCCTTCGTCTTTTTGAGCATGCCTGAAGCAATTGCCGGTACAAATGTAAGTGCCACTACAAGAGATGCCATAAGAGTAAATGCCACAGTAAGTGCCAGGTCTACAAAGAGCTGTCTCGTGATTCCATCAGTAAAAATGATTGGCGCGTACACACTTACCGTGGTAAGTGTAGATGCAAAAATGGCTCCTGCTACCTGATTTGCACCCTCAACAGCCGCCTTCTTTACCGAATATCCCTCTCCCCTTAATCTGTAGATATTCTCGATTACTACGATTGAATTATCCACAAGCATTCCTATTCCAAGCACAAGTCCCGACATAGAAATGATATTTAAGGTGATATCCGTAAAATACATAAGCACCACTGCCACAATAACCGATAGCGGTATAGATGCTGCGATAACAAGTGTTGGCTTTATATCCTTTAAGAACAAAAGCAATACGAAAATGGCAAGTATTGCTCCCACTATCATATTCTGCATCACACTTTTTACAACCATGTCGATGTATACGCCCTGGTTCATAAGCACTGTGGTGTGTAATCCGTCATTTTCCTTTTCCAGCGAATCAAGCTTGTCCAAAAGACGGTCTGTGACGTCTCCTGTAGAGTAGCCGGTCTGCTTCTCCATGGAGAGCATTATTCCGGGATTACCGTTGACTATCGCATATGTCTCATCCGAGTTGTCAGTCATCTCAACATCTGCCACATCACCGACATGAATAGGAGCTATTCCATCAAGCTTCATATCCATAAGCACCAGATTTGTTAAATCATCAATTGATTTTATCTCATCTCCCACCTGTACTATGTACTGCGTGCCATTTGAATCATTTACATAGCCTGCAGGCATATCAAAATTCTGAGCGACGAGCAGCTGAGAGAGCGAGTCAATTGTTAAAACTGCATTTAAGTTTGACTTGTCAAGTGCATCATCCTTACTCTTTTCAAGCTCCTTCTTTGAACTGTCAAGAGATGCCGCTGCTGTTGCAAGCTGTGCTGACTGCTGTCCTATGCTTATAGAGCTGATGGCTGCCTGACTGTTTAGATTATCATAGGCATCTAAAAGTGCTGTCTCTCCTTGTGCTATCTGGTCAAGCCCGCTTTGGCACTGCTCTATACCTGTATTCACCTGAATGAGAGTCTGTGCTATCGCTGACGCTGCCGCAGGCAGATCATCTGCTGTGTTTACAGTGATTCCAAGCGCCGAGAGACCTGAAAACTGTGTTGCAATCTGCTTATCAACCTGCTCAAGCTGTGCTTTAAGTGCTGTGCCCGCTTCACCCGGTGCATTTGCGCCCTCTTTGAGTGACGGAATTGTCTTTGTATATGTATCACTATTCATGAAGTCTGAAAGAGCTGACTGAATTGTTTCAAGCTGGCTTTTCTGCTCATTTAAGCTTGCAAGAGTACTCTCTAGCTGAGTCTTCTGCTCTGCAAGCTTTGCCTTTTGCTCCTTTAGCGTATCCACTCCCGCGCTCATCTGATCCGATGCAGATGTGATCGCGTTTTGTCCGCTCTCTATCTTTGCGCTTGCATCATCCATCTGACTTTTTGCATCGTCAAATTTCTTTGAAACGGCATTATTTATTTTCTCATTGAGCGCATCTATCTTGGCCTGATTCATCGTGACCTGTATCTGCTCGGTGAGCTCACCTGTCGCAGTCACTGATGCGACTCCCTCCGTACTCTCAATTGCAGGCTTAAGTGTGTTTTCCACAAAGTCGGTGATTTCCGACTTGCTTTTCCCATCCATATCCACAGCAGTCATCATGATTGGAAGCATGTCCGGATTTATCTTCATAATGGTCGGAGTACCCACTCCATCCTTCCAGCCAGCCTTGACCTGATCTATTTTCTGCTGCATCTCTATCACTACAGAATCCATGTTGGCATTCTGCTCATACTCGCATGTCACCAGAGAATAGCTGTTATATGACATTGAGCTTACGTTTTTGATATTGGACGTAGTTGCCATAGCTGCTTCAAGCGGCGCGGTGACATCGCTCTCCACCTCCTGTGGACTTGCTCCCATATCTGTTGTCACTATAAGTGCATACTGAAAGCTCATATCCGGCAGCAGATCTGTCGTCATCCTGCCAAGTGATACAACACCGAGTACTATTACCAGCAGTACTCCTACAAGTACAGTAAAAGGCTTTTTTACACTATATCTTGATATCATCTGACCCCTCCTTCTTCTTTTCCTTGATAATATCCTGCCTTAGTTTGATAGACATTGTGATTACTACGATTTTCACAATAAATTTAATTCGCTGTTATACTTTTATTATACAATGTGGCGGATTGCAACTCAATTGGTTTATACTTTTTTAAGAGTTTTTGACAATAAAAAGACACCCAATTATACGATTAATATAATTCGATGTCCTTAAATGTCTTTAAATATCTTTTAATATCTTTTATTTATTTCAGCTTCAGATGCCCTCTTCCTCTGTCTCATCCTCATCATCATTGATACCTGCAACAGCACTTGTAACAGCTCCGATTACAGCGACAAGTGCAAAGATGATAACTAAAAAAATAACTATAAAGAATGCTACTAAAAAACCTGTATCTGTCATATAATTTACCCCCATAGCTGTCTCACAGCTTCTTTAAAATATAGTTTTAGTTTAACACACTTGTCTGTAAATAACAATATCGTAAGGGGCTAAATTATTGACTAAATATTGACTAAAATATTGATTTATGAAATTGCTCAGTCCTTGATCTGCATACCGTTTGCATCCATATGATAGCCTTCTGTCATGATCAGCTTTGATACCGGAACTATCTCATAGCCCATTTCCTGCAGCTTCGTGAGCATCTCATCGAGTGCCTGCGAGGTGTATTTTGCGCCAAGATGGCAGAGTATTATCGAACCGCAATCCAGGCTTTTGTGATTGCACACTGTATCTATAATGTTTTGCACACCATAGTTTTTCCAGTCGAGCGAATCCACATCCCACTGGATTGGATAATAGTCACAGCCATACACTGTGTCAATCAGTTCATTGTTGTACGAGCCGTATGGCGGTCTGAATACCTTCATATCCTTTCCGGTCAGCTCCTTGACCTTTTTGTGCACATCCATTATCTCCGTCTTCATCTCGCCTGCCGTGATTGTTGCCATATCATAGTGGTGCTCACTGTGATTTCCGGGCTCATGCCCTTTTTCAACCAGCGTCTTTACACATTCAGGATTATCACTCACAAACCCTCCTGTCATAAAAAATGTAGCCTTTACGTTGTGCTTGTCAAGTGTCTCCATCATACTGTCAAAATCCTCTGCTCCCCAGGCACAGTCAAATGAAAGGGCTATCTTTTTTTCTGTTGTCTGAACCGAATATACAGGCAGCTTTCTGTCCCCGAACTGACTCACAGCACTGCTAAGTGTCTCCATCACCTCTATATTTTTCAGCTGTGATATGTCATACTCTCTACCATATAAAGCGCCTGTAATAAGAAGCGCCGACAGCAGCACTCCAAAAAGGAATCTATGTCGGCGTTTCTTTCGTTTTGTCCCATTATGTAGTTTTGTATTTTGCATGTATGCTCTGTATTCACTCATGCTATATACTATTCTTTATTATCACAAATTATGAATAATGAAATAACTCTATTTCAGTTCTTCTGCCCTTCCGATAAACTCAAGCACTACCTCAATCGACTGATGCGCAGCCTTCTCCGCAAAGGTCTGGTAGTCTGTCTCGCCTCCATCGCCATCTGATATTGAGCGAAGAATGGCAAATGGCACCTTGTTCACATAGCACACATGACCGATGCTGCCTCCCTCCATCTCTGCTGCGATTGCATCAAAGGTATTCGAAATATAATCCTTCTGCTCCTTTGTGGCAATAAACTGATCTCCTGTTGCGATATTGCCCTTTTTGTAGTGGATATTCCTGTCAGCTAAACATGAGCACATGAGCTCCACCATTTTTGTATCTGCCGGAAGCAGAATCATATTGATGCCTGAGAGAAGTCCCTTCGGATCTCCGATTGGCGATGTATCCATATCGTGCTGCAGCACGTTTGTTGCTACTGCCACGTCAAGCACATTTAAGTCCTTTGTCAAAGTCCCAGCCACTCCGATATTGACAATCATGTCGACATCATATTTCAAAATCATGGCCTCTGCACATATTGCCGCAAATACCTTTCCTATTCCGCATTTTGCCGCAACAACATACTGATCACCGATTTTGCCCTCAACAAACTCCACTCCGCTGTAAACCTCTGTCTGTGTGTCTGTCATCTGAGCCTTTAAGTCATCGACCTCCATCTGCATTGCACCAATTACACCTATTGTCATTTTATTTCTCCATTCCTGCTATCTTGCTATTATATTTTTAATCCTCGTTTACTGTGGATAAGTAAACTCCATATTTGTCTGACTCTCAAGCACCTTTAGATATGCACGGCACTCCTTCTTTGCCTCGTCAAGTGACAGATTCTCGTAATGTCCGCACTCTATGGCTGATGCACCAAACACCGGTCCATCATACTCAAGTATCTGCTTTAAGACCTCTTTTGTGATTTCAAAAACCTTTCCCGGCTCGACATCCCTCACAACGAGATAGAAGCCTGTCTGACAGCCCATCGGTCCAAAATATACCACATCATCTGCAATCTCAGAGTTTCTCACACATGTTGCAAACATATGCTCCACTGAGTGCATAGCTGAATTGGACATATAATCGCCTGCATTTGGTTTTCTTGTACGAAGGTCGTATGTGACGATTTCTCCATCTTTTCTTGAAATATAAAATCCAGGTTTAAGAATATTATGATTGATTGTAAAGCTTTTAATTCTTTCCATAAAAATGTTTCTCCTTACTTAGTTGCTGCCTCAAACTGCTTCAGATAATCCTCAAATACATTGAGTGCATCATCCACAGGCTTTGGTGTGCTCATATCAACACCGGCACTCTTTAGCAGCTCGATTGGATTCTTCGAGCATCCACCGCACAGGAAATTTCCTATATACTTATCCGCAGCAGGCTTTCCCTCCTCAAGTATCTTTTTTGAAAAAGCAACTGCTGCCGAATATCCTGTCGAGTACTGATATACATAGTACGGTGTGTAAAAATGCGGTATGCGCATCCACTCATATGATATCTCATCATCCACGCGCATATCCGGTCCGTAGTACTGCACATTCAGCTCATGCCATAGCTCATTTAGCACATCCTTGGTAACCGGCTCGCCCTTTTGCATTTTCCGGTGAGCTATATGCTCAAACTCTGCAAACTGCGCCTGCCTGAAAAGTGTCGTCCTGAAGCCGTCCAGAAAATGTGTCATGAGATATCTTCTCTCATTCTCATCCTCACAATGCTCAAGCATATAGTGCATTAGAAGCGACTCATTGCAGGTGGATGCAACCTCTGCCACAAAAATCAGGTATCCCGCGTAGGTGATGCTCTGATGCTCATTTGAATAGTATGTATGCATCGCATGTCCCATCTCATGAGCCAGCGTAAACACACTGTCCAGATTGTCGGCATAGTTCAAAAGCACATACGGATGAGTGCCGTAAGCGCCCCATGAATACGCACCGCTTCTCTTGTTCTCATTCTCATATACATCTATCCAGCCACTCTCCATGCCAGCCTTAAGTGTGCTGACATACTCATCGCCCATAGGCTCAAGTGCCTTTGCCACAAGCTTTTTCGCCTCATCATAGGTGTATGTGGTCTGTACATTGTCCACGATCGGTGCAAACAAATCATACATATGCAGATGCTCCACACCTAAAAGCTTCTTCCTAAGCGCCATGTACCTGTGCAGAGCCGGCAGATGTGCGTGAACCGTCTCAATCAGATTGTCATAGACACTCTCAGGAATATCGCCACCGGATAAATACATGGCCCTTGCGCTGTCATATTTTCTTACCCTTGCATAAAAAGTGTCATTTTTCACCTTGCTGATGTACATCATTGAAACAGTATTGCTCCACTTCTTGTACGAATCATACACTCCGCGGAACACCTGTTTGCGCAGGCTTCTGTCCTTGCTGCTTAAAAAATCTATGAAATTGCCGTGCGTGATACGTATTTTATTTCCCTCGACATCAGTGATATACGGGAATTTGATATCCGCGTTGTTGAACATACTGAATATATTCTCCGGCGCTGCAGCCATCTCACCGCACTGCGCCAGGATATTCTCCTCTGCAGCCGATAAGGTATGCTCTTTCTGACGCATTATCTCATCAATCGCACGCTTATAGTGCATAAGCTCATTGCTCTCACTGTAAAAGCTCTCAAGCCTTTTATCATCTATCTGCAAAATCTCCGGACTCGCAAATGCCAGCGCACCTGATGCCTGAACAGTCAGTGTCTCTGCCTTTGACACATATGCCTGATATTTCGACACGGCAGTGTCCTGATGCGAGCGCTCATTCGCATAAACCACTATACGCTCCAAATAATAAGACAACTCATCCTGCTTCTTAAAAAAATCAAGCAGCGTTGCTGCACTGTCGGCCAGATGTCCCTTAAATCCGGATAGCTTTTCTGCAAGCTGTGACGCTTTTTCGCACTCAGCCTCCCACAGCTCATCTGTCTCATACATATCCTCAAGCTTCCATTTGTACTCGTCTGAGATTTCATCTCTCTTTTGAAGCCTTTTGTCACTCATTTTGTGTTACCTTCTATCTTACTCTTTTTATTTAGAATCCCACACATCTGCTCTGCAAAATGCATATAGACGTGTGGGATATATGTGAATTATAACAATTAAGCTCTACTTTGTAATTAAAGTACCCATACCACCTGAAACTGTCTTGCCCTCTTTGTTGAGCTTTGTGATAAGCACTGAACGGATGGCAGAGTCACCGATAAAGTCGATAGCCGCCTCAATCTTTGGAGCCATGGTACCCTCATCAAACTCGCCTGCTGCAAGGTACTTCTTTGCCTCATCAACAGTCATGGTATCAAGCGGCTTCTCATCCTCCTTGCCATAGTTCAGGCAGACCTTGTCAACGCTTGTAAGTATAACAAGTCTGTCAGCATCAAGAGTATCTGCAAGCTTTCCTGCTGCAAGATCCTTCTCGATAACAGCACTGGCGCCCTGAAGCTTATTATCCTGTGCTAAAACAGGGATTCCACCGCCACCGCATGCGATAACAACCTGATCCGCATCAACAAGAGCCTTAATAGCATCCTTTTCCACTATATCAACAGGCTTTGGAGCTGCCACAACTCTTCTGTAGCCTCCCTCAACCTGTGTCACATGATTGCCCTTTTTCTCCTCTTCCTCAGCCTCAGCCTCTGTCATAACACGGCCGATGATCTTTGTCGGATGATAAAAAGCCTCATCATATGGGTCAACAACCACCTGTGTAAGTATTGTAGAAACGGTCTTGTAAATTCCTCTGCCGAGAAGCTCTGTACGGATAGCATTCTGTAAATCATATCCTATATATCCCTGGCTCATTGCAGAGCAGACAGCTGTAGGTGTAGCTGTATACTCAGGATAAATCCTGCAAAACTCAGACATAGCAGTGTGAATCATGCCCACCTGCGGTCCGTTGCTGTGTGTGATAACAACCTCATAATCGTCCCTGATAAAATCTGCAACTGCCTTTGCTGTATGCTTTGTAGCCTCGTGCTGCTCCGGAAGAGTTGTTCCAAGAGCATCATGTCCGAGTGCAATAACTATTTTTTTCTTCTTCATGCCGACCTCCTATGCAAAATGAAAACTAATTTGCTTCTATTATCTAATATTTTGTGGAATTTGTCTAGTACTTTGAACTGATTTGAACAACATTTCCGCCACAGCGTAAGGGACGTAAGCCCCGGGCACCGGTGGCGCACACGTACTTTTGCAGGAGTGAATAGCGAAGTGGCTTAGATACTGTAGAAATTATGCCCATGAATCGAGTAGGAGGCGGTGACTAACCGCCGTCCTC
>ENA-OPNV01001304-OPNV01001304.1-human-gut-metagenome-genome-assembly--contig:-NODE-1304-length-11173-cov-1.863195_pt1 | contig 11173 bp, 8 predicted proteins | sample MGYA00241542_ERZ501781 | MGnify/ENA primary metagenome ERZ501781 (study PRJEB25962, sample SAMEA2042609) | human gut metagenome | biome: human gut; feature: human-associated habitat; material: faeces...
CATCCTTAAAGAGCTCTCTATACTTAGCCTTTAGTACATCGTGTACAATGCTGGGATAATACTTTCTTACATCCAGCTTTAAACAATACTTTGTAGCCTCTGGATCTGATACTAAAATACTGGGTATCCACTTCTCCGTTACTACTTTTCCATCTTTCTTAATCTTTTTCTTATACCCTCGTAACTGATTGATAATAGGCTGGATCCCTCTGTTAGGGATTGCACTATAGGTATCCTTTGTCATGGAATTAAGTAAGTAGGGCTCTATAACCTGTAAGATAGCCCATTGACATATACGGTCTGGGTAAAATGGTAATTTATAAATCTCCCTCTCCTTATTACTCTCTTTCTTTGTAAAGATTTCATATTCTGAGGTATGATACCTGTGTTCTATTAGATTTTCCTGTAGCCTCTTTAGGTAATGATCCAGATCTTTCTCTATACACTTTACCTCTGCATACCACCCTTTACCTCTCTTTGCGTTCTTGTGGGCTTTTCTAAGATTATCCATATCACAAATCTTAGAAAATAAATCTCCAGTATCTTTCATGTGTTTTGGCACCCACCTTATCATAATTTTGTATGTGCATAAGAGGGAGCTAACTACCTGTTGTAGTACCCCTGTGCTATCGTTCACATAACAATCAGTTCTTAGCTTGCTAGGCTAACATGGTTTACGGATCTCTCCGCACATAAGCACCCTCTTAGCTATTTTTTACCGCTCCTCATAGAGGAGTTTTATGTTTTGGCAAGAGCCACGGTAGCTAAATCTCACTTATATAAATAAGTGTCATGGTGTAACACACTTTTACTATTTTTCTTTTTATATGCACATATAGTAAGTGACTGCTGATATTCCGATTGCGATTAGAGGAGGTATTATTCAGATTAAGATACCATGCACCACATTTAGTACCATTATTCCATTTACCACCTAATTTAGTAACACGAAACGCCTTTTAGCTACCGACAAAAAGGGTAATAAAAAAGAGCTTTACAGCCCTCTCTATTACCCTCTTTGATTTCTTTATTTTGTTGAGTTTATGATGCTATTGTTATGCACTAATCTTTGTCTGAGGCACATACAGCAAGCGACCGCCGATAATCCGATCGCGATAAGAGGAGGCATTACCCAGATAAAGATACCACGCACCACATATAGCACCATCATGCCAACTACCACCCAATATAGCAACACGAAAACCATCATTGTTATTCCAATAATAATCTCCTACTGGGAGGTTAGATGCACCGTTATGCTCCGCACAAAGGAAAAGATCTGGATGATCCTCATCGTATCCAAAGCCACTAATATAGCCCTCTCCTGTGGCAATATTAAAATCTAAGGCTTTGTATCCATCGGCTGTAGTATCATCCTTACACTCTCCATAAGGCTTAACAAAAGCATTGTATACTCCGCTTGCCTTATCGTTATAAATATTGATAGCATCCAGCCAAGTCCAGATATTACCCCAGAGGTTTTCCTCTCCTCTGTAAGATACTGAGCACTTACCATCTACTCCAGCGTTAGGATCAATACCAGATCCATTACCTAAACCAGAGGTAGCACCTGTTACTACAGCCATGTTAGTAGATCCATCGTCTGTAAAAGTACTTACACCCTGTCCGATAACGCTTTGAGCGTTCATAGAGGCATACTCTACTAAGATAAGCCACTGAGTAGCTGTAAGAGCGAAAATGTTATGAGATTTCCAGCCCTTACCTCTGTTAGTACAGAGCTTTCTTACGTTTACTCTAGTGAGGTTCTGCGTAAGTCCACTGGCTGGCTTAGCACCTGCGATAGATGAGAGCATATCTGTAGCAAAATCCGCTACCTGCTCATCCGCCTTAAGGTATGCTCCAGCGGAGGTATCAAAGATAGATCCCTCAAAAGCTGAGAGGTAAATCTTATCCTGTAAGATACCGTTATCATCTAAGAAACCATCCACAGGCTTAAATCCTGCCTTAGGTGTAGGGCTGATATAAAATCTAGCCTTATCATATTTCTTACCTCTACCAGAGGAGGAAACACTGGATTTTACAGGCACAACCTTAGTATAGAATAAAGGCTGTTCTACCATAGTCTGTACCTTAGTACCGCTAGGATATTCTGTAGTACCCTTTGTAATGGTAGCTGAGGTAGCTCCTGCCTCTGAGTAACCTGTTTCCCCTCTGTAGGCTACCATAACGCCCTCATTAGTAAGGTTACATCTCTTTCTACCACCCCACGGAGTGAGCTTATCAAAATCTGCACCAGAGGTAAGATTTTCTGCTCCTGCTAATCTTGTAAATTTCTTATTTACAAAATCTACCTCTACTCCGTATACATCGGAGCTCTCATAGCCTACAAAGCTCTTAACATCGTCAATCTGCTCCTGTAAATTAACGATCTGGGCTACAGTAGCTCCAGCGGTAGGATCTACATTTACCTTTACGCTAGAGGCATTAGATACCGCTGTTACAAGATCCACCATAAGGGAGCTTACACCGATACCATTAAATGGAGGCATATAATCCGCTGTAGCGGTACTCTCATCTGCTACTGAGATACTGTAGAGGATCTCTCCAGCCTGTGGATCATTTGCATAAAGTCCTAAGTTTCTTACATAATAACCCTGCCCTAAGGTCTGATTAGAGAAACTAGCGGATACTGTAACATTAGATCCATTCTTTCTCACTACAGAGGCTACCTTTTCCTCCTGTTTGATAGTACCGATACCTGTCATACTTGCCAGATCTCCAGATAGCTTAGCATCGGATACCTTGATCTTAGTAAACTCCAGCTTAGTAGTACCTGCTACCACTTTTGCTAAGAGTTCCTGTCCTTTTTTTGTGATTACTGCACTCTTAAAAGCACCCATTTTATCACACTCCTTTTCTTTAATTTATTGTAATAACTGTAGCTGTGTTTACAGGGCTTGCTACAGTAGTATTACCGCTGTTAGTTGCTTTGCTGTTAATATCGTGGGTAATGATTTTTGTAAACGCCATTAAAACGCCTACCCTCGTAATGAGGGCTTTCTACCCAATCCTTTACAGCTATATCCATTGTGATAGCTCCAGAGGAGCCTCCTGTAGATAATGCCTGTGCTACATTGAGATCTGAGCTCTGATTTACAGTACTCTTTATATCGTGAGTGATAATGTGAGTACCAGCTCTGCCTAAGCCTACACCATAGTACATAGGGCTCTCTGTAACTACCTTAGGGTTAATATCGTTTGTGATCTGATACCTCATAGCCACACAGGATACTACCGCCACACTAAAAGGAGTTGTATTTCCCTCCTCCAGAGTGTTTTTAAGATCCAACACCAGATTACAGGGGATCATATCCTGCAAAATAGAGGAGATCGTATCAAACGCCCCCTCTATCCCTAAATGAGTTATAATCTCTAAAAAATAATTTTTATAATCTGGATTAACGCTAAAGTTATCATCTCCACAGATACTAATAAGCCTGTTATAAAGCTCTTTCTCCGTATAAGGTACTTTATCATTCCACTTAACCAGCACATTAAAACGCCTTGTTTCTAGGCTGGCTCCTGCCTCTGGGTAAATACCCATCATATCCTCAAAACGCTTAATACCGTACTCATCCGCTGTTTCAATAAACATATTGTTAAGAGTACGCTCAATCTGTTCTAGGATGTACTTAAGCTCTGGCGTTTCCGCCTTTGCTATCTCCTTAAACTCTTTAAGCTGTCGGAGTACAGGCATCCAATAGCCTAATAGATCAATCTCTCTAGCCAATATAAACACCTCCTAACAGAGGTATCTCCTCCTGTGCTAAGGCTAAGTTACTGGCTACATCGTTTAGCTGTGTATCCGCCACATCTAAGATCCCATCCAGATTAAGGAGCCTGTTTTCTATCTGAGAGATACGCACTACTAAGTTACCTTTCTCCCAGTTCTTACGCATTTCTAAGAAATACGCCTCCAGAGTTTCCTCCGCCTTAGGTTTTACCTGTGACCACTGGTAGCCATCATTTAGAGTTATTCTGGATTTTATGCTTACTGTCTTACCCACAGCGGATACTACTGTTACGGTATGACCTATAGGAGCTATACCACTACCTGTACCCTGTGGATCTGGATCTATAGCCTCCTGCACCGCTTTTACCAGTGTGCTAGATGCTACTCCAAAATCACTATTGATAATGATTAACTTAACAGTGCCTCCCCCATTCCACACAGGGATAACCACTGTACCGCCTACACCATCCAGAGCATCGGTTTTCTCTACATAATCCTGCTTATTACCGCCAAAAGGGTTACTATCAAAGGAGTTAAGGTATCGTGTCCTTAGAGCCTCTGTATCCTCCTCATCCTCCGCTGGGATAAGGAGCTCTGTAAGCTCTCCAGTAAGATCCTTATCAATGTACTCAATGGAGCTAAGCTCTCCAAAAAACTTATTACCATTAGTACCCTCTGTTTCACATTCCATCTGGTAATAAAAATAGCCATCAGCACTCTCTATAAATGCTGTGGCTACATAGTTAAGCTCATTCAGATTAAATCTGGATCCTATAGGGATCTCCATATTAAATTTACCCTTTAGAGTAGCCTTAGTAGCCTCATAAGGGATAATACCTCTTTCCTTACATCGGAGGATTAGAAACTCTCTTACTGCGGTATCTGCATACCCATTATTTACGATATTACCTAGCTGGATATATACATCTGCGTGCTCTGCGGATACAGGGGCTATAGCGTTCATAATAACGGAGCCCTCACGCTTATCTACATCACTTGCCACCCTTGCTAGGGATCTATCTAATATATTTTCGTATGTCTGATCCTCATACATCCATTTCCACCTCCTTACTACCTACATCTGTTACCAGAGTAAATTTTATGTGGAGTACATCTTTAATCTGGGATACCTCCAGATCTTGTACTCCTGTTATGTGCTCATTCTCAAATAAGCACTCCTCCATATACCGCCTTACCTCACTGTTAAGGTACTCCTCACTGTAGCTATATCCGATGAGATCATAAACCTCATCCCCATACCCCCAGCTATATATAATCCAGCGGTATCTCTTAGCCTTAAGAGCTAAGTAAGCCCACACACAAAGAGCATCTACACCAGTTACAATCCTCCCTGTGAGTGTGCCTTTTTCAAAGTCGATCTCATACTCACGGATAGAGGAGGCTGTTACCTCTTGATCCGTTAGAGTAAGATCCTCTGTTGTTACAAAAGGAAATAAACTCATTTACGCCTCCACCACCCTTGCTATGATTACATACTTGTTATTATCATTAAGTTTCTGTACCAGCACCATATCCCCAGCCTTAAGCCCATCGGTATAGGTTATCTGGCTCTGTTTCCATGCCCTAGTATCTGGATCTGGGTTATCCTTACTGGCAAAACCGTTACTCTGTGTAGTATCCACAGATACTCCAGATACATAAGGTACTTTTATTTGTCTGGTATACCCTGCTACTAAATAATCTGCTATATACAGATCCTCAGCATTGAGTACCAGATCATCTATCTTTACGCTGTTAGAGCTTTGCATTATTCCTAGCTGGGCTAAGGTAGGATTATCTTTAGCTCCCTGTGATCGCATCATCTCTAGCACTTCTGCATATTGATGATCGTTTTTCATGTTATCCCCAGTACCAGCCATGCTATCCCTCCTTAGTATCAATCATTTGTTTTAGAGTTACTGTTAAGCTCATGGTAGCTACTCCATTCTGCCATGTGTGAGTATCTGCATCTATCCACACTACACCGCTGAGCCCTGTAGAGCTATCTCTCACTACCGCCCCTGCTCCTGTTACTGCCTCATTGAGGTTTACACATTCCAGAGTAAAGGTTTTCTCAACCGTCTTAAACATACTCTTAGCTGTGGTAGTAGCATCCTTGCCCTCCTCTTTAGTGTAAGTCTGCTGGAATATACCGTACTTTTTCACATCTGCATCATTTTGTACTACTCCCTGTGGTTTACCCTCTCCGTCATAAATACGAACCTTATTAACCATGTTAGTAATGCTCTCTTTATAGTTGGAGCTGGTAATATTGCTATCCTCTGTGATCTCAATACTGCATACCACCTTACCCATTTCCTCTACATTGAGGTAGCCTTTTTTAGCTACCACCCTGTAGCTTACTCCGTTCTGTTGATATGCCTGTGTATAGGCTCTCATAATAATCTCATAGATAGATACATTCTGTACTATGAGTTTCTGTGTTAGCCCTGTCTGAGCTAAGGAGCCTACAGGGATCTCCATATCATCACACACCATTTGAGTTATCGCCTCTGCTGTTTTAGAGCTAAAATTATAAGTGGCGTTACTCTTGATGGTATAGAAAAGAAGATCATAACAGGTATAAGTAACTGTACCTGTAGTACTGCTTGCCTCCCTCTCTACTACATAGCCTCTAAAAAGCTCTGTTTTTCCATCATCCTCAAATAGATAAACAGGATCCGCTAAGTTGATGGTAAGAGGAGTAATATTTTTATCTAAGGGGGCGTTTACAATGTGTAGCTCTAACTTTCTGGCTACCTCTGTTCTGCTACCGCCCCAGCTCATAGAGGATACATACTCTGTAATGTCTGTATTCTTATGCACTACTATCACTCTTACCACCTCCTAAGGGATCGTTAATACTTGATTAGGATAGATAAGATTAGGATTTTTTATCTTATCCCTGTTAGCATTGTAGATCTTAGTGTACTGAGCTCCACTACCGTAAAACTGTTTAGCTATTTTCCAGAGGCAATCTCCACGCTTTACCGTGTATGTTCTAGCTGTATTAGTAGCCTGTGGCTTTGTAGCCCTTACTGTAGGCTTTACAGTAGCTATAGTAACGGTAGCTCTCTTTGTCTTTATCTTTTTGTACTCCTTTATATTACAGGTATAATAAATATCTCCTGTAGCATCCTGCTCTCCCCACACAAAGCTCTCTACTGTAGCCTCCATGTTAAGAGTGCCTGTAATGATAACCCTAATAGGAGTACCAGACTTTCTCCAGCTCTCGATCTTCTCTACATAAGTTAAGGGCTGTTTACGCCCTGCATTATTGCTAAAGTTATAATCTTTTGCTGGAAAAAAAGACTTAAGAGAGATCTCTCTTAAGCCTGTGTTACCGATAAGGTTTACATCTCCTACCTGTATTACATTTACTACCGTATTTTTGTGTGATACGGATACCGTGTAATCGGATGGTTTTACAGGTAATTGAAACTTATCCTTATTCTGTTGTAACCAAAACTCCAAAGTGATCCCTCCTCTCTTAAGTCATGTTAGGTAACAACTTTTTGAATTTTGCCATCATATCAGAAACTACCTTATCTGTATCTGCCTCTTTCTCAATGATTACCGTATCCGCCAATTTTTCAATCGTTACAGATCCGATACCACCGCTCTTAGGTAGATCGCTATCCTGTGGATTTCCTGTACCTCCTGTACCTCCGTTATTATCCTGTGGATCATCTGGATCCCTGTCTATAGGTGTAACATCCTTAAGCTGTACACCTCTGGTACTCATACGCCTCTCATACTGATCTGCTTGATTTCTGGTTAAGACTTTCTCTCCTTGATGGAGGATAGCTGGGTAATTATCGTATGGTACTCTGTCTTTACCATAGGCAAAACCTAAAGCACTCTTAACCTTACCCCCGATACCTCCTACAAACTCCTTAGCCTTGCTGATCGCTCCACCAACTTTATCTACAAAACCGCTAATAGCATCTATCGCTCCGCTTATTACACTTGTTACGGTTCCTATCGCTGTAGATACAGCACTGGAGATACCACCGAAGATAGTGGATACCGCATCAAATAAGCCTTGAAATACACTCTTAATGGTTTCTACGATAGCGGTAATCGTAGAGCTTGCACTGTCGAAAAATCCACAGATACTACCCCAGATCTGAGAGATGTACGGAGCTAAGAAATTGAATACCGTTTCAATTCCTGTAAGTAGTCCATCTACCACCGTAAGGATCACATCTACCACCGCACTGATTATAGGGGCTAAGGTCTGCCATACAGTAGATACTACTGTTACTACTACAGATACAATAGTCTGGAATAATCCCATGTGATTACCGATCACAGTAAGTACTTGCTGGATCACATTTCCCACAAAAGTAAAAATAGAGCTCAATGTAGGCATAATAGCTACAATCGCACCTACCACTACTGTAATGATCTGTTGGATCACTGGCATAGCTGTTACGATGATATTAGTAATAGTCTGGATCACTGGCACGATATAAGGAATGATCTGAGATACACCGCTCATAATCGTACTAATTACCTGCCCTACTACAGGAGCTATCTGTTGTACCGCTGAGATAATCGGAGGGATGATAGGTAAGATCGTATTGATCGCCTGTACTATTCCATCCTTAAGCCCAGAGAACATACTAGCAATACCGCCACCGTCTACCTTTACATTAAAAAGCTGATCGAAAATAGCTTGCAATGCTCCAGTATCAATACCGATATTACCCAGCCCTGTAAAGATTGCATCCTTGATAGATGTAAGGAGTGGTAATACATTTTCCTTAATCTGAGGAGCTACCTTTTCTACCGCTGTTCCTATTGCTGTAGGCAAGTTGCTAAAAATCGTCTGGAGCATCGGTATAAAGTTACCAAAGAAAAAGGTACTTGCACTCTCTACCAGCTCTCCCATACTTCTAGCTACTGCCTCTCCATCCCCTATAGATAAATTACCTAAGAGGTTAGTAACTGAGGCTTTCATCATCGCAAAAGATCCGCTAAAGGTCTGCTCTGCCTCTCTTGCTGTGGTTCCTGTGATATTTAATTTATCCTGTATTACTCCGATGGCTGTATATACATCCGCTAAGTTGTTTATATCGTACTTAGTACCAGTGATAGCCTGTGCATCCTTAAGGAGCCTATCCATCTCCTCCTTAGTACCACCATAACCCAGCTTAAGGTTATCCAGCATCGTGTAATTTTGCTTTGCAAAGCCTTGATAAGCGTTCTGGATGGATCCCATATCAGTACCCATCTTGTTAGCGTTATCCGCCATATCTATCATAGCTTTGTTAGCAATCTCAGCGGATTTATTTGTATCTCCTGCACACGCACTCAAAAGAGAGGCACTAAATGAGGTAACATTTTCCATATACTCATTAGCGGATAAGCCTGTAGTTTTATATGCTTGATTAGCATACTGTAACATCTTATCTACCGCTGAGGTATCTGTACTACCATCGCTATTAGTCTTTGTGTACAGTGTTTCCACACCGCCTATACTTTGCTGTAGTTTAGCTCCCTCTCCTAAGGATTTACCCATAAGAGCTGTAGCTCCTGCTCCTGCAATTCCTACAGCGATTGTTACGCCTTTTGCAAGGCTCTTAAGTGTACTACCGATCTTACCCAGTACAGCACTAGCTCCATCCTTTACCGCTACCATAGCCTTTACAGACATATTACCGATGGATTTTAAGCTACTGCCTATACCGTGGAGGATCTTACTAGCACCGTCTTTTACTGCTATAAAAGGTTTTGCTACCGTCTTTCCTACAGATTTCAGTACACCGCCTACCTTACCCAGAGGAGCACTTGCTTTATCCCTCAAAGTAACAAAAGGCTTAGCTACTGTTTTCCCTACGGATTTTAGGGAGTTTCTAACCTTTGTGATCCCACTTGTGGCTTTATCCCTAACAGAGATAAAAGGCTTAGCCACCAGCTTTCCTACTGTTCGTACACCTACCCTTATTTTATTTAGTCCAGATGTAGCTCTATCGTGGATCCCTACCGCTACAGAGGTAACTTTATCTCGTAGCCCACCTAAGGTATTTTTGATTTTAGCTAAGCCCTGTGAGGCTAGATCTCTGATTTTTACAATAGGAGTAAAAGTAGTGGCTATCTCTTTAAGCCTCTGCTTAATCTTGCCTACTGTACTAACCGTGAGATCCTTTAGCTTAATCACTGGAGAGAATACCTTTTTAGTAAGATCCTTGATCCTCTGGGTTATTCTCTCTACCTTTTCTGTAGCTTGATCGTCTACCTCTGCTCTGGTTAATGCTCTCACATTCCCCAGCCTATGCACTCTACTCTCTACCTCGCTGATAGTAGGAGAGGCATTATCCTCTACCTCCACCTCTGGAGTAGCTGTGGTAGTATTGACGGTATCTAAGGTATCCTGTATAGCACCAATAACCCCAGAGGCGTTATCCTGTAAGGATACCTCTGGGGATACTGTTGTATTGCCTACACTATTTACAGTTTGTCTAACGCTCTCTACTACTCCAGAGGCGTTATCCGTAGCATTGATAGTAGCATTAACCCTTGTACGCCCCATCTGTTGCATACTCGCATTAGTTTTATCTATCTGCTCCGAAAATTCACGCTGTAAACCTAGATTTTTCTTAAGGGTAGCATACATATTATCTTTTAAATAAAGTTTTGCACCAAACTCTACCGCCATATATGCCACCTCCTCTATGTGAGTAGATTGATATTGTACATAACACTATTACTCTTATTTGCCCTCTCTAGCTCTTTGTTATTATCATCTATCTCCTGCTCATAAAAAGCCTGTAATACTAAGAGCTCTCCTCTAGGCAATTTATAAAATACAGATGGGAGTACTCTACCGTGTTTCCAGTAGTAATACATCATCTGGGTAAGCCCATCTGTACTTATGAGTTTTTTACTTCTTTAACCGCATTATCTCCGAAACCTGCCAGCTCAGAGATCTCTCCGTAAATCTTAGCGATCTCTCCAGAAAGTAAGATCGCTCTTACCAGATCCTTAGGAGTAGATACCTTAAACTTACTCATAAGCTCCTTGTTTTTAAACATCGGAGCACCTGTAGCATCTACTACACCCTCGATTACTGTAAAGAGCTGGAGCTGGGTAATATCAATATCTGCATCCTTGCCCTTTACATCAATGCTCATATCCTGTATCTCCTCAAACTTAGCTGGAGTAATCGCCTTAATTGTGAGGATAAACGGAGCACCGTATACCTGTGATAATCTGGTAATCTCTACCTCCTTAGTAGGGAGCTTAATCTCTCCTACATCGGAGCCTAAGAGGAGATCTAAGATATTAACCGCCTCTTTCTTTTCTGTTTCCTCTGCCTGTACTGCCTCTGCATTTACATTCTTTGTAGCCATGTTATAGCCCTCCTTAATTTTTCATATAAATCGAGTAGGAGAAAATTCCTCTTGATGAGGA
>ENA-OPNV01001307-OPNV01001307.1-human-gut-metagenome-genome-assembly--contig:-NODE-1307-length-11160-cov-2.462674_pt1 | contig 11160 bp, 10 predicted proteins | sample MGYA00241542_ERZ501781 | MGnify/ENA primary metagenome ERZ501781 (study PRJEB25962, sample SAMEA2042609) | human gut metagenome | biome: human gut; feature: human-associated habitat; material: faeces...
AATCAGATGCCAATGTCCGGGCAGATTCCATGCACGACGCACCTCGTCGTCAATCAACGGATTATAGTGTTGCAGTGATGCTCCGAAACCGACATCTTCCAGCATGACCCATATAGCCAGCTGATGCATGGCCGAAGTTTGCAGCGACCAGCCGGGGAAGTTATCCTGATAGGATGGGAAAGCCTCCTGAAGTCCTTTCACTACCTTTTGGTCTTCAAAGAAAAGCACAGTCCCATATCCGCAAGCGAACGAGTTATCTATTTTTTCTTCCGTCTTTACGAAAGCCTCCGCGGGCACAATTTTCTTCAACGCATCTTTCACAATCTGCCACAGTTTCTTGTGTGATTCCCCTAACAAAAGTACCACCCGCGTAGACTGCGAATTAAATGCAGACGGCACGTGGCGTACGGTCATATTGACGATACACTCAATCTCCTGATCCGGGATAGGCGACTGATTAGTAATTGAATAGTAAGTCCGGCGATGTTTCAAAGCTTCACTAAAAGATCTTTCCATAATAGCTCCTTTCTAAATGTTATATTCTTAAACTCTCTTATTTTTATAACAAGTAGCTCTGTTGACTTGTTCAGTTAGAGAATATATTTGTACCTTCGCGCTGTCAATATACAGACATCAATTCATTGTAAAAAGGAAAAATGGCTAAACAGAAATTCTACGTTGTATGGGAAGGCGTGACGCCCGGGGTTTACACATCCTGGACGGACTGTCAGCTTCAAATCAAAGGATACGAAGGCGCCAAATACAAATCATTCGACACCCGCGAAGAAGCGGAACGCGCACTGGCCACCTCCCCTTACGCCTATATCGGAAAAAACGCCAAGAAGAAAAGCGAGAAAGTTTCTTCGGAAACATTGCCCGCCTGCGTGATTGACAACAGTCTGGCGGTGGACGCTGCCTGCAGCGGCAACCCCGGTCCTATGGAATATCGCGGAGTCCACATAGCCAGCCGCCAGGAAGTCTTCCACTTTGGCCCGACGAAGGGAACGAATAATATCGGCGAATTCCTCGCTATCGTACACGGACTGGCTTTGCTGAAACAGAAGGGATTCGATATGCCCATTTACAGTGACAGCGTCAATGCAATCAGCTGGGTGCGGCAAAAGAAATGTAAGACCAAGCTTTCGCGTACCGCAGAAACAGAGGAACTGTTCAAACTGATAGAACGTGCGGAGAAATGGCTTCGGGAAAACACATACACCACCCGTATTCTGAAATGGGAAACCAAAGAATGGGGAGAGATTCCGGCAGATTTTGGCAGAAAATAAGACAAAAAGACCAAACACCCCAAAATATATTTTTATCTTTGAACCCAAGATAGCATTTTTGTATCCAAACACATCAATAAATGTATGAAAAATAAGCAATTTATTATTTTAGCGGTCGTTTGCGTCGTTACTCTTCTCCCTTTTATGGGATTAACGGATTTCCATACCAAAGGGGAACCCCGCGAAGCAATCGTTGCATACTCCATGATTGAAACCGGTAACTGGACGCTTCCCGTCAACAACGGCGGGGACATCGCCTACAAGCCGCCCTTGTTTCACTGGTGTATTGCCGCCCTTTCCTCTATTGCCGGGAAAGTAACGGAATACACTTCACGTATGCCCTCTGCATTGGCACTGATAGCTATGGTGTTAGGCGGATTCTTATTCTACGCCAAACGCAGGGGAGCTTCAGTCGCCCTCCTTATGGGCTTAATTACCCTGTCTAATTTTGAAGTCCACCGTGCCGGTATGAACTGCCGCGTTGACATGATGCTGACCGCCTTTATCGTACTCGCGCTCTACCAACTCTACCGTTGGTGTGAGAAAGGGCAAAAAGGATTCCCCTGGATAGCCACCTTGTTTATGGGATGTGCCACACTAACCAAAGGTCCCGTAGGTATCCTCCTGCCTTGCATGGTCACCGGGGTCTTTCTGCTGATCCGGGGTACCAGTTTCTTCAAAGCCTTTTTCTCGATGGCACTGGTAGCCATTACGTCCTGTATCCTGCCCGCCCTTTGGTACATCGCTGCCTACCAACAGGGAGGAGATAATTTCATCTCACTGGTTATGGAGGAGAATTTCGGTCGTTTCATGGGAAAAATGAGCTACGAATCCCATGAGAATCCTGCTTACTACAATATCATTACAGTCGTATCCGGCTATGCCCCTTACACATTGTTGGTTCTGCTTTCCTTATTCAGCCTTACATACGGGAAAATAACCGGAAAACCCCGCGAATGGTGGCAGAGGTTCACAACATATATCCGCGAAATGGACAGCACCCGCTTGTTCTCTTTATTGAGCATTGTTCTCATTTTCGTTTTTTACTGCATCCCAAAGAGCAAGCGCAGTGTTTACCTGTTACCCATTTATCCGTTCATCGCCTATTTCCTTGCCGAATATATCATGTATCTGGTCCGGAAAAACTCAAAAGCAGTTAAGATATACGGCGGATTTCTCTCCGTCGCCGCTATTCTTCTCCTTGTCACATTTATAGCCGTGCGGTTAGGATTAGTGCCCGACAGTATTTTCCACGGAAGACACGCCGCCGAGAATATAGCCTTCATGAACGCGTTGGCAAATATCTCACTCAACGCAGGCCACATCATCGTCATCTGCCTGCCATTAATTGCAGCCATCTATTTCTTCCGGACAATCAGGAAAAAAGAACCGGGAATGAACGTAGTGTATGCCACTCTTTTCGTTACATTCTCGCTTTTCATGTCATTGGACGGTGCTTACCAGCCCGCCATACTGAACACCAAATCGGACAAAGGAATGGCGGAAGATATCCGGGAAATAGCTTCGGGCAGCAAGATCTATTCTTATGTAGCTGTCGATATGCTCCGTTTCTACACGGTCAATTTCTATCACAACGACCAGATAGGATTGTTTGAAAAGGATATGCCGGCCGAAGGCTATCTATTGGTAGGACGACGCGATTTTGAAGGTTTCAAGCCCAAATATGAATCCGAATATACTTTTGAAGAAGTATATCAGAGCACGAAAAGAGGATGTGACATCCGTGACATTATTTACCTGTATCGTTTCAAGAGAAAATAGCCATAGGATCAGCGTAGAATAACAGAAAAAGAAGTAAACCCGTTACAGGTTTACTTCTTTTTCTATCAGATAACGCGGACGGCGTTTCACCTCCTTATATATTTTACCGATATATTCACCGATCACTCCGACGGCAGTCAGGATAGCGCCGCCGATAAACCAGACAGAAATGAGTAGCGAAGTCCAGCCTCGGATTACGTCTCCGCCAATAAACTCCACCAAAGCATAGATAATGGCCAGGAAAGAAACCAGCATAAAGATAAGCCCGGATGTGGTAATCAGGCGTAATGGTTTGACAGAGAAAGAAGTGATTCCGTCCAGGGCGAAGTTCAACATCTTCGTGAACGGATATTTCGATTCACCGGCAAAACGTTCCTTGCGGTCGTAATAGACAGAAGCGGTAGGATATCCGAGCATACACACCATGCCCCGGAGGAAAAGATTACGTTCGGGGAAAGACACCAATGCCTTCAGGGAGCGCTTGCTCATCAGACGGAAATCCGCATGATTGTAAACAATCTCCCCGCCCATTGTCCGCATCAGTTTGTAGAACATCTGCGCGGTATGTTTCTTGAAGAACGTGTCCGTTTTACGTTCCCGCCGTACACCGAACACCACATCGGCCCCCTGATTATAATAATCCACCATTTCCACAATAGCATTCACATCATCCTGCAAATCAGCGTCGATAGATACAGCCGCATCATAATCGCCGGCCGCCACAAAATCCAATCCCGCCCAGAGAGCCTGCTGATGCCCGACATTATGCGCCAGTTTCAAGCCCGCCACACACCTATGAGATTCAGACAATTGCTCTATCAGTTTCCAGGTAGTATCCTTGCTTCCGTCGTCCACATACAAAATCTTTCCTTCGGCCACCTTCCCTTCCTGCTCCATTCGGGCAAGCACATCAGATAGCTGACGAGTCGTTTCTTTCAATACTTCTTCCTCATTATAACAAGGAACTACAATCACAAGTCTCACGCCGTTCATAGCTTTTTATGTTTAAAGACAAACCGAACAAATAAGAAATTCACAGGAATCGCTATCGCAAACACCGGCACAGGTGCCCATGCTTTAGAAACTCCCAGATAGAGGAATACATTCAACAGAATGATATGCAACAAATAATTAACCAGATGCGCCCCTCCCATACCAACCAACTTTTTCCATGACGGAGTGGTTCCGAACGTAAAATAAGAAGTCAGATAGAAGTTGACAATAAAACTGATTACATATCCCGTCGTATAGGCTACATTGACGTTGATAAAAGATTGCAGGAAATAATAAATCCCATAATGCAATGCCGTAGCCAGCACGCCGACCACGCCAAAACGTATAAACTCTTTCACCAACGGCTTTGTTTTCATAAAGCACTTACTTCTTGACGGATACTTTATCTAATGTCTTGTGTTCTTTTACCAGGGATTCCGTACTTTGCAGCATAGAGAAGCAATAATCTTTCAAGTTCCGGAAAGCCTCCTCATCAGTACCAGTGGCAGCGTGGAGCTTACCTTCCTCCAGTTTGTACTTGAATTCCTGTTGGCTGTCCGGCGAATAGATAAACATATTCACCGAGTCTCTTGCCCCGATCAGATTATCCGCCGTAAAGAACATACAAGGACGTTCTTCTTCCAACAGATTGACACCGAAATTGTTTTGCAGGTAACTTATGTTAAGCAGTCCCAACAACGTAGGAGATACATCCACCTGCCCACCAAAACCGTCGTATACCCCCGGCTTGATATCTTTCCCGTAAATCATCAGAGGAATATGGTTATAAGACTGGGGCATTTCACATTCAGGTGTTCCCACCATTTTGCCATGATCGCCCAGAAAAACGAAAATCGTATTGTCAAACCACGGCTGTTTTTCCGCAGCCTGCATAAACTGCCGGATAGACCAGTCGGCATATTCTACAATCTGTTCTTCGAGCACATCACTATGCGGGTGGAAATAGGGCGGAATCACATAAGGGGGATGATTGCTGATAGACAGCAATACGCTGAAGAACGGATTCCCCGTCCCGGCCCTTTCATTCAAAATAGGAAGTGCATACTGATACATGAAGTCATCCTGCACACCGAAGCTGTTTACTACTTTTTCCGAAGGATAATTCTCCTGAGCGTAGATTTCGTCGAACCCGTTCGTGCGAAGGAATGCATTCATATTGTCGTACTGCGATTCGTGAGTCATAAAGAACAGGTTACAGTATCCGTTCTCCTGCAATACGGTAGGCAGTCCCGAATAGACAGGAATCACAGAACCTTTCATGGCATTCCGTTTCATGATAGCCGGAAAAGAATAAAGCGTGGAATAAATACCATGATTGGTATGAATACCGGAGGAGTAGAAATGACTGAAACTCAAGGATTGCTGATAAAGGCTATCCAGATAGGGAGTCAGTTTCTTATCCGATCCAAAAGTCCCCATTAGATTGGCGGACATAGACTCCATAAAGACCAGAACTACGTTCCTGCGATTAGGCGTACCTTCCCGTTCTACTTTCCGTGCGATCGGAGACAACCGGTCAATTCCTTGCCTATGCAAATATTTCTGTACTTTTGATAAAGCGTCTTCCTCAGACATCAGATGCAGAGTCCGGTTTTCTTTCCGGTTATCATCCAGTGTACTTGTCAGCAGATTAAAGACGGGATTCACTCCCAACTGATTCAGGAACGGGTCTTCACAATAATATGCCTGACTTACTTTTATCGGGTTATATCCCATACGCCCACGAATGCCGAACAGGCAAAGCCCGATACAAATTGCACCTGCTACCAACACAGCTACCCGGCTCAACAGACTTATCTGTGGTGCAGCCTTTTCTGCCCTACGATAGAAATAGGATGCAAGGGAAGAAGCTCCCCAAACAAATACCACGATAGACAGGAGTCCGAGGAATATCGGAAAATAGTAAGAAGACTCCCCAAACATCAGACCAGCTGTTGTACCGCCATAGCCGAACCAATTATAAATAGAAGAATTAATCGTTTTGAAGAAATATTCAAAATATGGAATATTGGCAGCAGCGATAACAAAAGATACCGAATAAAAACAACTAAAATAAACCGTTGTAGACCTAAACAGCCATTTAGCGGTGTAGTTACAAAGAGCGGCTATCCACAAAACAACCAGAGGGAGCAACAGGATATAACAAGCTATTACATTGTCAAACCAGAGTCCGCGGAGGAAAGCACCGGACTGCAAAAGAACATCTCCCTTTATTTCTGCCGGGAATTGATAGTCAATGGAACAGAACAGTGTGAACCGGAAAATAAAGAAAATGAAGAGAGCTACCACGTGTATGGATAACAGATATAAGAGGTAGCACTCAAAACGTTTTATAGAGATTCCTTTCATTAGATTCAACTTAAAAAAGTTCCATTATAATTATTCCGTTACAGTTGCTGCATATCGTGTAAGCGTTTGTAATATCCGTTCAGTTCTATGAGTTCCTCATGCTTGCCGCGTTCCACAATCTCTCCCTCATAGAGCACGCAGATTTCATCCGCATTCTTAATAGTAGAAAGACGGTGAGCAATGGCAATCGTTGTACGCGTCTTCATCAAACGCTCCAACGCTTCCTGTACCAGACGTTCCGATTCGGTATCCAGTGCCGAAGTAGCCTCATCCAGAATCAGAATCGGCGGGTTCTTCAAGATAGCACGGGCAATGCTGATACGCTGACGCTGACCACCGGACAACTTACCGCCCCGGTCACCGATATTCATATTATATCCCTCCGGCTTCTCCATGATAAAATCGTGTGCATTCGCAATCTTGGCAGCTTCTATCACTTGCTCCATTGTTGCATTTTCCACACCAAAAGCGATGTTGTTGAAGAATGTGTCATTAAACAAGATTGCTTCCTGATTCACGTTACCGATCAAACTGCGCAAATCGGCAATACGAACATCACGTATACTGGTTCCGTCGATTGTGATATCTCCTTCCTGCACATCATGATAACGTGGCAACAAGTCGACAAGCGTTGATTTTCCTGAGCCTGACGGTCCCATGATTGCCACATACTCACCTTCCTCTACAGAGAAATTGATGTTTTTCAATGCCTGTACCTGATTGCCACCAAATCTGGTTGTATATATTTTTTTGAGGTTACTTACTTCTAAGATTGCCATTTCAATGCTCCTTTACGATGATTTCAAAATGTTATTTAAACTTCTATTTTTGTTACATTTATTTTAAATATGACGTCATAATCGGCTTCACAACTTACATTGTTGATGCTTCATGTAATTATAATAACAAAATGCCGGAATGTATGCTATCGAATCAGCTTACATTTCGACCTCGTATCTTACATTTTTGTAAGAAATTAATTTGTAGTTGACAAATAACCTCACATGTATTATTGTATTAATCAAATAATACAGTAGTACAAAAGCAGGTGAAATGATGGAATGGAATTTTAACAACGAAACGCCCATATACCTACAGATCATAGACCGGTTCAAGATGGATATTGCAAACGGCAGCCTAAAGCCAGGTAACAAAGTGCCATCCGTAAGAGAACTGGCATTGTCAGCCGGTGTAAATCCAAACACCATGCAAAAGGCTTTATCTGAGCTTGAGCGTGACGGGTATCTGGAGTCGAGACGTACCTCAGGCAGATTTGTCGCAGACATGGGAAATCAGGCTGACTCACTAAAAAATGATCTGGCACATAAGCTGTGCAGTGAGTTTTGTGAAGGGATGTCAAAGGTTGGTTTTACACCTGAACAGTCCCTTACGGTGTATGAAAATTATCTTAAAAGTTTAAAAAAGGAGTGATGTAAATGGCAGAACGTATTGAAATCAAAAGTCTAAGCAAAAACTATAAGAGCCATAAAGTTATCAAGAATATGAATGTGACTTTTCCCGGTGGAAAAATTATCGGCATCCTTGGTCCTAACGGCAGTGGTAAAAGTACACTGATAAAGATGCTTGCCGGAGTATTGCAGCCAACCACGGGGCAGATACTGATAGACGGTGAGCCTGTCGGAGTAAAGAGTAAGGCTATGGTATCATATCTTCCTGAGCGGACATATCTTAATCCGTCAAAAAAGGTGAGTGATATCATTGCATTTTTCAAGGATTTCTATGCTGATTTCTCACCTGAGCGTGCAAATACCATGCTTGAGAAATTCGGAGTTGATCCACAGGCAAAGATCAAAAGCCTCTCAAAAGGTATGCGTGAAAAAGTACAGATCGTGCTTGTAATGAGCAGGGATGCAAAGCTTTATCTGCTCGATGAACCTATGGGCGGTGTCGATCCTGCCGCAAGAGACTATATTTTACGCACAATAATCGAAAACTATAATGAAGATTCAACAATTCTTATCACAACTCATCTAATAAGTGATATAGAAAAAGTACTCGATGATGTGGTATTTATCAGAGGTGGCGGTATTTTCCTAAACGATTCCGTAGACAATATCCGCACTAATTACAAGAAAAGTGTTGATGAGCTTTTCAGGGAGGTGTTCGCATGCTGTTAAAATTAATTAAATATGATTTCAGGGAGCAATTCAGGGAGCATATCGGACTTTATGCACTGGTGTTTGTGTCAGCCCTGACAGAAATAATTTTGGATAGCTTTGAATTTGATCTTGTATCAGTATTTTTCTGGGCACTGCATAGCCTATCAGTAATCGCCATGCTGATCTGCAGCTTAGTGATCATAGTTATTTACTTCAGACGCAATCTGTTAAAAGACGAAGGCTACCTCATGAATACGCTGCCTGTCGAGCCATGGAAGCTGTATGTGTCAAAATTCCTGACAGCTTTTGTACTTTTTATACTCGATCTGATAGTTGCTGTTTTAACATTTTCTATAATGAACCATGGCTTTGCATGGATTAAAGATATTATAGGAAGTATGTCTGATGAGTTTGCCAATGCCGGATTTACAATGAGTCCTGTTGTAATGTTTGGCAGTATTGCAGTAATATCCCTGCTCTACACGATCTCTATATTGTTTTTCAGCCTTACTACCGGCTACAGGGCAAATGGAAGCAAAGATGCTAACTCTGTGCTTACTTTCATCATACTTTATGTGATCGGTCAGGTCACAAATATTATAGTGATGATTTTTACATTTTTTATTCCGCTGTCATCAAAGGGATCTATCACTTATATTTTAACGGTATTAAACCCACAGGAGATTACGGGTCCTATGAACAGAGTTATCATCGGTGCACTTGCCGTATCGCTGCTTCTCACTGTGGTGTATGTCGCAGGCTCGATATACAATATGACAAAGAAACTTAATCTGGAGTAGTAAAAAGAGGATTGGCACAGATGTGCTGATCCTCCTTTTATCTACAGATTTTTAATTACCTCGACTCTCTTTTTTCTTTGAATCCATTTTATTTATTTTTTCTTTATAAAATATATATGTCTTTTTGACTATCTTTTTTATATTTTCCCTATCCAAATCGTATTTTTTAACTTGACGAACGATAGGCTGGGAAATAATACAACGACTAATTTTGACTTGTATTCCTGCACTCTCTTTATGAAAAAAGCAGAATGAACTCACTTATCAATTTCATTCCGCTTTTCTCATTTCAATTTTCTGTTTATTTCTATTTTTTAAGCTTCTTTCGCAGCTTCTCTTTTTGCTTTATCTCTTGCTGTCAGTCTTTCTCTGACTGCTTCCATGTATCCCGGTTTATCCAGGTTATATATTGCCAGCGGGATGATACCCATAAAGAATACTAATCCCGGAAGCAGGTTGGCTGCCACATTGATACCAGTCTGAACATGAGGTGTGATTTCTCCGCCACCAACATATCCGAATGCTCCCATAACTACGAGGAACAGAGAGTTTGCGATTGCTGTTGCGATCTTGACCGTTGTTCCCTGGAAAGAGAATGCCATACCATCGTTGCGGTATCCGTATTTGTCATCGAAGTCATCGATTGCATCGATCATCATACCGGCTCCACATGGGCCTGCTACATAACCCAGACCATAGTAAATCAGTACAACAAAATCAAATACGATGTTTTCATAAGGTCCGAAGAACAGAATAATCAATGCAGTTCCCTGTATCACCATGGAAATGATTGCTGTTTTCTTCTTTCCGAATTTGTCGATAATCTTTGGTGTAAATGGCATAATCAATGTGCCAACGATCATCTGCATCATCATAAATACAGTAATAAATGTAAAGTTCTGTACACAGTGCATATAGAAGTAAACTGCCACTGAGATACGTCCCAGCATACCAAACATGTTAAAGAAGCAGTACATCATTGCACAAACAAGATTCTTATTTTTGAAAACCAGTTTCAGACCTTCACTGACTTTTCCCTGATCTTCTTTCTTTACTGTGATTCTTTCTTTTGACAGATACGCAACTGCCCAGAACATCGGTAATGCAATCAGCGCAAGTACGATTGCTGTTGAATGATATCCTGCAGCCTGATCTCCTTTTCCAAACCAGAGAACCAGTTTCAATACAAACAGGTTTAACACGATCTGTCCGATTGTCATACCCATCATCTGTGCTGCGTTCAGTTTATTTACTTCTTTTGGGTCACGAGTCATAACTACAGGCAATGCCAGATACGGAACGTTTGTCATTGTATAAGACATTCCCAAGCCAATGTAAGTAATGTAAGCATAAGCAAGTTTTGCAGGTCCTCCAAATCCCGGTACTGTAAATGTCAGTATCGTGAAGATTACAAGGAAAATCGCGCCTACAAAAATGTAAGGTCTGAAACGTCCCCATCTTGTGTGTGTACGCTCCATCAAAGTTCCCATCATCGGATCATTGATTCCATCCCATACTTTTGCGATCAGCATCAAAAGTGCAACTGCACCAACTCCGAGTCCGAATACATCTGTATAGAAAATAGACAGGTATGTACTTACCATTGTCCAAGACAGCTGAGATGCAAAGTTACCAAGTCCATATACAAAATAATGTTTTCCTGTCAATGGCGTCATGCCATATGCATTTAATTTTTGTTCTTTCATCTTGTTCCCCCAAATTTCTCATTACATATTTGCGATTGTCTCTTCAAAGTTCACGTATTTTTCCATCATCTTCGGCAATGTGTCTTTGTTTGCGACCAGCTTT
>ENA-OPNV01001309-OPNV01001309.1-human-gut-metagenome-genome-assembly--contig:-NODE-1309-length-11147-cov-2.135864_pt1 | contig 11147 bp, 9 predicted proteins | sample MGYA00241542_ERZ501781 | MGnify/ENA primary metagenome ERZ501781 (study PRJEB25962, sample SAMEA2042609) | human gut metagenome | biome: human gut; feature: human-associated habitat; material: faeces...
TACATTGTTCTTTATGCTTATATTTGCATTGGGAGTAAGAGTTTCTATGGATGGAACAGACAAACCAGTTGGTATACTTGTAAGATGGCTTATTATGACGATTGTTACAATTGCTGCAATTCTACTTATACCGTTTATTTTATAAAAAGTAATGGATGGAACTAGTTCCATCCTGGAAAGGAAATAGAAATGAAGTTAGTTATTGCGGAAAAACCTTCTGTTGGAAAAGAAATAGCTCACATAGTAGGAGCAAATCAAAGTCATGAAGGCTATTTAGAAGGTAATGGATATATATGTTCCTGGTGCTATGGTCATCTTTTAGGGTTGTATGATGGAAAAGATTACAACCCTGAATGGAAAAGCTGGAAAGTTTTGCCAATTATACCTGATGAGTTCAAATTAAAAGTAGGAAAAGATAAAAGCGTAAAAGCACAGTTTCAAATACTTAAAAAGCTTATGAACAGGGATGATGTAGATGTGGTCGTTTGTGCAACTGATGCAGGACGAGAAGGTGAACTTATCTTCAGACATGTTTATAACCATGCAAAATGCAAAAAGCCTGTTCAAAGATTATGGAACAATTCAATGGCAGATATCAAAAGAGATCTGCAACATTTACAGGATGGTAATGATGAAAGATTCATTCGCTTATATCATAGTGCTTTTGCTAGAGAAAAGGCTGACTGGCTGGTAGGTGCAAACCTTACAAGACACTTTACAAATTTATACTGTAATTATGGAGATGATTATTTATCAATTGGAAGAGTTCAGACACCAACATTAAGAATGATCGTTGACAGAGAAAATGAAATTAAAAGTTTCAAAAAAAATTACTATTATAAGGTGCAGCTCAAATACAAAGATATCCTTGCCGAAATCAAAGATAAATATGAAGATGAAAATTCCTCCGCTACCTTTACTATTGCTACGTACACGTATATGTGTAATCGCATAGAAGGTGATTTCCGTCAGCATGGAGAAGATGCCGACAAACACGATAGAGATTATCAGCAAACGTACATCCCGATTGCGGATATGAGTAAGCTCATGCCCGATTACTGCTTCCAGTTCCTCGTCATTCAGCTTCTGGATGATGCCTCTTGAAAGAGTAATAGTGTATGTGCGGTCATTGATACCGCTTGCAAATGCATTCAGTGAATCATCATAAATGATATTTATTTTCGGCATGCTCATGCCTTGAGACATACAGAGGTTTTCTACTAAATTATAAACGCGTTTGTTCTCTTTGCGGTCTAGTGGTTTGGAACATGTGGCAGAATTAATGATACTTGTATTGGCCCAATAGGCAATGAGAAACCAAATTACCACCACTCCTAAAGTATACGGTAGAGAAGAGAGAAAGAAATGATTGACCATAGGCATCATTTCAATCTCCATACTCTTTCCGTATCCAAAGAGAACGAGTAAGTAACAGGACAGATAAAGGAGTGCTGTTACCAAACAAGGAAAAAGTAGTAATAGGAATCCGGAACGTAAGTTGTTCCGGTTCTGTTGTGTTTGGATTCCGACGTATTGCATCGCGTGTTTATTTTTTGCAGTTGGGTGGGACGGTGGTGTTCGGATTAGAAACTAATTTTGGGTGCCTGTTCCAGATTAGCACGTTCGTTCTTTCCCAAATCGAACATAATTTCTCTTTGGAATCCGGTCATTCCCGCAATAATGTTTGAAGGGAATGTCTGAACGGCATTATTATATTCTTTGGTTGCCGAGTTGAAATAACGGCGGACAGCAGCTAACTTATTCTCTACATCGGCAATTTCTTCCTGTAATTGCAGGAAATTCTGGTTTGCTTTCAGGTCGGGATAGGCTTCCAATGTAATTTTCAGTCCTGACAGGGCCGAGGATAGTTGGTTTTCGGCGGCTATCTTTTCATCGATAGTTCTGGCACTGACCGCACCGTTGCGTGCCTGAATCACCCGGTCGAGAGTTTCTTTCTCGTGTGCGGCATATCCTTTCACAGTGTCTACTAGTTGAGGGATAAGGTCGTGACGTTGTTTCAGTTGCACGTCAATGTCGGCAAATGCGTTTTCACGATTGTTTCTGAGTTTCACCAGGGAGTTGTACATGGATGCGAAAATAATTCCCAATAGTACAATAATACCTACAATAATAAGTATAGTCATAGCCTTTCATTTTATTTAAATATATTAATCAAAAGTAGGCTATTTGTTTTTTTCTGCCAAACAGAACAGAATAAAAATCATTAATTACCACCTGAAATCTATCCAAATGCACCCGAAAACTGTCATTTGATAGAATTAACCCCTAAGAAATGACGAATTTCCCCCTGTCTGGTATTCAAAATACCTTTAAACTTGCATCATCGAGAAAAACGAAATATTAACCATAAAACCCTTAAAGTATGAAAAGTTTAAGTTTCAGAAAAGATTTAATTGGAGTTCAAGAAGAGCTACTTCGCTTTGCATACAAACTAACAACCGACCGTGAAGAAGCAAACGATTTGTTGCAGGAAACCTCTCTTAAAGCGTTAGATAACGAAGATAAATATACTCCCGACACTAACTTTAAAGGATGGATGTACACCATCATGCGTAACATCTTTATTAATAACTACCGTAAAATAGTACGTGACCAGACTTTCGTCGATCAGACTGATAATTATTATCACTTGAATTTACCGCAGGACTCGGGATTCATAAGTACGGAAGGTGCCTATGACTTGAAAGAAATGCATCGTATTGTCAACGCATTGCCTAAGGAGTATAAGGTGCCTTTTTCTATGCATGTATCCGGATTTAAATACCGTGAGATTGCAGACAAATTGGGCCTTCCTTTGGGAACTGTGAAGAGCCGCATATTTTTTACACGACAACGTTTACAACAGGAATTGAAGGATTTTGTATAAATGGGGATAATACATTCAAACAAGCTTATTGATAATGCAAGGAGCAACGAAGTAGACTTCGGTTGCTCCTTTATTTTTTCTTCTTCTTTATCTCTTTCTTTGCGGCTTTTCCCTCCGGTGGAAACTTGGGGACGAGATTCATAAGCCGTAATATTTGCTTCTGCCGTTTTAATATATACGCCGAAGGTTTCGCCGAGTTAAACCGTATCGGATTCGGGAGAGTGGCGGCGATTAGTGCACATTGACCTTTGGTCAGCTTGGCAGCTGTAGTGTTGAACTTATATTTTGCAGCAGCCTGTGCGCCATAAATCCCTTTACCCATTTCGATTGAGTTGAGATAAACTTCCATAATCCGTTCTTTCGGCCAGAATAGTTCTATGAGAAAAGTGAAATAGACTTCCAGGCCTTTCCGCACCCATGAAGATTGTGGCCATAGGAATACATTTTTTGCTGTCTGCTGGCTGATAGTGCTTGCTCCACGTTTCCGTTTCCTTTTTTCATTTTCTTTCATCGCTTTTTTGATTTCCACGAAATCGAATCCGTTGTGTTCGGCAAAACGGTTGTCTTCGGAAGCTATCACTGCCATTGGCAGGCTAGGAGATATCTTATCAAAAGAAACCCACGTGTGCTTCCACGTGGGTTTATCTCCTGAAATGATCTGTTGAACACCTCGAATGACCATTAACGGAGTAATATAAACCGGCATGAACCGATAAATAATGACCGTCAGTAAGGTCGATGTAAAAAAGAGAATCAACAGATTGCGTGTATAACGCAGAATTTTTTTAATTAGAAGCTGCCTGTGCATCTTTAATCATTTGCTCACTTGCGTACATGTACACTTCTACACGTCTGTTCACGACCTGCGGCTGTATCGTTGCTGGCAACGGGATCGCTTTCACCCATACCTTGCACGCCTTTAATCTGGTTGGTAGAAACACCGCAACTTAATAAGTAACTGGATACACTCTGTGCACGTTCTTGTGACAGGTTCAGGTTCTTTTGCTGGCTTTGTGCGGCAGTACTGTTCTTCCAGCCCTGATTGTCGGTGTATCCATAGATAGATACATCCATATCTCTGTTCTGGTTGAGCACATTGTTGGCGAATTTGCTTAATGCAGATTTAGCAGCAGCACTCAGATTAGCATTACCTGTTGTGAAAAGGATTCCTGAATCGAATGTCACTTTCACGGCTTGCAATCCGTTGTTGTCTGTTATCTGTTCTACTTGTGCGCCTTCAATTTGTTTTGCTTCTGCTGCGGCCTTATCCATTTTTTTACCAATGAGAGCACCTGTTCCTGCACCTACCGCCGTACCGATAGCAGCACCGATAGCAGCGCCTTTACCTTTACCGATAACACCACCTAGGATAGCACCCAATGCAGCACCCGAACCGCCACCAATAGCAGCACCTTTACCAGTGTTATTCATACTTGCACATCCACTGAATATCATGGTTATACTCATAAAGAGAACCATAAATTTCATCTTGTTCATAATGTTGATGTTTTAATTGTTTAATAATAATCTGTTTTTATATTTTAAATAACAACGCAAAGATACATATTATTTGCCAAGGTGATACTTTTTAAGTTAAAATAACTCGCACACTCTTGGCAGAGTGCTGAAAAATGTCGATAAACTGTTACTTTCCGACTACGGACGGGAGGTTCAGGCATTTCTTCCTAATGATGATAAACCAGCTTAGGAGGATAAGTCCTTTGGCAACAGTTGTGACGCTGACTGCCCACCAGATACCTTCTACTCCCATGCCCATTCGTACAAATAGAATGGCAAGCGGGATACGCATATAATTACATCCAATACTGATAATAGCAGGAGGTACGGTACGCCCGATACCATAGAATACTCCTTGCATGGTGATTTCGAGCATCATGAAAAGCTGGGAATACCCGTCAATGCGTAGAAATACACCTCCGGCCTCATAGGCTGCCTGCTCGGGTACGAATATTGAAAAGACTTCGTTTCCGAAGAAGATGAATAGCAGTGTACAGAAAGTTCCGAAGATTCCTGTCATCCATAAGGTGGTATACCATGCTTTGAGCACTCGTTCGGTTCGTCCGGCAGCATAGTTTTGGGCGATAAAAGCACTGAGTGCGGTTGAGAATCCTTGTGAAGTGTTCCAGGTAATTGCTTCGATTTGTCCTCCGGTCGTGAAAGTCATTAAGCCGATGTGGCCGCCTTGCTCAGAGGCGGTACGGCAGAGGAACATATTGACAAATGCAAACAGGGTATTCAATGTGGCTACGGGTAATCCTAGTTTTAGGATACGTCGTGTGTATCTCTTCTTTAATTGAGTGAAGAAAGGAAATCCACCGAGCAGTGAGTCTTTTCGGAAACGTAGTTGGTAGATGAAGATAGAGAAAACAGTAGCTTGTGAAATCCAGGTTGCATAAGCGGCGCCATTGGTCTCCAAACCGAAACCGAAGATGAACAGAGGATCAAGAATGATATTCAAAAGAAGTCCGGTACCACTGATATAGAACGGGATTTTACTTCGTCCTGCGGCATTGTAGATACCTGTAAAGGCGGCGGAAAGGAAAATAAACGGCATTCCGGTAGAGATAATCCGTAGATATTCTATTGCATTGGCGGTAATGTGTACCTCAAGTTCGTAGATACAGATGATGGGTTCTGCAAGGATGAAAAGTAATCCGCCCCAACAGAGAGAAATGATAAGTGCAATCGTAATGTTATGGGAGGCAAAGTGACGGGCATCTTCTTGATTTTGTGCGCCGATAGATTGTCCTACACTGACTTCGGAACCTACCTTATTTAATAGGGAGATAGAACCGGACATCCATGTCAGGATTCCGACAGAACCAATGGCTGCTACGGCTTCACTACCCAGCCGTCCTACCCATGCCATATCCGTGAGACTGTATGCCATTTGGATAAATGACGTAGCCATGATAGGCATTGCTAAATTGAATAGTTGACGATTGATTGGCCCGTGTGTCAGGTTTTTAATTCCTTGCATTTCTTTTTCTATTTAAAAGGAGGCGCAAAGATACATAAAATTACTATCTTCGCACATCAAAATATTCATTAATCAAAGTATACAGATACTATGAAACAGAAATTTTCTATTCTTTTATTCCTGTTGCTTTTATGGTTCACAGGTTCTCAGGCGGTAGCTCAGAATGCTCCGAACCCTTTTGATATTGAACAACCTTCGCTTCGCGTATTTCTTCCGGCGCCGGATTTGGCTACAGGTCGTGCTGTAGTGGCGTGCCCGGGTGGTGGATATTCGCACTTGGCTGTAGACCACGAAGGATATGATTGGGCACCGTATTTCAACAAACAAGGTATCGCATTGATCGTTCTGAAATATCGTATGCCGAATGGTGACCGTACACTTCCTATTTCGGATGCCGAGGCTGCCATGAAGATAGTGCGGGACAGTGCTGATGTATGGAATCTGAATCCGAGAGATATCGGTATCATGGGATCTTCTGCCGGCGGACATCTTGCATCGACAATCGCGACTCATGCCAAACCGGAACTTCGTCCTGATTTCCAGATTCTTTTCTATCCGGTAATTACAATGGATAAGTCGTATACTCACATGGGTTCCCATAACAGCCTTTTGGGTAAGGATGCTTCTGCTGAGTTGGAAAAGGAGTATTCTAATGAGAAGCAAGTGACAAAAGAAACACCGCGTGCTTTTATCGTTTATAGTGATGATGATAAGGCTGTTCCGCCCGCTAATGGAGTGAATTATTATCTGGCTCTGAATAAGAATGGTGTTCCTGCTGTTCTGCATATTTACCCTTCCGGTGGTCATGGTTGGGGAATTCGTGAAGGTTTCCTTTATAAGGATGAGATGTTGAACGAACTGACTTCATGGTTACGTAGTTTCAAAGCTCCCCGTAAGGATGCCGTTCGTGTAGCTTGTATTGGCAATAGTATTACGTATGGAGCACGGATTAAGAATCGTGATCGTGATAGTTATCCTTCTGTTTTAAGTCGTATGCTGGGTGACGGTTATTGGGTAAAGAATTTCGGAGTAAGTGCCCGCACGTTGCTGAATAAGGGTGATCGTCCTTATATGAATGAAAAGGCTTATCAGGATGCATTAGCTTTCAATCCTAATGTTGTGGTTATCAAACTGGGAACAAATGACAGTAAATCGTTTAACTGGAAACATAAAGCCGACTTCACGAAAGATATGCAGACTATGATTGATGCTTTCAAGGCATTGCCTGCCCAACCGAAAATCTATCTCTGTTACCCTTCTAAGGCATACCAAGCTAATGAAAGTATCAACGATGATATTATTTCTAAAGAAATTATTCCGATGATTAAAAAAGTTGCCAAGAAAAACAAGTTGGATATAATTGATCTTCATACGGCAATGGATGGAATACCACAACTCTTTCCGGACAAAATTCATCCGAATGAAGAAGGTGCCAAAATAATGGCAAAAACTGTTTACGAATCAATTAGAAAATAGAAGCATATCTTTTTACTTTGATTATTTAGCCTTCTAAAATGCTGGTAATCATACGAAAAACTATTTAAGCAAATATTTGTAAATGTTATAGCCACTAATACTATAGAAAGTAGGTATTAGTGGCTATTCTTCTTATAATATGCTAAAAAAGTGTCATTTTGAAAGAATGGGAAGCCTGTAATATCTAATTTTGTGCTCGTGAATGTGTTGAAATGATTAATGGATAATGTCTTTACTTCATCAATTATGAGCAAACAACAAGATTTTGTGTTCTTATCAAAGTTAATGGCTAATGCCAATATGGGGTGGTGGGAAGCTAATTTGGCAACGGAATGTTATACCTGTTCCGAATATATATCTGAGATTCTGAATTTGGATGAAACAGGGACTATTAGTTTTGAGGATTTCAATAAACGTATTTTGAATGAAGAACAAGGTCCGACAACGGTTCGCTCTTTCGATGTACAGTCGATGTCGGAAGTCGTTTATTTATTAAAAAACCAAAAAGGGTCAGTTTGGATGCGTAGTAAGATTTGTTTTCGAGAAGTAGATGATAAGGGAAATACGATTGTGTATGGCATTGCAGAAATGCAGGACGGACCGGATACTGCAATAGCTTGTCAGGCTTTACAACGTAGTGAACGGCTTTTACATAATATTTATAAGAATTTGCCTGTTGGCATTGAGTTGTATAATAAGGAGGGAGTATTGGTCGACCTCAATGATAAAGAATTGGATTTGTTTCATGTAGATAGTAAGGAGGAACTTCTAGGCATCAATATTTTCGAGAATCCAGTTTTCCCGGAAGAGATGAAGGAGAGGTTGAGGAATAATGAGGATGCGGACTTTACTTTTCGCTATGATTTCTCAAAGTTAGGAGAATATTATTCGAATAATAAGGCGGAAGGTACAATCGATCTTGTGACTAAAGTAACTACTTTGTATGATGAGAATCATAATCCGGTTAATTATCTGCTGATTAATGCTGATAAAACGGAGACTACGGTTGCTTATAATAAGATTCAGGAATTTGAGGAATTTTTTGAGTTAATAGGTGACTATGCGAAAGTGGGTTATGCTCATTTTAATATTCTAAGCAAGCAGGGACATGCACAGAAAAGTTGGTATAAAAATATAGGAGAAGAGTATGGAACTCCTTTATCCGAGATTATTGGTACATATAAATCTTTTCATCCTGATGACCGTGATTTGATTCTTCAGTTTTTTGAGGAGGTACAAAAAGGAAATGCTGATAAGTTAAGTCATAAAATACGTGTCTTTAGGGAGAATGGAGAGTGTACATGGACGCATGTTAATCTCTTTGTCAGAAAATATGCACCCCAAGATAAAGTCATAGAATTGATTAGTATTAATTATGATATTACAGATTTGAAACAGATAGAAGAAATGCTCGTTAATGAACGTGATAGAGCTGAAGCTTCAGATCGTTTAAAGTCAGCCTTCTTGGCTAATATGAGTCATGAAATCCGTACTCCGTTGAATGCTATTGTTGGTTTTTCAAGTCTGTTGGCCAGTGCGGAAAATGTAGTGGAAAAGGAGCTTTATAATTCTTTAATTAGTCATAATAACGAACTTTTGCTTAATCTGATCAATGATATCATTGATTTGTCTAAAATTGAAGCCGGATATTTGGAGTTACATCAGAATTGGTTTAATCTTACGGAGCTTCTTGATGAGTGTGTGGCAGAATATGCTCGTCTTCTTCCTTCTGGTGTGGAACTTCTGACCAGTTATCCGGAACATGATGCTTTGGTGGAGCTTGATAAGTTGCGTATCAAGCAGATATTGAATAATTTTCTTTCAAATGCTTTGAAGAATACGACTCGTGGACATGTGGAAGTGTTTTATGAAATAGATAAGCATTGCGTTAGAATTGGGGTCAAAGATACCGGTCGTGGTATTCCTCAGAATATGTTGGAGAAGATATTTGAAAGATTTGAAAAAGTGGACTCTTTTGCACAAGGTGTGGTGTTGGGGTTATCTATTTGTAAATCTATTGTCGATAAAATGAACGGACGAATACAAGTATACTCTCAGCTAGGATTGGGCACTACTTTTATTGCAGAGCTACCTTGTCATTCCATATTAGTCAATGAATAAAAAACAATTGATGTTTCTGTGGTTTTATACCTGTTTGCATTTATTCATTCGGATATCTCATTATATAAATTAGCCAGTTCGTTATATGTTCCTTTGTGCAGGCATGATACTACTTTTCGGGCAGGAATTCCCCTAGGAGTAATATCATCTTTCCCCTGTAATAATTTTGCTGATTTAAATCCGATAACCATTCTAATATTTTCTTCAGTCAGATTTTCATAATTAGGATACTTAACAAAAAGAATATCTGTTGTAGCTGCATCTTGTTCTTCAAACAAAGAACTTATTTTCATAAAACTTTCTCTAATAGCCTGTGACATTCCTAGTATATCCGTTTGTTATTCAATAATTAAGGTCGGTTGTTCGGCTTGTGGTATTGGCTACACTGAATTTGGGCTAATAGATAATACCTATTTTCCTGAATATCCTAAAAGTACGACTTATCAACGACGACTTCTACCGCTTGTAATGATGAAATCAAGAGAAAGACAAAGAGTAAATCCCTGATAATCAATGATTATCAGGGATTTACTCTTTGTCTGGTGATCCGCCTGGGGCTCGAACCCAGGACCCCAACATTAAAAGTGTTGTGCTCTACCAGCTGAGCTACGGAATCATCCGCGCCAATCCGGAGTTATCCGTTTTGGTGGTGCAAATGTATAGAAAATTTTTGTTTTGCCAAAATAAAACGATATTTTTGTACAGAATATTGATTATCGTAAATCTTAAAACAAGATAAATTTTATGTGTAAAGCTCTGATTATCGGCGCAGGAGGCGTAGGTACCGTCGTGGCGCAGAAAATTGCTGCCAATCCGATTTTTTCGGACGTGATGCTGGCCAGCCGAACAAAAGCGAAGTGTGATGCCATTGCTGCGGCAATCGGCGGGGACCGGGTGAAGACTGCGCAGGTCGATGCCGACAATGTAGCCGATTTGTGCGAGTTGTTTCGGGCTTTCAAGCCCGATATCGTAGTGAACGTGGCGCTGCCGTACCAGGATCTGACCATCATGGACGCCTGCCTGGAGTGCGGGGTGAACTACCTCGATACAGCCAATTACGAACCCAAGGACGAGGCGCATTTCGAGTATTCGTGGCAGTGGGCCTATCAGGAGCGCTTCAAGGAGAAGGGGCTGACGGCCATCCTGGGCTGCGGCTTCGATCCGGGAGTGACAGCTATTTTCACCGCCTATGCCGCTAAACACCATTTCGACGAGATTCACTACCTCGATATCGTGGATTGCAACGCCGGTAATCACGGCATGGCTTTCGCCACGAATTTCAATCCGGAAATCAATATCCGCGAAGTGACTCAAAAAGGCCGTTACTACGAGAACGGCAAGTGGGTGGTGACCGAACCGCACGAGATACACAAGCCGCTTCATTATCCTGAAATCGGCGAGCGCGAATCTTATGTGATCTACCACGAGGAGCTGGAGTCGCTGGTAAAGAACTATCCGACGATCAAGCGAGCCCGCTTCTGGATGACTTTCGGACAGGAGTACCTGACCCACCTGCGCGTGATTCAGAATATCGGCATGGCCCGTATCGATCCGATCATTTACAACGGTGTGGAGATCGTGCCGATTCAGTTCCTGAAGGCCGTGCTGCCCGATCCCAAGTCGCTGGGTGCGAACTATCACGGCCAGACTTCGATCGGCTGC
>ENA-OPNV01001313-OPNV01001313.1-human-gut-metagenome-genome-assembly--contig:-NODE-1313-length-11116-cov-2.162463_pt1 | contig 11116 bp, 8 predicted proteins | sample MGYA00241542_ERZ501781 | MGnify/ENA primary metagenome ERZ501781 (study PRJEB25962, sample SAMEA2042609) | human gut metagenome | biome: human gut; feature: human-associated habitat; material: faeces...
CGAAAATAGGAATCCCAAGAGTTGTAAGGAAAATGAATTAGCCGCCCCTTGAGTTGGCCTATAGGAAACGAGGAGTTCACTGATTCGTGTACTTTTCCAATAACTCTCGCTCCTTCCTTTGGCAACAAACGTAACACCCAATCTGGCCTAAGTATTCCGTGAGTCGCCTTGCCAGAAATAAAGTGATTCTCTCGTTGAAACCGATACGCCTTCTTCTCTCTCGCTTCCGAAAATACCTGATGTATTGATTGACGTAACTGAGCCGACACACGCTCATCCGCATCCATAAGCAAAAGCCAGGGTTGCGACGCTTGCTCAATAGCATACATTTTTTGAGCTCCCCAATCACCGTCAAGGGAGCGATTGAAGACTTTAGCCCCAAACTCTCTCGCTAGCTCAATCGTCTTATCGGTACTTCCATCATCAACAACTATAAATTCTTTCGCAAAGTCACAACTTTGAAGGCAATCTTTGATATTAAGCTCCTCGTTACGCGTCAAGAGCACCACGCTAATGGGAAGTTTTTCATTTTTCATTTGAGGCTTCTTCAAGGATAGTGCTTTTTGCTATTTGTACTTCACTGCAACTATCTCCAGCACTTCTACTCGTGCTGGGTGATCAATGGTTGCCGGCGTAGGCAACCGGACACAATCCCCTTCCCTTTGCTTCAGAAACACGCGCGCAATCGGGCTCACCCAACTGACGTCACCATTTTCCGGATTCGCTTCGTCAATTCCAACGATACGAATCGTGTGTTCAGTTCCTGTCGTCAGGTTCTCATAGGTAACTGTCGCTCCGAAAAACACCTGATCGGTAGGCGGGCGTTTTGTAGGGTCGACGACCTCCGCACTTTCAATTCGTTTATTCAGAAAACGTATGCGGCGGTCAATTTCCCGTAAACGTCTTTTGCCGTACTGATAGTCTCCGTTTTCAGAACGATCCCCATTGCTTGCCGCCCAACTGACTACGTTTACAATGCTCGGTCGCTCAACGTTAACCAAATGCTCGCGCTCATCTAGCAGACGTCGGTAGCAAATTGGTGTCATGTAGTTTTTTGTGTTCGCCGGGAGTCCGGGAAGCTTGACTTCTTCACCGTCTTCATCTTCCATCAACATTTCAGTTGTCATTTGTCCAACCAACCCCGCACTATTGCCGATATTTACCGCGCATCTGCAGATAAGCCGGCACCCACTTTTTAAGTGGAGCCGCGTCAATCTCTTTCCAATCTTTAAGGCTATGTCCTTCTAATGCTCCACTCATTTTGATTAGTAGCACTTCATCTCCCGCCACGATTGCGTCTTCGTTGTAACTGCCGACAAAAAAGATGTCTCGTCCTTTGGGCTCAAAAAGATCCTGACCTACACTAAAATCCTCGACTGGGTTTTGAACGTCCAGCACTCTTTTCAATAGCGTAGCCCCTACGTCGTAGGCGGTTGTACGGTGAGAGATTTGTTTAGCTGGCATCCCTGGCCATGAAATCACAAGCGGAATTTTGATCTGGGCATCAGAAAAGTTTCCATTATGTCCCCAATAATTCAGCTTGGAGTCATTGAACTCTTCTCCATGATCGGAAGTCACAACCACAACCGTGTTATCTAACCGGCCGTTTTTCTCGAGAATCCGTAGCACTCGCCCAATCAATACATCCTGCCAATAGGCGGCATTCTTATAGCGGTTGAAATATTCTCTTGGATCAAAGTCAGGAGAAAGTTTTAGCCGATCGACCTCTTTCCAATAATCGTCGTAGGGAACGTCTAGTCCTTTAGGAAAATCCAGAGCATGAACGCTGTCTAAAAACATAAAGCTCATGAATTTCTGATTTGGATCTCGTTGCGTCAGCCAATCCTCAAAATCATCCACACTATCTTGATCTCGCTCTGCAACGGTTGCTCCCTTATCTGAACTCATACGTAGAGGTCTAACACTTGAAAACACGGTTGCATAAAATTCCGGACGAAGCAACGTTGCAGTCGTAAACGCAGATATTTCGTATCCCGCTTGTTGAAATCCCGACACCAGAGAAGACGGGATTTGTCGACAAGGCACTCTGCCAATAGAAAGGTGGAAGTCCATAAAACAGTCCGAACACACCAGCTCGAGTTGCATTACCTGCTGAGTAGTGCTCCCGAAAAACCATTGCCCGCTGTTGCAATTTGGTTAGATTTGGCATCGTCTTTGCGTCAACAACATCGGCACGCAAAGAGTCGATTGCCAAAATCAACACATTGAGGTTTGTTCCCTTTCCGAAAGCAAGATCATTGAGCGGATAGTGAAAGCTTCCCACTTTCTCAGAAAGACTTAATTTCTCCTCTCCGACAGCCATAAGACCAAATTTGGACAATAGCGTATTCGCTCGGATGGGGTAATAGAGTGGAATTCGTTCGGCCAAAACCGTCACGGGCTTGACGTTTTGAGAAACACTGTAGGCACTTACTGCATTTACTGCTAGATACCCCACCAGGATACAGACACAGGGCCAGATCGCTTTAATTTTCAACCTTGTGGTCGACCAAACCAATATCAATGACAACCCGGCTAAACAACCAACCAAGAAAGCAATCTTTAGGATCATGCCAGTGGAAAAAGAAAAAACCTCTCGTCCTCCGACAAGCGCCAGATCTATCATCGCCCAATTGATGTGGAAACGATACTGTTGGTAGACAAATGTGTCCGTGACAAGCGACACCAGAAGGATGAAGGTGAGTCCAAATGCCATCACCCGTCCAACACAAGACCCCAATCGTGACAGCGGCAATACCAACAAAAGTTGCAACAGAAAATGCCCAATGAAAAACACTCCTGCGGCAGCCCCGAAAACATAGAGATACTGCCACCATTGAGTTCCTGGCAAACCGGTCAAGTAACGCAGGGCCACGGTAGCCCCGACAGCTGCAAATAAAACAGCTAACCAGCCAATTTCATTTAGTTGTGTACGCAAGGTCCACTTATTGTTCATGGTTACATGCTGGCTCAAAAGGATTGAGTTTTCGACGAATCATTCCGTTGCACGGTTCCCGTTTTAGGGCGCGGCGTAACGTACGCCGCTGTACCCCACAGAGGAACCGTGGAGAGACTGTGTTTGAAGCTGCCTGAGGTTTCGCGTGTCGAGTAGGAGAGATACATAAGAGTCTGGCTCTCTTCATCAAAAATACGACGAATCTTTAACGTCTTCAGAAACACACTCTTTGACTTCTCAAAAACCACTTCCCCCGTCTTGCCTTTTTTTATCCGGGCAATCATTTCCGGCGTAATTTCTCCGGTCTGACGACAACTTACCGCGCTATCGGAAGGATCTGACAAAGAAAGGTTTGCCTCAATACTGGCAACGTGGCATGTCACTCCGGGTACAAGCGGATCTACAAAACTGTTTAGCTTTATGTCCTTAAGGGTAAAAATCCCCAAAGAGACATCCGCGACCTCATTGTCAGAACAAGCAGTCAGAGAGAGCGCACCCGAAATAGCTAACGCCAACGCAAGGATTTTTTTCTTCACAACAAACTCTGTCTTTCTAAATAACAACTAGCCATGAGCAAAGATGGGCTAATAAATTGCTAGACATAGCTGATTAGTTGACTGATGTAATGGCTTCTTTATCAGACGCAAACTGAATGTTGTACAAGTGCTCGTAATAGCCCTTTCTTTGCAACAATTCCTCATGCTTGCCAACTTCACAAATCTGGCCATCCTTCATCACCACAATCTTGTCAGCACCAATAATCGTGGAAAGACGATGCGCAACTACAAAAGTTGTACGTCCTTGCATAAGTTCATCCAGCGATTTCTGGATGTATTTTTCGCTTTCCGTATCCAGAGCACTTGTAGCTTCATCCAGGAGCAGAATCGGTGCATTTTTCAGAAGTGCTCTCGCAATTGAAATGCGCTGCTTTTGCCCACCCGACAATCTGCTCCCAGCTTCACCAACCGGGGTATCCAGTCCCTTAGGCAAAGTTTCAATAAACGGCATCAAATACGCTGCGCGTGCGGCTTCCTCAATCTGCTCTCGCGTTGCTCTCTCGTTGCCATAGGCAATATTTGCCGCAATCGTGTCATCAAAGAGAATGACGTCTTGACTCACCAGTGAAATTTGATCTCGCAAGCTCTTTAGAGTCACCGAACTTTGGGCCACGCCATCAAAATAAATTTCTCCTGCCGAAGGAGTCCAGAAGCGCGGTATCAGATTGATCAAGGTTGTTTTTCCAGCGCCTGAAGCCCCCACAAGAGCGACAGTCTCACCAGCCTTCACATCAAGAGAAAAATCCCTAACTGAGGGCTTTTCCGCGCCAGCATATTGGTGTGTGATACCTTCAAAACGAACATCACCACGAACTCTCTTGAGCTCGTTTTCTCCCGGATCTTTTTCTTCTAGTTCATCGAGCATTTCGAAAATGCTCTCAGCCGCAACTCGGACACGCGCTGTTGCACCGTTCAAAGACGAAAGATGCCGAATAGGAGTCAGCAACAGTAGCAAAGCTGAAAGGAATGTAATGAACTCTCCCAACGTGAGCATTCCGTATTGAGCTTGCAACAACGCAACAACCACTACGATACTTACAGCACACATGCTGACAAAGTGAGTCATCGGAGTACCCGCTCCAGACACTCTCTGCATTCGAAGCGAAAGTTTCCGCATGAGCCCATTAGCGGTCATAAAACGTTTTTGTTCATACTCGTACGCGTCATAAATTTTGACCATTCGTTGGCCTTGGTAGCCCTCTTGAACAACACTCGTGAGTTCTGCAAGGGATTTCTGAAAACCGCTCCCGTAACTGCGGTTTTTTCTTCCTACCCAACGAATAATTAGTGCTAGAAACGGAGCTACCACAAAGGACACTAAAGAAAGTTGCCAATTGTGGTAGAAAAGGACACACAACAGGGCTACGATCTGAAGCGAATCCCTGAAAATGGTAGCAATCAACTCAGCAGCAGCTCCCAACGCTGTTCCCGCTTGATTGATAAATACAGAGACTACCGTCCCTGAGTTCCTTTTCTGGTAGGTAGCAGCAGGCCATTTCAGCACTCGAGAAAAAAGTTGCGTCCTAAATTGATATAGAACATCCTGAGAAATTTTCTGCAGAAAAAGGGAACTGGTAAAAGAAGACAAGCCGTACGCCAACGAAATAACCAGCAACGATCCTGGAGCCCACCAGATTGCCGTCGGGTCTTTTTCATAAAAACCCTTGTCAGTAAGTTGTCCAACAAGAAGAGCTATCAACGAAGAAGAACCAGCCGTCACAACCATGGCACACAATGCTACTGCGAGCCATTTTTTATATCTGAGAACGTGAGAAAAAAGACGACGGACAGCATCCTGCTGTTTACCTGCCAAAAAGTCTTGAGTGTTGTTCTCCGTGCTTTGACTCATCAAAAGGAATCCTTCGAACTATTCAGATTTCAACCGTGTGATTTTACAATGTGACCTTACTAGGTTGAAACAGAGGGTTGAAAGTTGAAATGGACTCACCCTCTGACCATCATGTCTACTTTTCTTTTTCTAAATCTTCTCTATGCCTACCGTTCTTTGCCGCCTTCCCAATCATGTTGGCGATTGTTGCATGTGCTTACCTGCCTTACGTCTTCTGGCTGCCAGTGGTTTCACTCCCGCCCTAGTTGGAAAGCGCTGGGCAGAAGATTTAATGGCTGGTATGGGGTGGCGATTTGATCCTATTGAAGGGAAGGTCACAGAAGATCTATCTCGCATCAGATACCTTGCACAGAATGCAAATACTTCCGAGGGATTGTTGTTCCCAAACTCTTTCGGATCAGCCCTACTCTTCAAATTGGGGCGGCTCAAGACTACGGGACTGAAGACAGATATGCGCTCTTTTATCCTGGACAATGGCATTCCTGAGCCTGGAACCATGCATGAAGTCAAACGCTTTTTCTATGTTGCCCACGAAGCCATTAAATCTTGGGGAGCTACACCGGCTTTTGACAAAGTTCCAGAACGTCTCAGTCTTGTTTTGATGAAGCGACATGAAGCAGCAGCCAAAAATCTCATTGAGCAATACAAGATCCCTGCTAGGTTTGCTCTCCTTGCACCTATTGCCCGTGGCAAGCATCAAGGCAAAGTAAAACACTGGGAACATTTCAATGAACTTGTTGCTCCATTACGAGATATAGGTATCGAACCGATAGTGTTTCCCTCTCTGCGCGAAGAGGCTTTGGCTAAAGCGGCCTGTCCAGACGCCACAATTTTGCCTCCCACAACTCTAGGAAACTTCGCGGCCATCGCAAAGCGAGCTCAAGTCGTGATCGCCAATGACTCTGGCGTCAGTCACATTGCAGCAGCCGTCGGAGCAAGACAAATCACCCTCGTAGGGGTCACCGAACCAGAGCGTACCGCCCCTTGGAACCCCGATGCAGTCGTCCTGGGAGAAAATGGACGATGGCCATCCGTAGAAGAAGTAACCGCTAATTTACTCTCTGTTGTGCAATGAAAATGAGTTCTCTTATTTCCGTCATTTGTACCACATACAACAGACCGGATGCACTTTCAGCGGTATTGATGGGGTTAATGCGCCAGACAGATACAACTTTTGAAGTTGTTATTGCTGATGACGGTTCAACAATTCAAACACAAGAAGTAATTTCTAAATATCAATCACTAGCCAAATTTCGCATCGTTCATGCCTGGCAAGAAGATAGAGGCTTCCGTGCCGCTGCGGCTCGCAATTTAGCATTTTCCCAAACTCAGGGAGAATATATTCTGCTTCTTGATGGTGATTGCATCCCCTCCCCACACTGGATTGAACATCATCGACATTTAGCTGAGAAGCACTGGTCTGTACCTGGACAAAGAATTTTAACTTCTCAGTATTTTTGTAATCAAATTATAAAATCTAACGATTTTATTAATTTATTTGATTGGTCTCCTTCTAATTTCAGAAAGCTCTACCAACAAAAATTTGTTAATAGATGGGAACCTTCTTTTTGCTTTAGTTTGCAGTATTGTTCATTTTGGAGAAAACTCACACCTCACAATTGGAGGAAAGCAAGAAGTTGCAATTGGGGAATATGGCGCGAAGATTTCAGCTCAGTTAATGGCTTTAACGAATCTCTTGTCGGATGGGGGCACGAAGACGCGGATCTTGCTATTCGACTTATGAAAGCCGGAGTGAAATTCAAGTCTGGAAGTTTTGCTACTGCTGTGTTGCACCTATGGCACAAAGAAGAATCTCGACAAAATGCTGAGCGAAACTGGGAGTTGGCTACGTCTAATTTAAGTAAAAAGAATTGATGCTATGTGATCCCTTGCTGAAAATTGTTATTCTCCTCCCAAAAAAGGTTTTATATAATGGATCAATACAGGATTGGAATTGCTTGCAACCGACTAGCATCTGGCGGCGGCATGGAATCACACGCGCGTAGCATCATCACGGAATTAGCCAACCAAGGTTTTACTCCTGTAATTTTCACTAAAAATCACAAGGATCTAGACCACGTTAAAAATTTCGAAATCATTTCTTGTTCTACAAAAATGATTCCTCGGGTGTTGGAGGACTTATATTTCTCTCATTGGCTAAAAAAACAGTTGCGAAATCATAGCATCCAATCCTGTATTGGATTTTGCCGTAATACTGAAAGCGACATTTTATTCTGCGGCGGTACTCACCGAGGCTTTGCCGCACATCGTAAACGACATCTCTTTTACGATTTAGTCATCAGTCGTTTTGAAGATATCGCCTTCCACCGAGCTAAATTCATTTTGCCTGCTTCCCAATTCATTGGACGAGAGCTTCAATCGTTGTACGGTATCAATCAGAAAAAAATAGTCACCGCTTATCCCCCCGTTTCTGAGGATAGGTTTAGGTGCTTTTCCAAGCAAAAACGACTCAAAGCTCGAACAGATCTCGGCCTTAGTCTCGACAAAACCGTTGTGCTCTTTCCTTCCGCCTCTGGTCACGAGCGAAAGGGCCTTTCTCTGATCCTCAAGTGTATGAAAGGCCTGGAAAATATTGAACTCGCTATTACTGGTAAACCTCCACAAGGCTGCAATTCATCGGTTATTGACATCGGATATCAAACCAATATGGAGAAAGCGTACAACGCTGCCGATTACACCATTCTGGCTTCTTATTATGAGCCATTTGGTCTTGTTGGGGTAGAAAGTATTCTCTGCGGTACTCCTGTTATTCTGGCTCAGAATATTGGCTCTACTGAAGTTATTTCCAGTGACGTTTGTCGGACTTTTTCCTTAGACAATCCCCAAGAATTGCGATCGATTTTATCAAAACTCCCTACTCCTTCCCATCGGACTAGCAAATCTGACCTCACCTATGATTTTTCCATAAAAAATCAAGTTAAAATTTTACTATCTCTGTTATCGAAAGTAACTTCTGTCCAAAATCGAAAGTAACTTCTTCAGTACGTATATTTTACTGAGACTACACTCTCTGAATTTTTCAGTTGATTCAGCAAATGATCGGTTGGCGCGTAGCTATTCTTAAGAAAAACTTCCGCCTTAACCCCATTACTATGTATCAAGATTTCACAAGGAACGCCGGGATGGTCGTTATCCTGCCCCGTTAGTAATACATCACGGATAGCACCTAAGTCCTGACCTTCGGCAATCTCAATCATGAGCGTAGCGCCCTTTTGCACTCTCATCTCTTCAATTGTGATTACCCTGTCACAGACGAAAGACATACCCCCGCTACGTTCATCCTTGCGCCCCTTGCCGGTGAAAATGAGCATCTCATCCGGTTTAAGCATGTTCTTGTAATTTTCGTATGCTTTTGCGAACACGAGAACATCCATCGTCATTTGCCCATCGCTGAGCGCCACAACGGCAAAGGTGCCTCGCTTACCTGCAATGGTTCGCACGCTCTGCACAATGCCGGCAATGGTCTGTTGTTCTCGACTATCTCTGACATCCTTAAAAAGAATAGCAAAGTTACGCGCTTCCACTCGGTAGGAATCGAACATATCGCCCGTCAGACAGAACCCAAAAGCGTCTCGCTCAAGCGTATAGAGCGTCCGGTTATCCCAGCGCTCCGACTTTTTCCAATTGACGATACGTTCGTCTTCGCCATTTTCATCAGCAAATAGACTCGCCTGTCCAATTGATGCTGCCACAGCCTGACCGGCCTGAATGGCGTTCTCGACGTTACCGAAGAGCTTCCCTCTATCCTTATCCAACGAATCGAAAGCTCCTGCCTTGATGAGTTGTTCCAGAACCTTTCGGTTCATGGAATGCACTCGAGCCGCTACATCGAAAATATCCAAGAACGGACCGTTCAACAGTCGTTCGTGTAGCAAATCTTCGACAATATTCTGTCCAACCCCCTTAATGGCCCCCAGACCAAAACGAACGGTCTTTTCATCGGGAACCGTAAAGAACCATTCGCTGATATTGATGTCTGGCTGTAGAACGGTCACCCCCATTTCTCGGGCGTCTTCCACCAACTCTCTCATTTTTTCGCCTTGGTTCATCACCAGGCACATGTTGCCTGCAATAAAGCAAGCCGTGTGATGTACTTTTAGGTAGGCTGTCTGCCAAGCAACGTACGAGTATGCGGCAGCATGCGACTTGTTGAAGCCGTAACCCGCAAATTTCTCCATCAAGTCGAAGATTTCAGTTGCCGTCTCTGCGGTAACGCCTCGCTCTGCCGCACCTTGAATGAAGACGGCACGCTGCCGCTTCATTTCTTCGACATTCTTCTTACCCATTGCACGACGCAAAAGGTCAGCGCCGCCCAGCGAATAGCCCCCGATGGCTCGTGCGACCAGCATCACCTGTTCCTGATAAACCATGATGCCGTAGGTTTCACGAAGAATCGGCTCCATACGGGGATCGAGATACTCCACCTTTTCTCGCCCGAACTTACGGTCAATAAAGTGAGGAATCTGATCCATCGGACCGGGACGATAAAGTGCGTTCAGGGCAACAAGATCTTCCAGGCAGTCAGGCTTTGCTTGCCGCAGCTGCTCGCGCATGCCGTCCGATTCAAACTGGAACACGGCCCCTGTATTTCCCTGTTGGAAGAGCTCCAGCGTTTTCTTGTCGTCGGTCGGGATTCGCGACAGATCAAACTTAGCGCCAGGATTGAGTCGATCAATGTACTCTGCAGCCTTCGTCAGAATCGTCAGTGTTGTCAGCCCCAGGAAGTCGAACTTCACAAGGCCTACATTTTCGATGTCTTTTTTATCGAACTGACTGACCGTATTTTCGGGCTTGCCGTCTGCGTTATAGAGCGGGCAGAAATCCGTCAGCTTGCTTGGCGCAATCAGAACGCCGCCCGCGTGCATACCCAGGTTGCGAGTCAAGCCCTCGAGTTTTTGAGCGTAGCTCATCAACTCGACATAGTCCTCCCTCTCAGCCATTTCCTTAAACGCTGGTTCCATCTCGGCTGCTTTTGTGAGCGTCACCTCAAGACCAGGCTTTTGAGGGATCAATTTGGCCAGTTCGTCAACCTTCTTGTAGTTCATATTGAGAACACGGCCAACGTCTCGAACCACGGCCTTTGCGCCCATGGCACCGAATGTGACGATCTGGCTCACTGCATCCACACCATAGGTACGCTTCACGTACTCAATGGTGCGATCACGGTTGTGCTGACAAAAGTCGACGTCAAAGTCAGGCATCGAAACGCGTTCCGGATTCAGGAAGCGTTCGAACAGCAATCCATAGTGCAACGGATCCAAGTCCGTAATGCCCAACGCATAAGCTACTAGAGAACCTGCACCGGACCCGCGGCCGGGCCCCACTGCCACACCGTTTCGTTTGGACCAGTTGATAAAGTCCTGCACGATAAGGAAGTAGCCGGGAAACTTCATGGACGAGATTGTCTTGAGCTCATAGTCCAAACGCTCAATGTATTCCGGACGGCGAGCGTCTCGCTCCGCCTTATCCGGATACAAAAACTCAAGACGGCGCTCCAGACCCTCATGCGAGAGCTGCACCATATATTCGTCAAGTGACACACCTTCCGGAGTCGGGAATAGCGGCAGCTGGGGTTTTTGCAAAACCCCGTCCAGGTTGCAGCGCTGAGCAATCACCACCGTATTGTCGATTGCCTGAGGAATGTCCGCAAAAAGAGCCCGCATCTCCTCTTCGGTCTTCAAATACTGCTCTTCCGTATAAAGCTTCGGACGATGGGGATCCGCCAACACGTAT
>ENA-OPNV01001314-OPNV01001314.1-human-gut-metagenome-genome-assembly--contig:-NODE-1314-length-11111-cov-3.371563_pt1 | contig 11111 bp, 7 predicted proteins | sample MGYA00241542_ERZ501781 | MGnify/ENA primary metagenome ERZ501781 (study PRJEB25962, sample SAMEA2042609) | human gut metagenome | biome: human gut; feature: human-associated habitat; material: faeces...
CCTGTGGTACTTACAGTGAACCCGCCTTGGTACAGGCGGGCGATCTGCAGCAGAAAGCAGAGGTAACACTGCTTGATATGAAAGGAAATCCGTCATCGGGAGGTATCTGGGCGCCGGATCTTTCCTATGCAGATGGAAAATTCTGGCTGATTTATACGGATGTAAAAGTAACCGAAGGACCGTTCAAAGATATGATCAATTATCTGACGACGGCAGAAGATATCCGCGGACCATGGTCGGATCCGATCCGTGTCAATGGTGTGGGATTTGACGCATCGTTGTTCCATGATGATGACGGACGCAAATACCTTGTTCAGCAGACATGGGATCATCGCGAATACCACCATGCTTTTGACGGTATTACAGTGACAGAATTTGACACAGAGACAATGAAATTAAAACCGGAGACAGCACGTACGATCTACGCCGGAACGGACGTCAAACTGGTTGAGGGACCACATTTGTATAAGATCAACGGATATTATTATCTGTTTGCTGCACAGGGTGGAACCGTTTGGACACATCAGGAAGTAGTAGCTCGTTCAAAGACGTTAGATGCGTTGAGTTTTGAGACAGAGCCTGGCGATCCGTTTATTACAAACTTTGATACGCCGGAACTTGAGATCCAGAAGCAGGGACATGGTGCTCTCGTAGAGACTCCCGGCGGTGAGTGGTATTATGCAAGTTTGTGTGGAAGACCGTGGCACCACGAAAATGAAAGTTCGATCGACCCACGCGGCTGGTGTCCGCTTGGCCGTGAGACGGCAATTCAGAAAGTATACTGGGATGAAGAAGGCTGGCCTCGTATCGAGGGCGGACATGGCGGAAAAGTGCTTGTGGATGCACCGAAAGATGCAATCTTGACAGAAGCACCGGCAGATCATTCGATGCATGATGAATTTGACACACCAAAACTTCATGATGAGTGGAATACCCTCCGCGTACCATTTACCGAGGAAATGGGTACGACAGGGGATGGCAGGCTGACATTGGTCGGAAAAGGATCCCTCTGCAATAAACATGAGCTTTCGTTGGTAGCAAAACGCTGGCAGGCATTTAACTTTGATGCCGAAGTGAAAGTGAAATTTGATCCGTTCAACTATCAGCAGATGGCTGGATTGACAAATTTTTACAATGATAAGCACTGGTCATTCGCTTTCGTTACATGGAATGAGAAAAATGGCCGCGTGATCGAAGTGGCAGAGTGCAATCGTGGCGGATATCGTTCGTTCCTTCGCGACGATGCGATTCCGGTACCGGATGATGTTGAATTTGTATGGCTTCGCACAAAAGTAAGAAAGCAGTCTTACAGCTACGAGTATTCCTTTGACGGAAAGAACTATACAGAGATTCCGGGCACACTGGATGCCGCTGTATTGTCCGATGATTACGTACTCCAGTCATACGGTGGATTCTTCACCGGAGCATTTGTCGGCATGGCATGCGTGGACTACTCCGGATACGATCAGACAGCAGAATTCCGCAGTTTTGACTATAAAGAACTGGATTAATCAATAGCAAGAGCCTTTTTTAAACCAGGCTCAATCAGATGGCTGGCGATGCCGCAGAGGATTCCGGGAAAAGGACGAAAAGTCCGGGAACCAGGAAGACGATGAGGCAGGCGCCGGCCATTGTAAATAATAAGATGAAAGTTTCTTTGATGTGACCTGCCATCAGGCGCACGGAGAGCAGAAGAACTGCCGGAAATGAAGTGCGCAGATGTGAGCGGAAGTTTGTGTGTGACCGCGCGAGATGCAATGATAAAGCGCCGTCAAAGAATCCCCTGAAGTGTATGGTATAGTCATTTTGAAAACGCTGAATTTCTGTTATCATACCATGAAATGGATAAATTAGAAGAGGAAACCTTATTCTTTGTATTTTCGTATAATAATCATATAACTTATAAACAATAAAACAGCTGCGCTGGTCCAGGCACAAATTTCCGCATAAAAAATTCCGTCTTCACCGATCAGTTTTGGTAACAATAATGCAACACTGACACGCATCACAAATTCTGCAATGCCACTGGCGAGGGGAATCAGGGTATTACCCAGACCCTGAATCGCCGAACGATATACATACAGCAGATACAGTACCCATAGAAAAATTGCCATAATAAACAAATATTTATATGCAATGTCTAACACCTGTCGGATCTGTTCCGGTTCGCCGGATACAAACAGTGACAATATATTGCGTCCGAATAACACCATCACACCTGAGATCACAACAGCAGTAAGCAATGCCATATAAGTTCCGCTATGCACACCTTTCCGGATTCTCTGATATTTCTTTGCACCAAGATTCTGGCCTACATAGGTTGTAATTGCATATCCGTATGAAACGGCAGCCATCTCTAAAACTCCATATAATTTGTTTGATGCTGTAAATCCAGCCACAAACAGGAATCCAAATCCATTGACTACATACTGTACTGTAAGCCCCCCTACAGAGATGATCACATTCTGGATCGCAAGAGGAGTCGCCACTTTCAAAAGCCGCAGACTCATTGCCGGCTGTCTGTAGAAGTCCTGTTTTTCCAGTCGGATATCCGGAATTTTCCGTAACACCATCAGACAGTACAGGGCTGAAAATCCCTGTGCGATGACTGTCGCCACTGCTGCTCCGGATACACCCCAGCCAAAAACTGCCACAAATAACAGGTCCAGTCCCACATTGATCAACGCTGCTACGGTCATTGCTATCAGTGGAGATCTGCTGTTACCCAGTGCTCGAAGAATCGCTGCAAATATATTATAAGCCGCTATGATCGGAATTCCGGCAAAGATCAGCCGAAGATACAGCATTGTCAGGTCAATGACATTATCCGGTGTCTGTAAAAACAAAAGAACATGATAAACTGCCCCTTCACTTACCGCAAGTACAATCACAGAAAGCAGTGCTGTCATGATATAGCTTTTCGCCACCGCGCATTTCAGATTTTCTTTTTCCCTTGCTCCATAAAACTGAGCTACCAGAATAGAAAAACCCTGTGTGATACCTGTCATGATACCGAACACCAGCCATACCAGCCAGTCTCCAGCGCCTACTGCCGCCAGTGCTTCAACCCCTACCACCTGTCCGACGATCATGGTATCTGCCATCGTATAAAACTGCTGAAAGATATTTCCAAGCATCAGTGGTATGGCAAAAGTAATGATCAGTTTTCCAGGTGATCCAGTGGTCATATTTTTTTCATTTGTTCCCATAAGAATCTCCTTTTTTTTCATTCTTTTCCGATTATTTTACATAGGACTCTGCCAAAACGCAATCCTCTATTTTCACAAAGTTTTCCCGATATTTTTGGTAGCTATTATATCCTTTTTCCCGGCTTTTTTCAGCACTTCTTTCTCAAAGGGAAAGTTGGTAAACTTGAAGTTTTCTATTTTTTCTTCTCCTTTTTTAAAAAATAAACAGCAATAGCTCCAACTAATAGTGGAAAGATAACCCTCCCATAATTTACACCACCTATTCCTCTTGCACTAATACCTGAAATCAAATAACTAATACCATTCAATAACCCTGTAATTGCTAAAATCAAAATTACTATACATACTATCTTTTTCATACAATCACTCCTTTATCAAATTCCGATTTACCAATTTCATTAAATAATAAATTTCACGAACTAACTACATTGTCAAAAAATTCATTACAAGATTCACCATTATATCTTTTTCTTCTGGTCTTGACTCTGCAATCATAAGCGTAATCGCAACCAATGCTCCATCACTGATTATCTTATTATCATCTCTATATAAAGCATTATTCCGAGCAAGGAATTCCAAAAATAACGATGCTTCAACCTCCAATCTACTAAAGTATCAATCTCATCAACATTTCGCAGCTTGTTTCGTTCTACAACATCCTTAATATAAACATTTGTGAAAATGTTTTTTAGATACTCAGCCTTTTGGCGTTCCACAGAAAACTGTAGCACCTGTGGTAAACCACCATATATCATATATTCCTCCCAAGCATCATCATAATCTCCATCGAAAGCCGCATAGAACTCTGCGAAGGACAACGGATATATTCTTATCTCATCTCCCCTGCCTCTAAATTCAGTTACAATATCGCTGGATAAAAACTTAGAGTTACTTCCAGTCACATATACATCAATATTGCTGATTCGAAGCAGGCTATTCAGCACTTCCTCAAATCGTGACATAAATTGTACTTCGTCCAAAAGCAGGTAGTCTTTGATACTTGTTACATACATGACCACCTGCCGTTTATCTATTCTGATATTTTTTCTGTAAATCATCCGTCTGTCAAATTGTTAAGGAAACAATCGGAGTTGGTGTAAACGAAAAAGCAGTCTTGCGGTTTTATCAAACTGCCCTTTCGTTTACATCAATTTCGATTTTTCCTTGGTGAACAAAGTCGCGTCCCTTTCGCCACTTCTATGGGAATTCAATCTTTGCTCTCTTCTATAAGTTTATCATATCTCGTGTTTTATTGACAGCTGGTTTTTGCCAAAAGAATTATTTTTAGGCATGACAAACAGACTCCCTTTGCGGAAGTTTTTTGAAGTATTCAGTTGTATATTTTAACATCTCATATGCGCTAAAACAGATGGTGTATGCTTATCTGGAAGATGTGGAACCATTTTTCCGCCACAGGAAGAACACCTGCATACATCTATGTTATATAGCAGCTTTATCATTTCAGTGGCACTTCGATTTTTCAATGCAGAAATATATTTTTTACATCCAAGCAGATTTCTACAGTGCGTCATCTTTTTGCTCTTGTTTCGGCACGACAGCAAACCATAGTGCCGGATTCTGACAAAACGTTTTGGTGGAACATGCATTAAAAATCGATGGATGAATTCCTCGCCCGGAACTGTTTTCTCTTTCCACTGACCTTTGTTTTTATAGTCTTTTACAGCATATGTAACAGTTGCTTCCGTCATGGACTTGATCCGATGATTACTGATTGCTATCCTGTGAGTATATTTCCCAAGATAATTTATGACTGACTGTGCTCCATTAAATGTTTCCTTACAATAAGCAACCCAGTCTTTTTTATAGCACTCATCGAGAAGTCCTTTGAAGCAATAGTGGTTTTGATATTTCTCCGCTGTACCATGAAACTCAAGCTTTGAATCATTCCACAGGCTTTTTAATTCGCACAAATATTTCCCACGGAACACTTTTGCAATGACCCCATACGGGAGAAAAAACTTCCCACCGGTATCTTTCCATTTGCTGTCCTTATCAAGTCCGCCACCAAGAACAATGGTATGAATATGAGGATGATAATTCATTGCAGAACCCCAGGTATGAAGAATGCAGATATACCCTATATTAGCTCCCAGGTACTTTGCGTCTTTTGCCAATTCATTCAAGGTTGCTGAGGCAGCATGATACAGTACATCATACAACAGCTTCTGGTTGCTGTAAATGATGGAATTCAATTCCTCAGGAACTGTGAATACTACATGATAATAGGGTGCATCAAGTACGTTCTCTTTTTGTGCATCAATCCATTTCTCTTTCGGAAACTCCTGGCACATGGGACAGCATCTGCTTCTGCAGGAGTTATTATGAATGCTGATACATCCGCAGTCCTCACAAACACTGATGTTTACACCAAAAGCGCCTGTTTTACAGTTCATGATATGATAAGCTGTTTTTCTATGATGAGCAGGAGGGCTATTCCTCTTTTCATAAGAAGGATAAAACCGTTCAAATACATCTTGTATCGTACATGATTTCTCCATAATCATTCACCGCCCATCTCATCAAATGGACTCCTGATTCCAAGCAGAGTTTTATTGCTTACATGCAGATAAACCTCTGTTGATTTTGGATCACGATGTCCCAGAAGCGCTTGAATATATTTTACATCACAGCCGGATTCAAACAGATGACTTGCAAAGCTGTGACGTAAACAATGCGTGGAGACGTGTTTCTGAATGCCTGCTCTTTTGGCACTTTCACGAAAAAACTGAATGACACTATCTTTTGTAAGATAATCCCCTGTCCATGAACTTGGGAACAAAATCCCTCTTGGTCTGCCACATTGAAACCAGTATTCTGTCAATATTTCGAGCGTCCGGTCTGCAAGCAAAGTATAACGATCAGAGCGACTTTTCCCATCACGGATGTGTATGGTTTTTTTCGTGCGTGAAATATCATCATAATGAAGATGTGTGACTTCTGAAACACGAAGTCCGCCTGAATACATAGTAGCAATCATAGCTTTGTGCTTCAGATTTGGCGTAGCATCAAGAATAGCTGATATTTCTGTTTTTGTAAGCACCGTTGGTAACTTTCTGTCCCTTTTCATACGAGGTATGTCATCATCATCCCAATTCTTCTTCAATATTTTTTTGTAAAAGAAGCGGATTCCTGAATGGTAGTGATTGTATGTTTCTGGTGAAATCCCGGAAAGTTTCTTTTCAGTTAGGAATATATCAACATCGTCAGTTGTTAATGCATCTATATCCTTGGCTGTGTGGTTCAAAAAATGAGCAACACTGGTACAGTATGCATGAATCGTGGAATCCTTGAGATTCCGTTTATTCGCAGCAGATTGAATCTGATTAAAAATTTCTTCGTACATAATAAAATCCTCCATGTAAAATCAGTAGTTAATGAAAAACCCTGCTTACATGGAGGTGCATTAGCATAATAAAACCGCTTGTCAGAAAAGCGGTCAAATGGTATTCTTTTCATAGGCAGTGGTGTCTTTCTTTATTGAATTGTTTTGTGTGGTAACTTTACAATATCAAATACTGGTAAGAATTGCCACTGCCTATTTTATTATTGAGAAAAAGAAAGCTGCGCCACAGCCTTGGCAGGCCATCGCGCAGCGATTTTGTTCAATTGGAAGTTATGGCTTTGAATTTTTCCGAATAATCAGCTTTAGGATAATACATACGACCACCACAACAGCCACCAAGGCACCACCCAATAGCAACTCTGTGTACCACGGTGCAGACTGCATGGCATATAAATTTGGATAGGTATTAAAGTGCCAGAACTTATAAATTCCGAACCCAATGAAAACTCCTATGAATGAACCAATAACGATGTTTAAAAAACAATTCAACTTTCTCAGCATGGCAGTGCACCCCTTTCCAAATTCCGATTGAGATTTCACCTGTTTTAAGAGATTTAATAACTGTTATATTTTGTTATTAAATTCTCCGCAAACCCTTGAAAATCTTTGTGTGAATCCTCTATTTCGGACAGGAGATAATTTGACAGGAAATTTCAAAGAAGAGTATAATACATATTAAGACATTTTGAATCGGCATGTGTCCGGAAGAAGCTGTCACTGGCAGGTTCTCTGTATTATAAGCAGGTTCGAAATAGACGCTATGGGGGAAAATAATTTGGAAAAAAAACTGACAATAAATGATATAGCCCAGATGTCCGGTGTGGCAAAAAGTACTGTATCAAGATATCTGAACGGGGGAAGCGTCAAAGATGCAACGGCCCAGAAGATAAAAAAAATCATCGAAGAAAATAATTATGAGCCGAATCTGTTTGCAAGGCTGAATGCAAAAGAGAGCCGGATCATAGGACTTACGGTACCTGGATTTAACTCGGTAACAACACCGAGACTTGTAGAAGTAATCGTTGCCTATCTTAAGAAAAATGATTATACACCTCTTATCATGCATACGGAAAATGATATCGAAGAAGAAATACGCTGTATCGAACGGCTGAAGAATATGAATGTAGATGGAATTATGGTTCTTGCGACGGGAAGCACAAAAGAATACGAAGAAGCAGTAAAGAAGTTAAAAATTCCAATCCTGTTTCTTGGACAACGCTTCCCGGGAGAGAATTCTGTCATTAATGATGATTACAATGCAGGATATGCGGTGGGTAATTATATCGGACAACGTAAGTTCAAGGAGATTTATATGCTCTGGGTACCTGAAGATGACCCGGCAGTAGGAGGAGAACGACGCCATGGAGTGATCGATGGACTTATGTCCTGTGAGAAAAAGCCAAAAGAAGTCATAGAGACAACGTTCTTTTATGAAAATGCAATTGAAAATGTACATTTTTCCGTTCCGCATATTCAGAATTTGTATGAAGATGGTCTGTATCGTTATCATTGGGTTGTTTCACTGAGTCGTTATGTGGATATAAACGATGGGGAGATTCCGGGAAGCGGAGTCCTTCTTGTAGATATGAAATATTCGGTGATCGAAGATGTCTTAAAGCAGATTAATGATTCTTCGGAAGGAATCTATTATTATATGATCAGCCGTGACGGACAGATGATCTATCATCCGAGAAAAACAGAGATGGCCAGGGGACTGTTTGAGGAGAATAGTCTGAAGGCTTCCGGGTATGAGGAGGGCACTTATGAGATCACAACAGACGGACACAAGGAAAGTGTAGTGGTTGGCAACATTGCCTATACAGGATGGAAACTGATCGGAGTTGTACCGGAGAGCGTGCAGACTGCAAGAATTAACAATTTCAGATATTATATCTTTACAACAATCATGGTTCTTATGATGATGCTTCTGGAAGGAAACAGGCTGATTTCCAGAAAAATATCCAAACCGATTCGGAAACTGGATGAATCGGTTAAAACATATGAAGCAGGAGGAAAACCGGATATTTACATAGGAGGTTCTTCAGAAATACGACATTTGGGTTATTCCGTTCAAAGATCATATGAACGGATTGAGACGCTTATGGGGGAAATTATCCGTCAGCAGAATGAACGGAGAAAAAGTGAACTGGATGCATTACAAAGTCAGATTAATCCACATTTTCTCTATAATACACTGGAATCTATTACCTGGATGGTCGAAGCACAGAAAAATGAAGAAGCAGTTATTATGATCTCCGAACTGGCAAAGCTTTTAAGAGTCAGTTTATCCCGCGGAAAGACGATCATTCCGGTTAAAGATGAACTTCAGCACAGCAGAAGCTATATGAATATCCAGCTTATGCGTTATAAAGAACGTTTTCAAATGGAATTTCAGACGGATAAAGAGATAGAAGATTATTGTATTGTAAAATTAGTCATTCAGCCGATTCTCGAAAATGCAATTTATTACGGCGTGGGAAATATGGATGAGGACGATGAAGGAAAAATCACAGTCCGGGGAGAAAAGAAAGAAGACGATATTTACATTATTATAGAAGATAATGGAATGGGAATGCGAAAAGAAGTTCTGGAAAATATCCTGAAAGATACACCCGAAATAGAACACTACGCCCGCGTAGCAGGGTACGGACTGATATCCGGTCAGGGAACTTCGTACGGTACGATTATTATCCGCCTGAAAGACTGGAGCGAGCGAAAGGGCAAGGAGCATAGCTCGGATGCTGTGGTGTCCCGCCTCAACGGACAATTCCAGGAGATAAAGGAAGCGCAGGTATTCAGCTTCCAGCCTGCCATGATTCCGGGTTACGGTATGGGTAATGCGCTCGAGCTCCACATGCAGGACAAGATGGGCGGTGATATCAATGAGTTCTTCACCACTACCCAGCAATATTTGGGTGCGTTGAACCAACGGCCTGAAATAGCAATGGCTTATTCGACGTTCGACGTGCGCTATCCGCAATGGACGGTAGAGGTGGATGCGGCTAAATGCAAGCGTGCAGGTATCACGCCCGACGCTGTGTTGAGTACGCTGTCCGGCTACTACGGTGGTCAGTATGTGTCCAACTTCAACCGATTCTCAAAGGTGTACAAGGTGATGATCCAGTCCGACCCGCAGTACCGGCTTGACGAAGCGTCACTGAACAATACATTCGTACGCATGTCTAACGGAGAGATGGCTCCCCTCAGCCAATTCCTCACACTGACCCGTACGTATGGCGCCGAATCACTGAGCCGTTTCAATATGTACAACTCTATTGCCGTAAATGCCATGCCGGCCGATGGTTACAGTACGGGTGACGCCATCCGTGCCGTTCAGGAGACAGCTTCCACTTCCCTGCCCAAAGGTTATGGATACGATTACGGAGGCATCACCCGCGAAGAGAATCAGCAAAGCGGTACGACGGCCATCATCTTCGGCATCTGTTTTCTGATGATCTACCTGATCCTGAGTGCACTCTACGAAAGCTTCCTGATCCCGTTCGCCGTCCTCCTGAGCGTACCCTGCGGCCTGATGGGTTCATTCCTCTTCGCACGCATGTTCGGGCTGGAGAATAACATCTACCTGCAAACCGGACTGATCATGCTCATTGGATTGCTTGCCAAAACCGCCATCTTGCTGACGGAATATGCCGCCGAACGCCGTAAGGCAGGCATGGGACTGATTGCTTCTGCATTGAGTGCCGCCAAAGCCCGCCTGCGCCCGATATTAATGACGGCATTGACCATGATCTTCGGTCTGCTCCCGCTGATGGTAGCCAGCGGCGTAGGTGCAAACGGTAACCGCTCGTTGGGAACAGGTGCTGTAGGTGGCATGGTCATCGGTACACTGGCACTGCTGTTCATCGTACCGTCGCTGTTCATTGCCTTCCAATGGCTACAGGAACGGATACGTCCCGTACAGATAGAACCAAGTCATGACTGGCAGATTCAGACAGAGCAGGAAGTGAGTGAACACGAAAAAGAAGAAGCTAAGAATCGCCCTCTAAAATAAATAAACAAGCATGAAAAAGTTAATCATATCCCTTGCCGCTATCCTCGCCCTAAGCAGTTGCGGCATCTACTCCAAATACAAACCCGTCACGAAGATTCCCGACGGACTTTACGGACACGGAGGAACAGACACCCCCGGGTTGACTTCCGCCGATCCGGAAATCCAACGAAGTGATACTGCCGCCAACTTCGGCAACCTCAGCTGGCGGGAGGTTTTCACCGACCCGTATCTGCGCGTACTGATCGACTCTGCCCTCGTGCGCAACACCGATCTGCGCACTGCCCACTTACGGGCGAAAGAGGCTGAAGCTACCTTGCTTTCCGCACGCCTCTCCTATCTGCCGGCTTTTTCACTTTCTCCGCAAGGTACGGCAAGCAGCTTCGATGGCGGAAAAGCTACTCAGACCTATTCACTGCCCGTCAGTGCCAGTTGGGAGATCGATATCTTCGGCCGGCTGACAAACGCCAAACGACAAGCAAAAGCCGCCTTGTCGCAAAGCCAAGCGTATAGCCAAGCCGTACAAACA
>ENA-OPNV01001320-OPNV01001320.1-human-gut-metagenome-genome-assembly--contig:-NODE-1320-length-11083-cov-6.794795_pt1 | contig 11083 bp, 9 predicted proteins | sample MGYA00241542_ERZ501781 | MGnify/ENA primary metagenome ERZ501781 (study PRJEB25962, sample SAMEA2042609) | human gut metagenome | biome: human gut; feature: human-associated habitat; material: faeces...
CCCGCGCCTGCCGTGCGCTGAAGCGCCCGGCCTCGGACATTCTGGCCGTGACAATGCCCGGTTTCGGCACCACGGACAGAACCCATGACAATGCCGTAACCATGTGCCGCCTTCTGGGCGTGGAACTTCGGGAAATCCCCATCTCGGAATGCTGCCTCCGGCACTTCGCCGACATCGGGCACGATCCTGCCGAACGAACCACCACTTATGAAAACGTCCAGGCCCGCGAACGCACGCAAATTCTGATGGATTTGGCCAATAAAACCGGGGGGCTGGTCGTGGGAACAGGGGACTTGTCGGAAATTGCCCTGGGATGGAGCACCTACAATGGGGACCACATGTCCATGTACGCGGTCAACTGCTCCATTCCGAAGACGCTGATACGCTGCCTCATTGAACACATCGCGGAAGAATCATCCCCGGAACTGGCAGCCACCCTCACGGACATCAACAACACTCCCGTCAGCCCGGAACTCCTGCCGCCGTCGGACGACGGCACCATTGAGCAGAAAACGGAAGATGTGCTTGGGCCTTACGACCTGCACGACTTTTTCCTTTTCCACTTCATTAAATACGGTGCGGAACCGGATAAAATCCTGCACCTGGCGGAACATGCCTTTCGCGGCGAATTTCAGCCGGACTTCATCCGCCGCTGCCTCGGCATCTTCATCCGCCGTTTCTTCCGTCAGCAATTCAAGCGCAGCTGCATGCCGGACGGCCCCAAGGTGGGCACCATTTCCCTTTCCCCGCGCGGGGACTGGCGCATGCCTTCCGACGCCTGCGGGACCGTGTGGGAAAAAGCCATCTCACACTACTGAGACCTCCTATCCGGAAAGCTGCGGAGACGGCTTTTCCCGGAACCCGGCAAGGATTCCAAAGACCACATCAATGCCCGGGGGCTAACTTCAGCCCGATAATGCCTATCAGCAGGAAGGATGCCGCCAGCATGCGCCAGATATTGGAAGAATCCCCGAACCACAGAATACCAACCAGGAACGTGCCCAACGCGCCAATGCCGGTCCACACCGCATAAGCGGTGCCGATGGGGATGTTCCGCTGGGCAAGCCACAAAAGAAAACCGCTCAGAACCATGCTGAAAACGGAGCAGGCGATGCAGGCGGCGAATTTGCCGGGCCCTGTGCCGGGCGTTTGAGAAAGTTTGAAACCCAGAGGCCATCCGATCTCGCAGAGACCGGCCAACACCAGATAAATCCAGGACATATATTGAAACGGGGAATCACTTTCCGCTCACCGGCCTTCCCAAATGGGAAAAGCTCCAAGGGCAACGGATGCTTCGCAGAATATCTGCCCGGCGTTTCCGATCAAGGCAATAATTTTTTATGAACCCGTATGAAATGGGATACACCCTGTTTCACCGGCTTTGGGAAAATGGTTCTTTCAAACATGGAGTCTATAAAAACATATTTACCATAAGCCATATACCTGTTCTTTTTAATTAAAAAACGGTCTTATTTCAAGCCTTCTTGAATATCCTTGAGCCGGGAGCCTCCGCCCTGTGATATTGGTTCCGTTATGGCTATTCATTATTCACTTGCCGCCATCATTCTGACCGGAAGCATGGCTTCCACGGGAATCGCGGCTACTACATGGACAAGCGCCACCCCCGATCTCTCCCCCACATCCCAGTACCTGTGCACCGGATGGTCTTTCTGCCTGGGAGAAGCAGGGTCAAGGCTTATCACGACCAGCACGCCGCATTCCCAGCCAATGGATGCAGAAGTTCGTCTAACATCCATTGATTTCAATTTGAGAGAGGCCAGAAAAAACGGAACAGGCCTGCTCATCGTGCAACATTCAGGCGGTATCCAAACCATTATCGGCAAATCGGACAATACCATTTCTACTGGAAACTATGCTTCCGGAACATGGACTTTTAGCAACGGGCCAATTTTAAATACAGGCACTACTTATTACGCCATGTTTACTGAAACGGATCTGTCCACCATCAGCATAGGAGACTGCTGGGACAACGATTTCTTCTCCATCAACGGTTCCCGGCGCATCGACAATTCCATGGATAACGCAGCCGGAACGGGGCCGTCTGTCAACCAGCTCGCTTTAGTCGGCTCCAATTGGCAAAAGGACTTTATTGCCCGTAACGATAACATGGTTCCCACAGGTCTTCAAATTCATACATCGTCCGTACCGGAACCGGCAAGCGCATTGCTGCTTGCATTTGGCATGGCGCTTCTGCCCTTCAGACGCCGCAAATCTCTCACCCTTTAATCACAACATCCATTTCCCATGAATCTGCACCTATCATCCCTGGCAGCGTTGCTCCTGGCGTCATACCTTCCGGCGCAGGCCACCGTACCGGACCATTCCCCTTCCACAGCGTTCATCCGGAGCGGCCTCCCGATCGTTGATCTGGATCAATGGACAGAAGCCCAGGTAGTCGTCGACAAGGAAAAAGGAAAATACCTGGGACATCCAACGACGCTATTGCTGAAAGACGGAAAAACCATTCTGTGCGTTTATCCTAAAGGGCACGGCTCCGGGGAAATCATCCTGAAAAAATCCACGGACGGAGGCAAAACATGGAGCGAAAGGCTGCCGGTTCCAGAATCATGGAAAACCAGCAGGGAAGTACCCACACTATATGAAACGGAAGACTCCCGGGGCAAGCGTCGCATTCTGCTTTTCAGCGGCATTCAGGGAGGAAACAGAAACACAGCCCCCAGGAACCGGATGGCGGTCAGTGAAGACAATGGAACAACATGGTCCGAGCTGACTCCCATTCCCAACCAGGCCGGAGGCATTGTTGTCATGAGCGACCTGATTCCTCTAAAAACGGGAAAAGGGCATTATATGGCCTCCTACCATGCCAATGCCCGGGGCAAAGACGGACATGGAGAGTTTCACACCATTGAACAATATGTCACCTTTACGGAAGACGGTGGGCTGACCTGGACCTCCCCCCGGGTCATTTTCCCGGGGACAAGGGACATGCACCTGTGTGAGGGAGGTTTTGTCCGCAGCCCGGACGGAAAAACAATTGCGCTGCTGTTACGGGAAAACAGCAGGCACCATAACTCCCAGATCATGTTTTCCGGAGATGAAGGCAAAACATGGACTCCCCCCAAAGAACTGCCGGCAGCCCTGTGCGGAGACCGTCACCAGATTCTTCCCCTGCCTGACGGAAGGCTGCTGGTTCAATTCAGGGATGCTCCCCCAACCAGGAAGAAAGGGCAGGCCGCCAGCCCGACGGAAGGGGACTGGGTGGGATGGATAGGCCGGTGGGAAGACCTGAAAAATGGCACGGAAGGCTCATATAAAATCCGTTTTAAGGACAACCGCAACGGATGGGACTGCGCCTACCCGGCTGCCGAACTATTGCCGGACCATACCCTGGTATGCACTACCTACGGACACTTTGACAAAGGGGAATTGCCATACATCCTCTCCGTCAGATTCAAAATCAGCGACACGGACAGCATGGTCAGGCAATACGCGGGGAACAAGTACCCCAAAATCAAAAATGACACAGGAGCGGGAGAAACCGTTTTTGACCCCAATGATCCGGACTCCGTTAATCGCCTTCTGAAACGTTCCCGGAAATAATTACCTCCCCGCCCCGGAAAATACGGAACGGGAAAAACACAACCGGCAGAACCGCTTGCCACCAAACACGAGCAGAAAGTATGATTCCCCCCATGAATAATACATGCCCCGGGGAAACGGCCCAGTCAAGAACCGTTGCCAAATTAAAGCACCGCCTCCGGTCCGGGCAATTTACAAACGTCATGCCCGGGGAACGGGAACTAAGCAAAGCGCTCGCCGCCGGCAGGGGAACCATCCGGAAAGCCCTCGCGCAGCTGCAGGAAGAAGGCTTCCTGGCGGCTCCGGATAAAAACAGGGCCAGAAAAATCATCAGGACTTCTACAAGCCCTGTGCAGTCTCTGCCCCTGCTGGAAAAACGCGTTTGCTTCCTCTCCTCCGTTCCTATCCGGGACATCCCCCAAAGCATTTGGGTGGAACTCTATCAACTGGAAAAGGCGCTGAGAGAAGAAGGTATTGCTCTTCAACTGGTTGAAGCTGCGTGGGAAGAAAAAAAAATCCTGGCACGCGGCTGGAAAAACTGGAAACAGAATATCCAGGCTGCTGCTGGATACTCTACCGCGCCACGGAAGAAATACAGCTGTGGTTTAAGCGGAAAGGCCTCCCCTGCCTGGTCCGGGGAGTTTCCTACCCTTCCTCCAATCTGCCGTATCTGGATACGCATTGGGAAGTGCTGGCCAGCCACGCGGCAGGCTACCTGTACCAGAAAGGGCACCGTCGGATCGCGCTCTGCATCCCGGATTCCAAGCTGAGAGGCAATAAACTCATGGAACAGGGGTTCCTCTCCTTCCAGGGGGAACATTGGACCCCCTGTGTCATCCGCATGCCGTCGGATGCCATCAGGGCAACCCAAGAACTCAACCGGATTTATCTGGAGAATACGGGTATCACCGCCTTAATTTCCACCCGAAGCAGAATGCTGATATCCATCATCTCCTGGGCGGCCGCCATGGCTAAAAACATCCCGGGGGAAATAAGTCTGCTCAGCCTGGTTCACGAACCTTACCTGAACCATGTCACTCCCCCCATTACTTCCTACCGCGCCCCTGCAGAAAAAACAACGCGCAGGCTTATCCGGATGATTGAAGCCTTACTGGCACATCGCCGTATTTCCAACAGACTCATCCTCCCGGAGTTATACCCCGGTCACTCCATCAGTACGCCCTCCTGCCCTTGAGTCCATCAAGCAACAAGACCTGACCTTCCTTCTTCCATAACGCTCCGCTACAGAAGAAAGCATTCAATCCCCCCCCCGGAAACACCTCCGGGAGGGGAAAACGTATTGGCCGGCTTTCCTCTATTTGAGAACAGGAGCTTTTTTACCGGGAGCAAGCCCCGCATCCTTCCCGTCCGTCAGCCATTCAATGGTAATAGGAACAAACTTCAGCTTTTTAATATGCTCCTGGTTCTCCTCATAAAGCACCCCGACGACGCCGGGTTCCACCATGGCGAGGCTGGAATAGGCAAAACCTCCCTCGCCCAGCAGTTTCTTCACCGGCCAGGTTTTGCCGTTGTCATAGCTCATAGCCACCTGTCCCTTAATGCGCCGTCCCGCGCTGGGCCCGGAAAACAGAATGCGGCTTTTGCCGCCGTAGGCGGGCTGGTCGCTCAGGGAATACGTCATCAGGGAATTCTGGGTGCTGTCGCAGAACAGCTCCGGAGCGTCCTCCACCTGTCCCCAGGTCTCCCCGCCATCCCGGGACCACGCAATGCGGCGGCAATTGCCTGCGCCCCAATGGCGCGCAACCATCACCACACCGCCGTTATCCGTTTCCGCAATGGACGTCTCGTTCACCATGCCCTTCATATTGGCAGTCGGCTGGCCCAGCTTCCAGCTCTTGCCGCCGTCATCGCTGTAAATGCAGGAAATCACCCATTTGCCGAACGGCCCTTCATTCATCGGAATCACCAGGCGGCCCTTGTGGGCTCCGCTCTTCAGCTGGGTTCCCGCATTCGGGCCGGACGCCATAATATCCACCCCGGAAGGACGCTTGGTCGTCTTCGTAATCTCCTGCGGCTTCGTCCAGGAAGAACCTCCGTTCCTGCTCTGAATCATGAAATTGCGGATGCACTTTTCATCATCCCATCCGTCCGGGATATTGGGCTGCCGCTCCTTGACGCCGGCAGGGTAACGCTGGAACACGACAGTCACGGTTCTGGTTCTGGCGTCATAAACAGGGCACGGATTATTAAACGTGGCGCCATGGGCCTTGGCAATCGCCCGGGGACGGGACCAGGTCTTCCCGCCATTCTTGCTGACGCTCATGATAATATCGTTCTCCCCCTGGTCGGTATTCTTGTACCGTCCTTCGGCGAATGCCAGGAGCTGGCCCTTGCCGATACTGAGCAGGGCGGGAATACGGATGGACGCATAGGGATTGCCCTCCCCGGCGCTGAATACGGTCACAGCCCTGTCCGTAGGGAAACCGGTTTTCTCTTCCTGCCCGAACGCCGGCAATGCCACGGCGCATACGGCACTCATCAAACACTTGAATACGGAGTTCATCATCCTCTCCACCTTATTCCATTTTCCCCTTCCGCACAACAACCATGTCATGCATGTGCGTCAAGACCAGAGAAAAAGGAACATAAAGAGAAACACGCGGCAGGAACGCAATACTGCCGCCGGGAAGCCCGGAAGGCTTCGGTTCAAAACTCAAGAGGGGAGCAAGGAACGCGCCCATCCGGATACGGCGCCCCGGAAAAGAGCCCGCCGGAACACGGGAAATATCCGGAAACGAGAAACCGGCTGGGGAAAACCTGCCGCAACGCCAAAACCATTCCACAAATCAACCGCCCGGCCTTTCTCCTGACGGACTGCCTGCCTATTTATTCATCAAGAAAAAATGGTGAAAGAAGAAGAAAACGGAACCTGTATCTTGTAACATCACGGAATCACCTGCTTCCCGCACTGTCATGAACCGAATCCTTCCATTACTATCCCTGCCCCTGCTGTCGCTCGCAGCGGCATTTGCCGCCAACACGCCGGAACACATCGGCAACGACCTCAAACTGTTCAAAGACTCCTCCTGCACCTCCCTGAAGCCGGATGTCAAAGACACTTCCGCCTTCCAGTCTGACGCGATGAAGGAACTCGCGGCCAAAATCCTGGCGGGCCATTACAAGCCGGACTACCTGTATGCCGAATACCGGGCCCTCCCCTCACCGCGCCAGACGGGGAAAAATCTCAGAATCGGCGACGGATTCAGCAAATACGACAACATGACGGGCGTATATCTGGAAAAGGGGAAGCATATCGTCCTGGTCGGCAAGACGGAGGGGCAGGAAATCAGCCTCCTGCTGCCGAACCTGATGCGCAAGCCGGCCGAAGGAGTGCAGCCCACAAAAGACCCTAATGGCTGGGGATTGCACAAAAAGCAGATTCCGCTCAAGGAAGGAATCAACATCATTGACGTGGAAACGCCCGCCAACGCCTATATCAGCTACTTCACCGAAGACGCCGGCAAGGCGCCGAAAATCCCCGTCCACTTCGTGACCGGCAAAGCCAACGGCTACTTTGACACCACCCGGGGCGACACCAACAAGGACTGGGTTCGCCTGCTTGACCAGGCCGTCTCTCCGATCATGGATGCCCGGGGAAAATACATCCAGGTTGCCTACCCCGTAGAATTCCTGAAAAAATTCACCAAAGACTGCGGAACCGAACTCATCAACGCCTATGACAAACTCATCGGCATCCAATACCAGCTGATGGGCCTGGATAAATACGGCAAAATCCCGGAAAACCGCGTCCTGGCCCGCGTGAACTTCAACTACTACATGTTCCGCGACGGAGACGGAGTCGCCTACCTCGGAAACGACGGGACAATGCGCATGGTCACCGACCCTGAAAACGTTCTCAAGGGCGACGCCTGCTGGGGATTCTCCCACGAAGTAGGACACGTTATGCAAATGCGCCCGATGACCTGGGGCGGCATGACGGAAGTCAGCAACAACATCTTTTCCCTGCAGGCCGCAGCCAAAACAGGCAATGAAAGCCGCCTGAAGCGCCAGGGCAGCTACGACAAGGCGCGCAAGGAAATCATCGAAGGGGAAATCGCCTACCTGCAATCCAAGGACGTCTTCAACAAGCTGGTTCCCCTGTGGCAGCTCCATCTTTACTTTACCAAAAACGGACACCCCGACTTCTATCCTGACGTCATGGAGTACCTGCGCAACAACGCGGGAAACTACGGAGGAAACGAGACCGTCAAATACCAGTTCGAATTCGTCAAGGCATGCTGTGACGTCACAAAAACCGACCTGACGGACTTCTTTGAGAAATGGGGATTCTTCAAGCCCGGAAAATTCCACATCGGCGACTATGCCCAATACGACTTTAACGTCACCCCCGAAATGGCGGCGGAAACGAAAAAATGGATTGCCGGCAAAGGCTACCCGAAACCTGAAACCGACATCACCGAATTAAGCGAGTAACGAGATTCGGCAATTCCTTTCCATCATCAAATATGCTGCAAACGGGTAAGAAAAACAGGGGCTCAAGTTCAATTCTTTTGAAAGCATTTTTGATGATGGAAGCTTACTAAAAGTTTAAATGCCCTCCCCAAAGGATGGAATCAATATTGATTCCATCCTTTTTCATTTTTACGCCTATACGATATTCCTTGCCATATAGGGCACAACAAATAGCATAGTACCCTACCAAATCAAACACACTCCCCCAATCAGCAGCCTATCCCTATTTACAAGGAGACTTTCACTTGAAAGGGTAATTTTTCAAATTTGCGGAGTTAATACCCATCATTCCTCTGAAATCCGTATAATCAATTCTGGGGATATTCAGAATAAAATAACCAGCGTATAGATGATTCTCCGTATACTATAATCTGAATTTCCTCAAACATGGATTCTCTAAATGATCCTGTACTATGGAGTAATGAAGGACAAAATAAGCTTATAAAGACAGGTTTAAAATTTACAAATATATTGCAATGAGCAATTTATGAAAAATATGGTCTCATACAATGTATATTAAAGATAAAAAGAGAGTTTTCAAATGTATACCGCTGTATTCCATGTATTGTTTCCCCGGAAATCCCATGGAATTCACGAGCACATGGAAACAAATAAGTTACAAGAAAAATGATCTCACTCAATGTATGAATATAATAAATGGAAGAATTCCCAAATGCATGATTACGTATGACCAGATTCTAGGACTTCCAAGGTCAATTAGTTTTGTACGAAGGCATTTTTAATTAAAATCATTCTAAATAGTTAATTCTAAAATGATTCCTATGAAAATTGTTTAGGACATAGAGAAATGCTAATGGAGATAACAGAGAGAATCCTAGAGGGATTGAGAGCAAGAACAGTCAGCTATGGACAATTATTCAAAAGGAGAGAATACTGATTGGAGCAGCTTTGGGGAATATATTCCTAATCCAGATGAAGCACATCAGTTTGGTGAATGTATGGAAGATTGGCACGATTATGCTTGGAGAAAGAAACAAGAGGAAATGGATTGTAGAAAGAAAGAGTTGAACTAGAACTATAGGAGTAGAGTGCTATTGAGATAGAGTTAATTTTTAACTATAGGAATTGGAATATATTTATTTTCATTAACTGGATGTAATACACCTATTATTTGAACCTGAGTGTCTCCTTTTTCAGTAATGAAAATTCTTTGTGGAAATCCAGGAATGATATTATCTGGGAATTTTATATAAATGGCATTAACTACTTCCCCATTATCTAATTTTATATTTGAATTAAATCCACCCCAAAAACTACCTCCTTGAGTTTTAAATGTCAAGTCCGATTCTTTATTTCTTGTTAAAACAAGGAAAACAGGCATTGGCTCAAGAAAATGAATAGCACTTATTTCTATTGTTATAGTGTTGTTTTCTTTTGAAATTTTAGTCTGCAAATTGGAGAATTGAGCATTTATGATAGTTGAGTCATTGCCACTAATGACATCTACCGCCTGATGTATCGCAACGTTTAACCCATGTTCATATAAATTAATGTAAAGAGTTTGGAGCAATATGGGAGGAATCAGTGAAGAGTCCAATCTCACGGGAATAAATCTAGTCTCTCCTTTTGTTTTTTTAATAATAGCGTTTTGCCATTCTAATTTTACCATTTCACTCTCCAAACTATTCTTTGATATGAAGAAGAAAAAAAATTTACATTTTTCTAAGCCTTCATTCATTTTATCAATTATGCCATCTCCTGGCCTAATTGACCATGAGTCATAAAAAACATTCTTTATACCGAATATTTCAGCAAGTTTATGAGCAAAAGGAGCAACAACTTCTTTGTCTTTTCCATTATGAGAAATAAATATCATAGCTTGAACGAATCGTTAGGAGTAATAATGCAACAAATCGAAAATAATTGCAATATTTCCCCATTTCTTTCCCATATCTTCATAAATAAAAAGACGCAATACACTCTTGACGAATATATTGCGGTAGAAAATTGATGGCGGACAGGGAGGGATTCGAACCCTCGGTACCGGTTTGCGGTACACACACTTTCCAGGCGTGCTCATTCGACCACTCTGACACCTGCCCGTTGGAGATTGTGCTAGATAGGAAAGCAGGGATAGAGTAACGGCAGAAGAGAGGTTTGGCAATCTTTTTTTTATCCGGAAGGGATTTTCCCGTTTTCCCCGAGTTTTTTCACGTTTCCGGCAGCTGCTCGAAGAGGATGAAAAGCGCCCCGACAGCGCGAGAAAATCTTCAACGGGCATAAACAACAACGAAGCGTATTTTCAGAAGTTTTGAAAGAAACAGGTTTCCATGGTTCACAAAAATCATCCATGAGGGCATGGCAGATTTCCTCCCTCCCTGCCCTGTTTTTCCCGCGGAGCAAATAAGAATTTTTCTCTTTCTCCACCTTTACGGCTTCCGGGCAATCGGGCAAGGTTCAGGAAAGAACCTCTATTGATAAACTTGCTTCCGTCCAGACTCAAGAATTGACCAGCAGACGTTTGAGGAATTTCAGGAGCGAGACAGGAAGAGAAGACCGAAGGATTCCAGAAACCCAGGGTTCCGGGAGTTCCGGGAAAACGCGGCAGAAATGAGAACCCACGCTGTAAGGAGAGAAGGCGGGACATGCCGTTCACCGAGTATCATCATTTCCGCGGCTCCGCATTCCTCCCGTCCTCAAAAAAGGCCAAAGGCTTCCGGCATGTCCCGGAAAAGGCGTTTCCCGACCACACTTCCCCCTTGACGGATGCCCCAAAGACGGGTTTGCTAGTCCTGCGCATGGGAGAGTCCTTTTACACACGCACCACGGAGGCCCCCTCCTCCGCTTTTGATTTGTCCCTCAGACCGCCCGCTTTCAGCGAGTTCTGCGGCCAAGAGAAGATTAAGGACCGCCTGATGCTGATGGTGGAAGCCGCCAGACAGCGCGACGACGTGCTGGACCACATCCTGTTGAGCGGCCCGCCGGGCCTGGGGAAGACGACGCTTGCCAATATTATCGCGAATGCCGTCGGCTGCCGCATTCATACGACTTCCGGCCCCCAGATTGA
>ENA-OPNV01001342-OPNV01001342.1-human-gut-metagenome-genome-assembly--contig:-NODE-1342-length-10934-cov-2.094218_pt1 | contig 10934 bp, 10 predicted proteins | sample MGYA00241542_ERZ501781 | MGnify/ENA primary metagenome ERZ501781 (study PRJEB25962, sample SAMEA2042609) | human gut metagenome | biome: human gut; feature: human-associated habitat; material: faeces...
GTGCTCTTTTCCCTTACGCTCATCCCAGTCTTTCAGTCGGATGATAACCGAACCGTAAGAGGCTCCTTGTCCGGAGATAAGCCCATAACCGGCAATGCGGGCATAATGCTCGATCTCTGGCGTACTTTCCAGGATTTTTTCTATTTTGGCCATTATTAGCTTGTTTTCTTCTAGCGTGCTACCCGGAGCGATGGACATGTTTACCATGATCGCACCTTGGTCTTCTTGAGGGACCAAACTGGTTTTTGTGGTCATCATCATCCAGACCAACAGCACAAGCGTAGCGATTAATGATACCCATACCATCCAACGATGGTGGATGAAAAACATCACGCCTTTCTTATATTTTTCTAGCACAGCGTTGAACGAGGCGTTATAAGCGGCACGTACACGGCCGTTGATACTCTTGGTACTCTTGTTGCCATCGGATGGACGCATCATAATAGCGCAAAGCGCCGGGCAAAGTGTCAAAGCCGAGATCATGGAGATACCAACGGAAGTTGCCATGGTCACACCAAACTGAGTATAGAAAATTCCGGATGTACCTCCCATGAAAGTTACAGGGATGAACACTGCCATAAATACGCAGGTACAAGAAATGATCGCCATGGTAACATCGCCCATGGCATCTTTAGTCGCTTGATAGGGCGACTTATAGCCGACGTCGAATTTCGCCTGTACCGCTTCTACTACGACGATCGCATCATCCACCACCGTACCAATAGCCAATACCAACGCAAAAAGAGTCAAGATGTTGATACTAAATCCTGCCGCAACCAAGCAAGCGAAGGTTCCGACCAATGAGACAATGATTGAGATAGAGGGAATTAACGTACTCTTGAAATCCTGCAAGAAGAAGTAAACCACTAAGATCACGAGAATGATTGCGACGATTAGGGTCTCCACCACATTATAGATAGAGGCGAAGAGGAAGTCATTGGAACTCATCATAGTCATGAAAGAAGTTCCTTTCGGCAGATCCTGCTCAAGTTCGTTCAGCAAGTTGGTGATCTGTTCGTTCACGGCGGTAGCGTTAGAGCCTGCGGTCTGGAAAATCAAGAAGGTTACGGCTGCTTTACCATCCATTTTATTATCGAATCCATAAGTCAAAGTTCCGAGCTCTACATCTGCGATATCCTTTAGCCGTAGGACTGATCCATCATTTTGTGATCGGATGACGATCTCCTTAAATTCGTTGACATCTTTTAGGCGTCCGCGGTATTTCATCGTGTATTGGAATACGTTTTGTGAGTTCTCGCCTAATTGGCCTGTTGGAGCTTCCAGGTTCTGTTCGCCTAGTACGGCAGTTACGTCTGATGGTACCAATCCATATTGAGCCATACGATCCGGCTTGAGCCAAATACGCATACTGTAAGCATCACCTAACATCATCACATCTCCCACACCTTCGATACGTTTGATTTGTGGAATAATGTTAATGTCCAAGTAGTTGGCAAGGAATGTTTGGTCGTAGCGACCATCATCACAGACTAATGCGTCGATCTGTAAGAAACTCGTCTGGCGTTTTTGAGTGGAGACACCAATCTTGGTTACCTCGGCCGGTAGTAAGCCTTGTGCCTTAGAGACTCGGTTCTGCACATTAACCGCTGCCATGTCGGGATCAGTTCCCTGTTTGAAGAATACCTCGATAGTTGCAGTCCCTGCGTTTGTAGCGGTAGAAGTGATGTACATCATATTTTCCACGCCGTTGATAGCCTCCTCAAGCGGAATGATGACGCTCTTCTGGATGGTTTCGGCGCTGGCGCCCGGATAGCTGGCACGCACCATCACCGTCGGGGGCGCGATGTCGGGGTACTGCTCGACGGGGAGCGTCGCAACACCGATAATACCGCCCAGGACGATTACGATGGAAATGACCGCCGCCAATACCGGGCGGTCTATGAAATGTTTTAGTGTCATATTTTACTGCTCTTTTGTAGGTTGTTCTGCAGGAGCGGTCGCGGTCGTTGCGGCTCCTTTGGGTTTGATCGGGGGTCCTTCGCGCCTCAGACCGACGCCTTCGGTCACGATGACTTCGCCCGGGGTGAGTCCGGCGGTGACGATGAAATTCTTGCCGTCGCTCTGGGGCGATACGGTGATATTCTGCGAGGTGGCTACGCCGTTCTCGACCTTATAAACGAATTTCTTGTCCTGCAATTCGAAGGTAGCGACTTGCGGAACGGTGACTACGTTTTTGTAGATGTGCGGCAACAGGACATTACCCGAGCTACCGCTGTGAAGCAAGCGTCCGGGATTGGGGAATACGGCGCGAAGCTGTACGCTGCCCGTCGAAGTGTCGATCACGCCGCTGATCGATTCGATGCGTCCCTCCTGGGAGTAAAGCGATCCGTCGTTGAGCACAAGCTGCACGTTCGGCAACGCCGCCAGCGCTTTGTCCATTGAGCCGTATTCGCGGGTCAGGTCGAGCAGTTGATTCTCCGTCAGGGAGAAATAAACGTACATATCGGAGTTGTCCGATACGGTGGTCAGCGGTTGGGGAATCGATGCGCTCACCAGGGCACCCACACGATACGGCAGGACACCGACTACGCCGTTGGACGGACTTTTCACTTCGGTATAGGAGAGGTTGTTGGCCGCATTGACGAGCTGTGCCTCGGCCTGTGCCAACTGGGATTTTGCCGTCAGCAGGTTGTTCTGGGAAGTTTGCAGGTCGAACTGCGAAACGACGTTCTTGGCGAACAGCTCTTTTTTGCTGTCGTAGGTCAATTGAGCGGTGGCTACGCTGGCCTCGGCAGCTGCGACGTTGGCTTTTGCGGTTTGCAGGGCTGCCTTGTAGGGCACCTGGTCGATAATGAACAACAACTGTCCCTGGCGAACTACTTCACCCTCTTTAACGCACACTTTGGAAATGGTACCCGATACCTGCGGGTAAATGGCGATGTCCTGGCGCCCACGGATGGTTGCCGAGTGGGTGCTCGGAATCGTTACGTCCGATGTCGAAATTGTCATGACGGAATATTCCGCCTCGCCTCTTGCCGTCGGAGCCTGGCCGCACGATACGGCGAAAGCCATGCAGCTTCCGAACAAGACTGCCTGAATTAACTTCTGCTTCATAGTTTTTTGGTTGATTATTATTACTTTGAAAAAAATATTTTCCCGTTAAAAAACTTTTTGTCCTGCAAAAGTACCGTAAAAATCGGGGTGCAGGTCTTTTTCTTGCGAACAATTTTGTCACTTTTCGGTACATTTATAATATATTTGTACGATAATAATCTCAGGGGCTTTCCGTTTGTTCAAAAAAGAAGAAATCATTATGACTGCTGTAAACCCCATAACTGTTTCCGAAGAGGAACCTTTTGTTATCGGAAAATCCGATCTCGCTTATTTCTTCAATAATCCCTGCCGTTGCGACTGCGCACTGGTTCTGCTTTGTACGAGCGGTCATGCCCAGGTGACCGTCGATCTTCGCCGGGGACCTTTGCAGCTCAATACGATCGTACTCTTACTGCCCGGTAGCGTATTGATGCTCGACGATGCGTCGGACGACTTCTCGGTGAGGTTCGGCGCCTTCTCTCCCGACCTGTTCGGGGAGGCCGGATTTCGGCTGGGGCCCTCGTTTTTCAGCTTTTTGAAGGAAAATCCCATTTCTCAAGTAAACGAAAGAATGGCTGCCGGATTGTCTACCTGGTTCGAAATAATGGATTACACCTATCAGGATCGGGGTAATATGTTCCGAAAGACGATCGTGAGAAATCGGTTGCAGAATATTATGCTGGAGCTTTACGATAAGATCCAGCGTAAGGTCAGCAGCCAGTGTCCCACGACTTCCAACCGGCAGATGGAGCTGTTTCATCGCTTTGTTTCCCTAGTTCATGACTGTTGTATCGAAGAGCGTGAGGTTTCTTTCTATGCGGACAAGCTCTGTATCTCGACCCGTTATCTTTCCGCCATCGTGCGCCGGACGACGCATCAATCGGCCAAGGAGTTGATCGATAAGATCGTAATAATGGAAATAAAAGTATTGCTTCAGAACACTACCCTGCCCATTCAGGAGATCGCTTATAAAATGCATTTCCCGGATCAATCTTATTTGGGGCGTTATTTCAAGAAACATACGGGTATTTCGCCGTCGGTATTCCGTCAGGAAAGCAGAATATCTTATGACTGATGTGAATTACAGAGAATACAAATCGTAAAACTGTGATTTTATGAAATATCTTATATTGTTAAATCTGTGTTTACTTTCATACGTCGGATGTGCAAATAAACATAATAGGCAGAATGATACGACCAATAAAATACAGTCGTTATCGGATAGTTGTAAACTATTGGGTAAAGATCCTCTTTCGAACTACTGTTCCGCGATCGATACAAACGTAATTCATGAGCAGGAGTATGTAATCGACACCGTTGCTGGTGATTTTTATATATATTGTCGTACTGAAGATAATCAGAATATCGTATCTACTACGCACTATAAGTATGCAGATAGGTCGTCTGTCTTAACTGTTTCGAGAAATAATGGAAAATTAGTCTCTCGATTGGAAATCGATAAATACGATTTCGATTCGCTTATTCCGGCGACAGAAATTGATCGTTATCAATTATATAATGTCCATATTCGAGATTATGATGACCGCCGGGTCGTGTTGTCTTTTGGTATTTACCAACCGGATACGGATATTGGTTACCCCGTATTACTTACGATAGATTCTCTGGGAAAACTCTCTGCGGAGATCGAGCATGAAATATGGGAAGATGATTTTTAATTTCGTTTATTGAGGCGATAATCTTTATTCGACGGGATTTATAGTAGAGTACTCGATTACCGGTACCTTTTTGTAAGGTAGCCGGTTTTTTTATAGGAGTTTGATTGGGATTCGTACCGGACCTGGTTTGATTCTATTGAGGTGATTCCTGCGATATTCAGTTGTTTTTTGTTCAGAATTTCGGAGGAAAGAACGGATTCCGCTGTTGGTTTTAGGATTTTGCAGCACCCTTCCGTTTCTGTTTGAAGAAATAGAGTCGAACGAACGACCTGTTTCTCGCTACTTGTATTTTTCTGTATTAGTGCCGCCGTTGCGACTATGAAAAATCGACTTTAACAGGCTTTTTATTAGCGATTTTATAGATTGAATAGATTATAATTCGAGTTCATTTCAATTTCTTTACAAAATCGGTATTTTTGTTTGTGGTATTAAAATGACTTGTCGTTATGAAATTATTGATCGTGGAAGACGAATCCTCATTGCGTGAGTTGCTGGCACGTGCACTTCGCAAAGAGCAATATGTCGTGGAAACGGCCAGTACATACGCCGAGGCTTCGGACAAATTGGCAGCCTATTCGTATGATTGTATCTTATTGGACATTATGTTGCCGGACGGCAACGGATTGCAACTTCTCGAGCGTCTTCGAAGAGCGGATAAACGCGAAAACGTAATCATTATCTCGGCTCGGGATTCTTTGGAAGACAAGGTCCTCGGGCTGAAAGAAGGTGCGGACGACTACCTGCCTAAACCGTTCCATTTGGCGGAACTCTCGGCGCGTATCCAGAGTGTCATTCGCCGTAGTCGCGGTGGCGGGAAAGGCGGCATTGCGCTGGGTAATGTAACGCTCGACCCGGAAAGTTGTCGAGTGGAAATAGACGGCAAGGAGGTCGCTTTATTGAAAAAGGAGTTCGATATTCTTTCGTATTTCATGCAGCGTCCGCGTCATGTGGTCGATAAAGCAGTTTTGGCCGAAGCCGTATGGGGGGATCATGTCGATCAATCCGACAATTTCCATTTCGTTTATTCGCAGGTCAAAAATCTGCGCCGCAAACTCGAAGAGGCCGGAGCCTCGATCGAAATCAAAGCTGTGTACGGTTTCGGTTACAAACTGATTGATTAAGCAATGCATTTATGAAATTGATCTATAACATATCGCTTCGTTTGTCGCTGGTCTTGTTCCCGTTGATCGCTTTATGGGCGGTCGTGTTTTATTTTACCATGATGGACGAGATAAACGATGAAGCGGACGATGCTCTCGAGGATTATTCGGAATTGATCGTAATGAGGGTGCTTGCCGGGGAGCCTTTGCCCCGTTCGAACGAAGGTTCCAATAACAGTTACACGATCATTCCCGTTGAATCCGGATACGTCGCCACCCGTCCTTCGATCGACTACTACGATACCGAGGTGTATATTCCGGAAAAGGATGAAACCGAGCCGGCCCGGGTGTTGGCGACTATTTTTCAGGATAAGGACGGTAATTTTTACGAACTGAAGGTGGCTATGCCTACTTTCGAAAAAGACGATCTGCTGGAAACAGTCATGTGGTGGGTCGTGTGGCTCTATCTTTTCCTTTTGGTGACAGTTTCCGGAACGACCTTGTGGGTGTTCCATAAAAGCATGCTTCCGCTTTATGAGTTGTTGCATTGGTTGGATAGCTATGCTCCCGGGCGCGAAGTCGCGCCTGTGCCGAACGATACCTCTATTACCGAATTCCGTCGATTGAATGTTGCGGCACAGCAGGCCGTGGATCGCTCTGAGGAGTTGTTCGAGCGTCAAAAACAGTTTATAGGCAATGCCTCGCACGAGTTGCAAACTCCGTTGGCCGTACTTGGCGGACGTATGGAGTATCTGCTCGATTGTGCGGACCTGGACGAGGAAACGACGGGCGAAATCATTCAGATGCGGCGTACGCTCGACCATATCGTCCGGCTGAATAAAACGCTGTTGCTGCTTACCAAGATAGATAACGGTCAGTTTCCGGAGAGCACCGACATCGATCTCGTTCCCCTGGTCGAGGAGCGGAAGGCGCTTTATGACGATATATACGGAGAGCACAAAATCCGTTGTCGTCTGCATTTGCCCGGGACCTTCTCGGTCCGGATGGATGAATCGCTTTGTTCGATATTGGTTTCTAACTTGATCAAGAACGCCTACCTTCACAGTGCCGACGGAGCCGCCGTAGATATTCGTATCGAGGGAAATGTATTGACGGTTATTAACGACGGAGTATCGCCGCTTGATGAGAAACATATTTTCGAACGCTTTTATCAGGGGTCGCAAAAAGAAGGCTCGACAGGGCTCGGTTTGGCACTGGTCAAAGCCATAACGGATTATTATCGCCTCGGACTAATTTATTACTTCGAAAATGGCCGCCACCATTTTGGCGTAAGCTGGCGATAATTGGGACGACGATCAGCTGTATTCGAATATGACGACTGTTTTTTGCTGATTTCGGCGATAATCCTCTGTTACCGGTTCTGACTCTGTCCGAAATCCCTTTCTCGGAGGAAAGTCGAAGCATATCGGCCGGTTTCGGATCGGGGTATCGAAATATATAATCGGGGTCGGAAAACATATTTTGTTAAAATATCGAAATTCCAAATTCGCTCCAAAATCGGTTCTCAATTTTGTACCATACAAACCGATCGGGAGATCTCCCGATAAAAGATATTGAGAAAATGAAGAACACGAGAAAAATGATGGCGTTTTTGATCGGCATCACGCTGCTGACAATCTCGCCGGCTTATGCCGATCACGACCGTGCGGTCACAACCGAACAGATGCCGCGACAGGCGCAAGAGTTCATTGCCCGGTATTTTCCCGGTGAAAAAATCGCCTACGCAAAAAAAGAAAGCGATTTTTTCGAAGTCATTTACGAAGTGATGTTTACGAACGGCAGCAAGGTCGAGTTCCGTCGAAACGGAGCGTGGAAAGAGGTGGATTGCCGTTATTCGTCGTTACCCGCAGGAATCGTTTCGATGCCGATCGAAACCAAAGTACAGGAGCTGTATCCGGGTGCTGCGGTCATCAAAATCGAACGCGACAAGCAGGAGGTCGAGGTCAAGTTGAATAACGGAATGGAGCTGACTTTTGATCGAAGTCATAATTTGATAGGTATCGACGATTGATACCCCGTCCGTTTCCGATAAAGATTTTTCAGGCTGTGATTTCGCAGTACAAATTATTGATAAACATTTAAGTAAACGAAACAATGAATACGAAGAAAAAAACATTATCTGTTTTAACAATGGCTGCGACGGCTCTCCTGTTCGCTGCGTGCGACAAGGATGAAGTCGGAGGACCGGGCGACTCACATATTTCGCAGGAGGTATTGGCGGCTTTTAACGCTCGTTATCCGGGTGCCCAAGATGTACGATGGTCCCTTCGAGGCGACTATGCTGTGGCGAACTTTTTCTTCGAGGCTGCCCGGACGGAATCCAGGGCCAACAATGCGGCATGGTTCGAAAATGCAAACGGACAATGGGCTATGACCGAAACGAATATCGACTTCGCGGCACTTCCGCAGGCTGTCCGGGAAGGTTTCGATGCCAGCAAATATACCGAAGCCGAAGGATGGACCCGTACTGGTAAGGTGGATAAGCTCGAACGCAAGGAGGTCGTCGGGGCCGGTGGCAGCGAGGGTGTGACCGTTGTCTATGTTATCGGCGTCACCCGCACGGCAGACGGCATAACGACCGGGATGGACCTGTATTTTTCGACCGAAGGCGTATTGGTGAACGAAGTAACCAATGCTGCGGATGATGGTTATGAAGACTATATTCCAGAGAAACCTGCGGCGGGTATCGAACAGCAGATTCAAGGTTACCTCGATGATAACGGCGGAGGCTCGGTGATAGACGTGGACCGGGAATACGGAGGTACGGAAGTCGAGCTTGTTTGCGGCGGTTACAAGCATGAACTCTATTTCGATGCGCAGGGGAACCGCATCTATGCAAAGATCGAATACGGACGTCGGGATATTGGTTCGGCCGTGCCGGAAGCGATTTACAATGCGGTAGCGGCCGACCAGCAGCTGTCGAGCCCCAACGATATCGACGACATCGAAAAATGGTCACTCGATAAGGCTACGGCAGACGGAATCAGCGTTTTCTGGTGTGTCGAAGTGGAGACACGGCATAAAGAGGTCGATATTTACGTAAACGACTCCCCTGTTCGGATCATTCCCCGTCCTGTAATAGATATGGGAAACACGGGAGGTAATGGACTGCCGGTAGAGGATGAGATCGAGCGCTTCCTGAACGATCGTTATCCGGGAGCTAAGGTCGTGGAACGCGACTATGATGACGGATGTCTTGAACTGACGATTCTTCACGAAAATCTCAGGAAAGAGGTGCTTTTCGACGGTCGCAACAACTGGCTCCGCACCGAGTGGGAGCTCCACCGGTTGCCGCAAAATATTTTGGATGCGGTGCAGCAGGCTGGCTATACCCTCGACGACGACGAATTTGAATGCATCGAAACTTCCGGCGGGATGTGGTATGAGTTCGAAGCACGAAAAGACCGTCGAGAGTATGATTTGCGTGTGGATACGAACGGAAATATCGAGGCCTACGAAGATTGATGGATCGGCTAGACAACTTTTGAATTTTTCTAAACCTAATATTCACTTGATTAAAATCAATGTATTATGAAAAAGATGATCACTCGTCGTAACTTCCTGAAGGCCGCTGGCGTTTCCGCCGCTGCTCTGGGTCTGGCTGCCTGCGGCGGCTCCTCCAGCCGACGGACGCGAGAAACCGATTACGATCGACAACCTTCCTAAAGCCGCGCAGGAATTTCTCGCTACGTATTTCAAGGATCTGACCGTAGCTTATGCGGTTGAGGAGAGCAAATACTTCGGTTCGGAATATGAGGTGACTTATACCGACCGCACGGAAGTGGAATTCCGTGCCGACGGTCGGCGGTCGATCGTAAATATTCGGCCGTTCCTGCGGCGATCGTTCCCCAGCAGATCGCGGATTTCGTAGCGAAGATGAACTACCCCGGTCAGTTTATCCGCAAGATCGACCGTGATGCCTATTCGTGGGAAATCGAACTGTCGAACGGATTGGAAGTCGAATTCGATTTGAATTTCAACGTCACAGACTATGATGACTAAAATTCCCGAAGTTTTGAAATCCGGCTCGGGAAAAAGGTGGGTATGGATCACGGGTGTCGTTGCTATATTCGCTCTACTCTTTGCAATCGCATGGAATATAGAGTGTGAAAGAGCCGTAGCGCCACAGGAACTGCCCGGTGAGGCCCGCTCTTTTATCGCACAGCATTATCCGGAAGAGAATCCTGTTTTGGTAATCAAGACGCTCGACGAACTTGCAGTTACGTATAAAGTCGTTTTCGCCGATGGTACCCAAGTGAAATTTCGCCGAAATGGAATGTGGCGAGAAATTAAAAGCCGTTCGCGGGCGGTTCCGTCGGTTGTTGTTCCGGCGCAGATTGCGGATTACGTCGCTCGGAACTTTCCGGGAACCTTCCTCGTCGGAATCGAGCATACTTGCCGGGAATGGGAAGTGAAGTTGAACAATACGATCGAATTGACCTTCGATGACAAGCGTTTCGCGTTGAAAGAGTACGACGATTGATCGATATATTGTTCCGCTTTCCCGGAAATGGGGAGTTATATTATTTGGAGGTAAAAACCAGCTTCCGGATCGGAGGCTGGTTTTGCTTTGTGGATGTTATTTCCGATTGCTGAAAAGTGTCGGGTATTTCGCTTTTCGAAAAGCGGTTGCGGAATGTGTATCGTTTACTATTGCGGTTGCGAGTTGTTACGCAGTGTGGTTCAGACGGATTTTTGTTCCCCGTTCCGAAGAATCCAAGGGGGCGACGGTTTATCGCTGCAAATGGTCGTGAAATCGGGTTGCAGCCATCGATGTATCGGAGGTGTTCGTCGAATAATTTTTAAGCTCAATATAGAAATCGGTTCTTGCGGGATGGAGGATGCTTGCGGAAAGGTTAAAAACCAAGCCGCCCGGGAAGGCGGCTTGAGAAAAATGGAGAGTTAATTTAGTTGGAATTGGTTGTTTATCGTAAACTTCCGGAAATAAAATTAAGAAAAATTTTTCGAAAAATAAAATTGTTGCGAGAAAAAAATATTTTTCAGATATTTGCAGTCCCAAAGGGAACCTCGGTGTTCCCGAAAGGCTGAATTAGCTCAGCGGTAGAGCACTTCACTCGTAATG
>ENA-OPNV01001354-OPNV01001354.1-human-gut-metagenome-genome-assembly--contig:-NODE-1354-length-10858-cov-4.815144_pt1 | contig 10858 bp, 5 predicted proteins | sample MGYA00241542_ERZ501781 | MGnify/ENA primary metagenome ERZ501781 (study PRJEB25962, sample SAMEA2042609) | human gut metagenome | biome: human gut; feature: human-associated habitat; material: faeces...
ATTCCTTCGCGGAGCCCCTGGCGGTAGGTGACGAACTTGTGTTTGACGATATGGCGCATTATACGATGGTGAAGACTACGTTTTTCAATGGCGTGCGCCATCCGGACATCGCCGTTCAGAGAAAAGACGGTTCCGTGGAGACGGTGCGCCGTTTTTCCTATGAAGATTTTGAGGCCCGCCTGGGCTAGAATATTTGACCAGACAGATTGACATGGCAACAGCTAAAGAAGGCATCAAGCAGAAAGTCCACGGGTGGAGTCACCATGATTCCGCAGATTTGTACGGCATCGACGATTGGGGGAACGGTTATTTCCGCATCAGCAAAAAGGGAGAGGTTACCGTACGCCTGAATGACGAGGATGGAGGAAAGAAGGATGTCAGCCTGTGCGATCTGCTGGAGGGGCTGAAGGAGCGCGGGACTACCGTTCCCGTTCTGTTCCGGTTCCGGGATTTGCTGCGCAGCCGTATTGCGGAGCTGAACGACAGTTTCCGGAAAGCAATCAAGGAGGCGGGGTACCAGGGTAAGTACCAGGGCGTTTACCCCATCAAGGTGAACCAGCAGCGCCAGGTGGTGGAGGAGATTGCGGAGTTCGGCACCAAGTATGATTACGGTCTGGAGGCCGGTTCCAAGCCGGAGCTGATAGCCGCCATGGCCCATATGCACAATCCGAATGCCTATCTGATTTGCAACGGGTACAAGGATGACGAGTTTATTGACCTGGCGTTGACGGCCCAGAAGATGGGGCTGAATATTTTTATTGTGCTGGAAATGCCTTCCGAGCTGGACGTTATTATGGAGCGTGCCAGAAGGATGGATATCCGCCCTAATCTGGGCGTGCGCGTCAAGCTGGCGGCCAAGGGGTCCGGTTTATGGCAGGAATCCGCGGGGGATAAGTCCGTTTTCGGGTTGAACGCAGCCCAGGTGGTGGATGTGGTGGATAAGCTGAAGCAGGTGGATGCGCTGGATTGCCTGAAGCTGCTCCATTATCATCAGGGGTCCCAGATTCCAAATATTTCCGTGGTGCGCGAGGGGCTGACGGAGGCGGTCCGCATTTACGTGGACCTGGTGAAGGAGGGCGCCCCTCTGGGCACGCTGGACATGGGCGGCGGCCTGGCCGTGGATTATGACGGTTCCAAGACGAATTTCCATTCTTCCTGCAATTATTCCATTGCGGAGTTTGCCCGTGACGTGGTGGAGGTTGTGGGAGACATGTGTTCCAAGTACGGGGTTCCCCATCCCACGCTGGTGACGGAGTCCGGACGGGCCGTAGTGGCCTATTATTCCGTGCTGGTGTTCAACGTGCTGGATGTGACGAGCGCGCCGGGCGAGGAACCTCCGCCCGAGCTTCCGGATGACGCTCCGGAGCTGTTGAAGGCTTTTGCGGATACGGACCGGACGCTGGCCAGGAAGAATATGCAGGAGTGCTATAATGACGCCTGCTATTACCGGGACCAGTTGAGAGCCCAGTTTTTTTACGGGAACGCCACCCTACGGCAGCGCGGGCTGGGAGAGGCTTATTATTGGCATATCCTGAGCCGCATTTCCCGCATGCTGGCGGAGATGGAGACCATTCCGGAGGATCTCAGGGAGCTTTCCTGCTCCATGGTGGACTTTTATTACGGCAATTTTTCACTGTTCCAGTCTCTTCCGGATTCCTGGGCCATCCGCCAGCTTTTCCCCGTGATGCCTCTGCACCGTTTGAATGAACGGCCCACGAATAAGGCCGTGCTGGCAGACATCACGTGCGATTGCGACGGAAAGATAGACCATTTCATTGACCGTGAGGACGTGGCAACCGCCCTCCCCCTGCATGCCATCAAACCCGGCGAGGACGATTATTACATAGGCGTATTCCTGGTAGGAGCCTATCAGGAGACCTTGGGGGATTTGCATAACCTGCTGGGAGATACGAATGTGGTTGGCGTGCATCTGGAAGGCGGCCGCCCCGTTTATACCCATGAAGTGGAGGGCGATACGGTGTCCGATGTCCTTTCCTACGTGGAGTATGATCCCAAGGAGTTGATCAACAAGTTCCGCACGTTTGCGGAGCAAGCCGTAGCCGAGGGGAAAATATCTCCGTCCGAACGCCGGAGAGCCTTGGAAGTGTTCCGTTCCGGATTGAATGGATACACTTATTACGAACTGTAGGAAACGGTCTTGTCTTTTGCTTCAACAGGGAGCGTTTGTCCCGTGCCGGCGCGTTTTCCTTTGTTGCGGATCAGGAGACCGGCGGTTCTTCCGGCGGTTTCGTTTCTTCAATGACCTTGGCTGGCGTCAGGGCCCAGAAGCGCGTGGCCGTTTGCGGAGAGATGCCTTTCATGTTCAAGTACCGTGTGCGGAGCAGGGAGGAGGAGCGGTGCCCCATTTCCATTTGCAACAGGTTGTAGTCCTTGAAGTGCTTGGCGTGGTAGCTGGCGTAGGTGTGCCGCAGGCAGTCCGGCACCCATGATTTTTTTCTTCCTCCCCAGCCGGCTTTTTTCCGGATTTTGCGCCACTTGATTGTCCACCCTTTCGGGCAGATGGGAGTTCCGGGTCCGGGTTTGGTCCTGTCACGGCAGAATTTGAGCCATTTGGCGAGCACGGGCAGGATGGTGACGTGCCTGGCGCCTCCGGTTTTGGTATGCTTGGAGTTCAGAATGATACAGCCGTCGCGGAGAGCGATGTTTTCCCAGAGCAGGCGTTCCACTTCCTGCGGGCGGATTCCTGCAAAGATCATCAGCGCCGCTCCGGCTGCGCAGCTTCCGTCAAATTCTTCCATGGCTGCCTTGAGAAGCTGAGTTATTTCCTTCAGCGTCAGAGCGGGGATTTCCTGCTCCTGCAGAAAAGGCGTGTCTACGCGGAGGATGGGATTCTCGTCACACCATCCGCGTTTGACGGAGAACGAGAAAATTCCGCTCAAGATGAGCCTCGCTTTGTGCCTCTGCCGGGATGTGGTAAAGGTATTCATCAGGATGTTCTGGCATTCCTCCACGCTCAGGTTGCGCAGGGAGGTGTGTTCCAGTTCCGGATTGCTCTTTTTAAGCTTGTGGATGATGCTCCTGATGTCCGTCAGCGTCCGGGGACGGCGGTGGCTTTTGGAACGTAGGCATTCCACGGCCGCCGTGCCGAAACTGACGGTTTGATGTTTGTTTTTAATGGCGTTCAATCCCAGGGAGACGACTTCCCGGCACCGGGTAATGGTACAGATTTCATCTCCAAGGGCTTCCTTGATTTCCAATACCAGCCTTGCAGCCTGGATCAGGGTGACTGATTCCCCCTCCAGAAGTGCGGCTCCGACATATTTCAATTTGTTTGTATTCGGTGCTTTTTTCATGTTCATTTCTCGTGTTTGTCCAAACACGGTTTTAATGAAAAAGGCTATCCTTATAATGGGGAAAACTTATGCTTTCCACTAGAAAACGCGTAACCGTCAAGGATATGTTGTTACTTATGTTTTCTTTGAACCGGCCGCAAAATCAAAGTTTCTGATGGTGCAGGAACCGAAAATGTTAGAAAGCGCGGCTCCCTGTGCTGAATGTCAAGATGGACGTGACTTGTCCGGCATGAGTATATTTCTGTCGGAAGAGGGGTAAAGGAACGGCCGGATGAAAGTATTTTATATGGCTGAACGTATATGGTAGGTACTGCTTTTCTGTACCATGAACATCAGAATTCATTCTTTCAACGTATCATGTGTCGGCCTTTGCTGCGTATTGGGGTCTTTTTTCGCGGCGGACGCCCGTGAGGTTTATCCCCTGAACGGTTCCTGGGATTTCAGTTTTAACGGGAAGCCTGCTGAAAAAGTGACGGTGCCCCATACATGGAACGCAGAGGATGCCGCCAATGGTGCTCAGGGGAAGCGGGAAGACGCCAAATCCGTCAACAGTGACGCCTACCGCCGCGGGCCGGCCGTTTATTCGCGCACGCTTCCGGTGGAGCCCAGGCCGGGCAAGAGGTATTTCATCCGCGGCGGGGGAGCCAGCATTGTTTCCGAGGTTTCCGTCAATGGGAAGCCTGCCGGCAGCCATGAGGGGGCGTTTACGGCTTTCTGTTATGAAATAACGCCCCTTTTGAAAAAAGGCTCCAATACGATTTCCGTTCTGGTGGACAACACGCAGCGTAATCATATCGCCCCCCAGCGCGGGGATTTTTCCATGTTCGGCGGGCTGTACCGGCCCATTGAACTGATTGAGACGGACGGTGTCTGCATTGATCCTCTTTTTTATGCTTCTCCCGGCGTTTTCATCACGACAAAGTCTTTAAGCAAATCCAAGGCCGAGGTGGAAGTGAAGACCCTTCTCAATTCGGACGGAAAGGCCGGGGATGTGGATGTTGCCGTGGAAATCCTGGACATGAAGGGCAGGAAGGTAGCCGGGAAGACGGTAAAGGCCGCCGCCGGGGAAAAGAATAGACTGGAGGTTCCCGTAACGCTGGCAATCGCCAATCCCATACTCTGGAACGGAGTGAAGAATCCTTACCTGTACCAGGTGAAAACTTCCATCAGGACGGCAGATGGCCAGACGGATGAGCTGGTGCAGCCGCTGGGACTGAGGACGGTTTCCGTCAATCCCAAGGAAGGTTTTGTCCTGAACGGAAAGACCATGCAGATCAAGGGGGTCAGCCGCCATCAGGATATGAAGGGGAAGGGGTGGGCCCTTTCCCCGGAAGATGAGGCGCGGGATATCAGGCTGATTGCGGATATGGGGGCGGATGGGGTTAGAACGGGCCACTATCCCGCATCCACCAATATTTACGACCTGTGCGACAAGGCGGGGCTGATTGTCTGGTCCGAGGTCCCCAATGTCAACCTGGTGTGGGATACGCCGGAGTTCCGGGAGAATAACCGCCTCCAGGCCCGGGAGATGATTTTCCAGCATTGGAATCATCCCTCCATTTGCATGTGGGGAATTTTCAATGAAATCGGACACCAGCCCGAGGCTGCCACGAGAGGAGTGGACATGGAAGCTGAGTTGACGGAATTGAACAAGTTCGTGAAGGAGACTGATCCCTCCCGCATGACCGTGGGGGCCAGCAATCAGGCGGGCCGCAGAAAACTGAACAATATTCCTGACCACATCGCATTCAATACGTATCCCGGCTGGTACGGAGGAGGGCCCGAAACCATGAAGGGCAACCTGAACGGCTACATCCGCGACTATGGCGGCAAGATGGGCATTGCCGTCAGTGAGTATGGTCACGGCGCCAGCGTGGACATGCATGAGAATCCGGCCCAAAGACCGTCTCCCACCGGATTCTGGCATCCGGAGGAATGGCAGTCCCATGCGCATGAGGTCAATTACAGGTGCATCAGGGAAAGGCCGGAGGTGTGGGGGGCCTTTGTCTGGAACATGTTTGACTTCGGTTCCTCTTCCCGTTTTGAGGGGGAAAGCCCCGGCATTAACGACAAGGGGCTGGTGACCTATGACCGCAAGACGCCCAAGGACGCCTATTTTTTCTACAGGGCCAACTGGAGCCCCCGTCCTACCGTATACATCACATCCCGCAGGTTTGCGGAACGTACGGAAAAAACGGTGCCCGTGAAGGTTTACAGCAATGGTTCCGTGGTGAAGCTGAGCGTCAACGGGAAGCCCGTTGGGAGTGTCAAACCGGATGATTTGAAGCGCGCCGTCTGGCCGGAAGTGACTCTCAAGCCCGGCGTCAACACTATTACGGCCACGGCTTCCATAGGAGGGAAAACGTACACGGATTCCTGCAAGTGGACGTTGAACCCTGCCGGAGGTGACGGGAAGAAGGATTCAGAGCGTTATCAGGATCCGTCCCTGAAAAAGTATAAGTAAGCAATTCCATATTCATTCCGAGATGAAGACGGTACGCGCGTTTCTGTTTTCCGTGATGTGTCTGGCTCCGGCTCTTCCCCTGCTGGGGGATGTTCCGGATTGGGAAAATGAAGAGGTGACGGGAATCAATAAGGAGGCTCCCCGAGCCTCCGTTTTTCCGGCATCGGATAAAACGTTGAGCTTGAACGGGGATTGGAAGTTCAAATTTTCCATGACTCCGGACGAGAGGCCTGCCGATTTCTTCAATCCCTCTTATTCCGTTTCCGGATGGGATACGGTCAAGGTTCCTTCCAACTGGCAGCTTTACGGTTATGGAACGGCCATTTACACGAATGTTCCCTATCCATTCAAGCCGAATCCTCCCAAGGTAATGGGGGAACCGCCCAAGAACTGGCCGGCGTACAGGGAGCGTAATTCCGTGGGTTCCTACCGCCGGGATTTCAATTTGCCCGTTTCCTGGAAGGGAGAGCAGGTGATGATCCGGTTTGACGGGGTGGAGTCCGCCTTTTATGTGTGGGTAAATGGCCGTCAAGTCGGCTATTCCGAAGATTCCTATACAGGGGCGGAGTTTGACCTTACTCCCTATGTCAGGCCCGGCAGGAATACGATTGCCGTGGAAGTATACCGCTGGAGCGACGGTTCTTACCTGGAGGACCAGGATTTCCTGCGCCTTTCCGGCATTTTCCGGGACGTGACCCTGTTTGCCCAGCCGCAGACGCACGTGCGTGACCTGTTCCTGAAGGCCGGACTGGACAGGGAGGATTACACAACCGGGGTACTGGACGGAACGTTCACCATCCGCAATTCCGGTAAAAAGGATATTCCCGCCGGCATGAAGCTGAATTATTCCATCGACGGGATTTCCACCAAATTGAACTGGGAGGGCAGGAACGGTTCCGGCCGCGTGCAGACGGATAACAGGGGAAGGCTGGATTCCGGAACGCTGGAGGTTCCCTCCATTCCCTCCGGAGGCGAGGTGCAGATTTCCCTGAACAGGAAATTTCCCGGTGTGAAGCCATGGACGGCGGAAACGCCCAACCTGTACAGGGTGACTTATTCTCTGAATGGAAAGGATACCCGTTCCGTCAATATCGGGTTCCGTTCCGTGGAGATTGCGGATAACGGCGCCGTGCTGATTAACGGCAGAGCCGTCAAGTTCAAGGGTGTCAACCGCCATGAAGCCCATCCCGATTACGGGCGCGCCATTCCGCGGGAAGTGATGGAAAAGGACGTGCAGATTATCAAGGCGCATAATATCAATACCGTCCGTTGTTCCCACTATCCCAATCATCCTTATTTTTATGAGTTGTGCGACCGCTACGGCCTGTACGTGATGGACGAAGCCAACTGCGAAGCCCACGGCATCCGCAATAGCAGCATGGATATTTCCCGGAAGCCTTCCTGGAAGAAAGCCCATGTGGAGCGCAATATGAGCATGGTGCATCGTTCCAAGAACCACCCTTCCATTGTTTTCTGGTCCCTGGGCAATGAGTCCGGAAACGGCCCCAATTTTGAGGCGGCAGCGGCGGCTATCAGGGCTTATGACACTACGCGGCCCCTCCATTACTGCGAATTTCCGCACGGCCACAAGGCCGTGGATATGGATTCCGCCATGTATCCGCCCGTGGACCGGGTGGAAAACTGGGGGAAGCAGAAAACTTCCCGCCCCTTTTTCGTGTGCGAATATGCCCACTCCATGGGGAATGCCCTGGGGAATTTCAAGGAGTACATGGATGCCTTCGAGTCTTCCCCGCGCATGGTGGGCGGGGCCATCTGGGATTTCGTGGACCAGTCCCTCCGCGCCAATCCTGCCGGAAACGGCATTTACAAGCCCGCCCCTTTCAAGGGAGTAACACAGGCTTACGGCGGCATGTTCGGAGACAGGCCCAACCAGGCCAATTTCTGCGACAACGGCATTATTCTTGGCAACCGGAACACCACGGCCAAGACGAAAGAGGTGAAGAAAGTATACCAGTACATGGCTTTTGAGCGCAAGGACGGGTCCCTGTCCGTTCGCAACAAATATTTCCATAAGCCTTTGAAAGGTTATACGCTTTATCTGGTATCCCTTGTTCCCGGCGGCGGCCATGCCGTGGAGCGCATGGTTCTGCCGGAGGTTCCCCCCGGCAAATCCGCAACGGTTAATCTGCCTTCAGCCGCTATGCGGACCGGTTCCCTGATGGTTCTGGCGGATGCCCGGTTCAAGCTCCCGGAAGACGTGAAGGAACTTTCCTCCAAGCAACTGGAACATGTGGTGAATGAGTGCGAAGCTTACGAGTGGTTCCCGGCATCTGCAGAGAAGGAGGTTCCCGTGCCTCCCCCGGCGGCGCTGCCTGCTGTTTCCGTGCTCCAGGGGGATTCCGTGGTCGTGCAGGGAAAAGGTTTTTCCGCCTCCTTCAAAAACGGGATGCTTTCCTCCCTCCGGTATGACGGCCGGGATTTGATTTTGCCCGGCTATCCGGTGGAGCTCCAGGCGTACCGTTCTCCGGTGGATAACGATGCCTGGATCAGGAGCAAGGTTGAAGGGAAAATGAAGATGCAGAATATGAAAGCGGAATATTCCGACGTTAAAGCTGCCGTCATTTCCCCCGGCGTGGCCCGAATCACGGCACAGTTCCGGACGAAAGGTTCCGAGCTTGCCTTTTCCGGGGAAGTCGCGTGGACGGTTTTCGGCAACGGCATTATCAATGCTTCCGTCCGAATGTATCCCTCCGCCAAGGGAGAAGAACTCCTTCGGCTGGGCGTCACTTTCGGGATGCCTGCCGCGTATGACCGGGTAGAGTACCTGGGGCTGGGACCGTGGGATAATTACCGGGACCGCCGCACGAGCTGCTGGAAGGACATTTTCCGCACTTCCGTGGACGATATGTTTTTTGCTTATTCCCGGCCCCAGGATATGGGCAACCGCATGGAAACGGACTGGATAGCCTTGTCCAAACCCCAGGAGGACCAGGCTCTGTGGGTGGGGGCCGCCTCTCCCAGGGCTCCGCTGGAGGTTTCCGTCCTGCGTTATACGCCGAAGGAGCTTAACGATGCCAGGAGCCTGGACAGGCTGCCGGAGAAAAATAAAGTGATTGTGAATCTGGATGCTTTCCAGATGGGGCTGGGCGGCTCTTCCTGCGGGCCCCGTCCGCTGGTCAAGTACCAGACATTGAGCGGGGCCACAGCCCTGGGGTTTGTGCTGGCTCCCTCATCCGCCCTGCTGAATCTGGCGCGCACGGGGCTGGCCGTTCCCCATTCCCCTGTCATTGAACGGGATGGGGACGGCATGGTCAGTCTGACTTCCTCTACGCCCGAGGCGGAGATAAAGTATTCCGTCAACAAGGGGCCGGAAAAAACGTACCGGAATCCCTTCAAACTTCCCGAAGGGGAAGTGAGGGCCTGGGCTGCCTCCATGAAGTCCGGCAAGGTTCCTTCCACGTCTCCCGGAGAGAGGAAATTCCCCCTCGTCAAGGGGCAGGGCGAATGGAAAATTCTAAGCGCTTCTTCGGAAGAGCCGGATACCGGTTTCGCCCATTTTGCCATTGACGGGAATCCGGATACCTATTGGCATACGTCCTATACGAACGGCCTGCCGGGGTTCCCCCACTCCATTGCCGTGGATATGGGAACCAGAATGAAGTTTACCGGATTTATCTACACGCCCAGAATGGACAAGGACAAGGGCCTCATCAGCCAGTACACGTTTTCCGTTTCCGATGACGGTCGGAATTGGAGGGAAGTGAAAAAAGGCCAGTTCTCCTACCACTATATCCGGAAGGATCCGGCTGTTCAGCGCATCGACTTCGGCAGGCCTGTGGAGGCCCGCTACTTTAAGCTTGACGCCCGGTCTCCGGTGAGGGGCGGGGAACAGAGCGCCACCGTTGCGGAGCTGAATATCATTACCCAATAACGGAGCGGCAGGCGTTTTGCACTGCTTCCCGGATGGAGAAGTTTTCCAGCCGTGCGCCCTTTCCGGGGTGCACGGCTTGTTGTTGCGGGCTTTTCAGGGTGCGGAAATGTTTTTTTAATGAAAGAAAGAACATGGCGGAATGGTAACATACGCATGCGCAAGATGATGGCCTGCATGCTGGGCGCTGCCCTGTGTTTTTCCATGGCCGGAGCGGAAACAGGCGTTTCCTCTGCGGAAAAAGCTTCACCCCTGTTCGGGAGGATGATCTGGAATCGCGGCTGGGAGTTCCGGCTTGAGGACGAGCCCGGAAAGAGCGGCTGGCAGACGGTTCATCTGCCCCATACGTTCAGTCTGCCCTACTTTATGTCCGATTCCTTTTACACGGGGTTCGGCTCCTACCGCAGGAAGCTTGTCATGCCGGAGGAATGGCAGGGGAAGAAGGTGTTTCTGGATTGCGGCGCAGCTTTCCAGGTGGCGGAGGTGAAGGTGAATGGGAAGACTGCGGGAAGGCATGAAGGGGGGTATACGGCCTTCCGGTCGGATTTGACGCCTTTCCTGAAGCCCGGCGAGAACTGGGTGGAGGTACGGGTGGATAACCGCTGGAGCCCCCGCATTGCGCCTCGGGCGGGGGAGCATACTTTTTCCGGAGGACTGTACCGGAACGTGCATCTGCACGTGTGTTCTCCCGTGTATTTGCCCGCGCACGGATCTCGCGGCAGACCTGATAGCCGTCCATGCCGGGCATCATTACATCCAGTATCAGCAGATCGTATACGCCGAGCTCGGCGTATTCCGCGCCGGAAATGCCGTCGTACACGGTCTCCACGTCAAAACCCTTGCTTTCGAGCAGCGTTTTGAGCGAGTCGGCCAGCAGCTTTTCGTCCTCTACGATCAATATTTTCATGGCATACACCTCTTTTTCATCCACAGTATACTACAACGCGAACCTGAAAGGAAGCTGAAAGTCGGCACGCTTTTCATAGTTTTTTTCATTTGCGCTTGACATTCGGCGGGAACGGTGGTAGACTCCACTCAATCCATAAGAAAACGCTTTGACGGGAAAGAGTACGAGCGGCGTTCGCATGCAGAGAAAAGGCGGTTGGTGCAAGCCTTGATGCGTTCCGTTCGGAAGCCATCCATGAGCGGCCGGGAGAAAATGCCCGGACGGAGTCTCACCGTTATACAGAG
>ENA-OPNV01001361-OPNV01001361.1-human-gut-metagenome-genome-assembly--contig:-NODE-1361-length-10830-cov-7.210116_pt1 | contig 10830 bp, 9 predicted proteins | sample MGYA00241542_ERZ501781 | MGnify/ENA primary metagenome ERZ501781 (study PRJEB25962, sample SAMEA2042609) | human gut metagenome | biome: human gut; feature: human-associated habitat; material: faeces...
CTTCGCCCTGTTCAAGACCGGCAGCCTCTCTAAGAGCCTGTTCGGAGCGCATTAAATAGTGAAATATCCATATATTCGTGCTACAATATGATGGGAGGTGATTTTTTGAGAAAAAGGATTGTTAAGGTGAAAATAAGCCAAGAGCAAATGACCTTATTAAGGCTTAAATCTGCTATAACTGATTTAAGTGATGAATTGGGCGACAGCACTAAAAAGCCCTACAAGGTCACAGTTCGCAAGATACCTCCTGTTGAAACAGACCTTGTTACGGTCGGAAAAATCAATAACACCATTAAGTTTGAGGTGAGAGAAAAAGAGTCACATCACAACGAGGCTCATTTTCATATCACGATCAGAGGACAAGGCAGCGGGAGCTATAGAATTAGCGATTTCACTGCAATAGAGTCAAACATTCCGAGAAAGCCTGCAAATAAAAAGTCAAGCCCCAAATGGGACTTGCTGCAAGGAAATTTGGCAGAAGGTGGGGAGAAAGAAGTGCAGCACAAATAAGCCACCACAAAGTGCCGGCTTAAAAAGAGAAAAAAGGAAGTGATGTCAGAGGGTTGCTTTCAGGATGGTGGGAATGGGATCTACTGGCTGGAGAGTGTCCAGCGAGGCAAAATAATCTCGCAGCTTAGCATAGTAGCGTCGCAGAAACTTGTTGGCTGCTGCAAGCATATAAACATAGAACGGCTTGCCTTCCGCCCGTTTCCGGTTAAGGAACTGAAACACTGGTTCATCTTGGGGAGCACATTGCAGGTAAGTTCTAATGACATTAAAAAGGGTTTTGCGGAGGTAGGGAGAGCCTCGTTTAGAAGATTTGTTGCTTCTGACGTTTTTGTCTCCGGACTGGTTAGGCATGGGGTCAATACCAGCAAAGGCAATGAGAGCCTGCTTCCGTTCAAAGCGGCGAACATCGCCGATTTCCGCCATAAGCTGCGGCCCGTAGGACTTTCCAACGCCGTACATCGCCATGACAACGGGGTATTCAGGCAGCATAGCAGCAAGCCGATCCATTTCCGCGCGATAGACTTCCACTGAGCGCGAAATACTGATGAGCTGATTTGCAGCTTCCTGCACAAGCACTTTCACGACCTTTGACTTTGGGGTCAGGACAACAGCGCGTTTCGCAAGGGCATATACTTCTTCAGCGTTGCTCTGCTTAAAGAGATAGGCGTGGCGCTTGCACCATTTTCGGTAACGCTCACAAAAGGCAGCGAAGGGCTGCTTGCGCACACAGTCTACATGCCAGAAAGAATGCGCAAAGTCAACCCATTTCTGCGTTCCATCACTGCGCACCGGGCTGTCAAAGCACTTTCGGATGCCGGGAAAGGATTGCTCCAGAAGTGCAATCAAATTATTAGCAGAGGCCGTCCGCTGCTTAGAGGCAAGCTGAAACTGTCGGTTGAGGGTTTTGAGATCATAGCGAATCGCATCCATGGGGGTGAAATCGCGCAAATCAGCCCAATTATCAAGCGCGTAACGAGCAATTTTTACGGCATCAGCCTTATCAGTTTTTACGCGGCGCAGAGAATTAGCACCGTACTCCTTGATGAGAAGCGGATTAACAGCGCAGACAAAAAGTCCTGCTTCGTGCAGCGCTTTTTCAACCGCTTCATAGTAACGCCCTGTGTGTTCCATCACGACGCGGGTTTCACCGTCAAGAGCCTTCAACTTCTCAGCCAGCGAAGCAAGCCCCGCTATATCGTGAGTCACATCAAAAGGCAAGCAAACAACTTCTCCCAGAGGACGGAGCACTGCAACTGTGCTTTTCCTACTGGAGACATCAATACCTACTGCGTTCATAGAATCACTCCTGTACTGAACTTGTAATGGACAAAGACCATCTTTCCTGTTGCCGGTTCTATCTGTTTGATGACACGAACGCAGTGGCTCTACCTGCACAAATCGAACACTGCGAATAGGAGGATGGCTGACTGACTTTCTCGCGGACGTAAAAGCCCTTGGAGACGAAGGTCAGACCATTACCTCTCTATTCTAACAGTTTAGGCAACGAGATGTCCCATGCCTATGGCTGGCTGCCATAAATCAAGGGGCAAATATATAGTAACAGGAGAACAAATTGCAATGAGTCATACTATTTTCGGATTCAACTGCGCCATCTGCTTGCGCCTTTTTGATTCTGTCGTCCGCTCATTCCACTTAGCGTAGCGCTGCTACGCTGCGTTTCATTCGCGTTAGCCAGAATACAAAAATTCGCGGCGCATCTTGGCTCATTTTCATCCGAAAATAGTATAAACCGAAATTGGCGGTCGTGACGACGGCATCCGGCAGCCTGAACATGCGCAAAACGGCGAGCAAGTCCGCCGAAGTGATTACGAAAATCCCTCAAGGCGCAACCGTAACTGTTCTTATGGAAGCGGATGACTGGTGGCGCGTGCAGTACAAAAACAGCACCGGCTGGTGCGCGGCGGAGTTCCTCACGAAACAGGAAAACGCGGATAATCAGGCACGGATGAGCATCCAAATCGTCGATAGTGCCGGCAACGTGTTTGAACCTGTGGGTGATTTTACGGTGAAGGTGGCGAACGCAGATGTGGGCGATTCTTGAACAGATGCGCGACCACGCAACAACCATCGTTGGACTTGTAACGGCGCTGACGCTGATGTACAGCTGGTTCCGAAAGCCGATGAAGCAGCTGATTGCAAGGGAACAGCAGCAGGAGGAAGATCTTGCGATTCTGACATGGGCATTTTTGCAGAATGCGCATGACAATTATACGCGGCAGGGGTGGTGTACTGCGGCGGAAAAAGAGCAGGTGCTGAATATGCACAAAAGTTACGCGGCGAAAGGGCGAAATCACCTGTCCGCAAGCTATGAGCAGGACATTCTTGCTCTGCCGGAAACGCCGCAGGAAGGGAGGCGAAGCAAATGACGAAGCAGAAAGCATACGTCCAGTTCAGCAAACGAATTGTTCTTTTGGTCACTATTGCAGTGACGGCGATTTCGCTGCTGGCGATGGTGCTGTGCTTTTTCCGCAGCGACACGGAAGCGCTGATTAGTACGGTTCGGACGTACATCAACTACGCGACGATTGTTTTCGCAGCGTACAGCGGCAACTCGGTGTTCGAGAAGTGGCTGACGCAGGGGAAGAGCGCTGATGCGGCTGAAGCGTAAGGCAATATTCCTTGCAGCAATTCTTGTAAAATATCAAAAGTGCCCATCAGCAGTCGTGCTATTCGCCGCCTGCTGATGGGCATTTTTGTTTATTCCTTTTCGTACTTTTCAATCAGGCACTGATGCTGCTTGCTGTCCTTGTCATAATTGATACCGACCAGCAGAATCTCGCCCGTGTAATCCAATATCGAAGCTGGATAATTCTTCTCCCTGATTTGCTGCAAAGCAGTCTGGGCATTCTGATTCCATTTCAGCTCTACAATCAATGCCGGATAGTCATTCCTGCATTCAGGCTTCGGAACGAACACGAAATCGGCAAATCCTCGACCCGTCAGTAATTCGCGGATTGGCTTGAAGTAATACTGCATCGCGCTCAAATATGCAATTGTCAACACACTGCTCAGCGAGTTTTCGTTATGATACTGGATGACAGACGTGTACTCATGATGGATTTTTTCAATCTGCGCGGCAACGGCTGCACCGTCCATGTCCAGCGTCGCATCCAGCAAGCGCTCGGATTCCTGCTGAAAGGTTATCATTTCATTCCAACGCTTGCTTTCAACCGCCATCGTCAGCTCCTGCCGAATTTCTTCGTTCGGGACAAACGCTGTTTTTCGATTCTGATTATATCCAAGATAGCCCAAGTGAATCATGTAGGTCAGCACATCGCCCTTGCTTGCGATACTGGATGGATCATTCGTGAAAACTGCCGTATCCACCTTGACCGCTGCACCCGAAATTATCTCGATAATGGCGAATTGAAGCCCGTCGTAATTCATGCTGATTAGCGGCATGATGGCATCGCTGGAAGCTGTTTCTGCCCAATAGTTCTTGAAATCTCCATACAGCATCGCGCTGACGATTGCTCTTGGATTATAAACCCGAGTATCTTTCAGCAGATAGCCGTCGTACCAGATTTTTACTTCACTAAAGTTTTGATGATATTTTTCGGTCAGCTTCTTGACTTCGACTTCAGTAAATCCCATGTATGGTGACAATCTGCTCACGCTGAGCATGGTAAATTCATCAAAGTTATTTAGCCCAGATTGTGACTTTTCCTTCCTGAGGGGAAGAATACCTGTCAGATAAGCCAGCAGAATGTACTTTGTCGGTTCGGTGCCTTTGAACATGCTTCGCAAAAAAGTAATATAGCTGTCCTGCACTTGGCTGTTTGTAGCCGGGTTTCGAATCAAGGCATCCCATTCATCGATTATAATGATGAATTTCTGCCCCGTTTTCTCTCTGATTCTCGAAAGCGCATCTGATAAATGAGACACTTCAGAAGGCAAAGCGGCTGGATAGATTTCTCGGAGCTCAGCCAGCACACTGCTTGTAATATACGCTACAACATGTGCCGCATCACCGCAGTTTGCCAAAAACCACTGAACGTCAATATGAATCACGTCGTATTTGTTTAGATGCTTCTGGAAGTCAGCAGACTTGCTGATTTCCAGTCCGGCAAACATTGCTTCCGAGTCGCAGCCGCGGCTGTAATAAGCTGTGAGCATATTCGCTGCATATGATTTTCCGAACCGCCGCGGACGGCTGTTACAAATATAACCTTGCATTGTAGCAAGAACACTATTGGTGTACGCAATCAGTTCGGTCTTGTCAACATAAATGGGCAAATTTAGTGCAACCTGAAAAGCGCTGTTATTTGGATTCACAAAGCGTCCCATTGCCTCTGCTCCTTTCCGAAGGATGTTTGCTGAGGTTTTGATTTCCGCGACTGCTCAAATGAAATCATCTCTTAGCCTGCTCTTATTTTACCATTGATTTCGGGAAATAGCAAGGAAATCGGACGACGAGCGGCAGGTTGATTTTTCGTTTCTCACAGAGGAAAGGTGGTATGCGTTCCTGCGTCTCAACACACGGCACTGCCTTGTCGCAGAAAACATGAAAATCACGTTTTGAAAGTGCAAACTTTTTCCTGTTTTGTTCTCCGACTTTCTGTCGGGTGAAATGCTAAACAAACCGAAAAAACATTTGTAATGCGGAAAGTTTTTCTGGAATTTCAGCAAAAACTATTGACGATATGGTCGGCAACACACGAATTTATATTTTTCAAATTACAATCAATGCTTTACTTTTGCTTTGTTATGATTATATACGCATTTTCGTCTAACAAATTCCGGCGTTGACGAAGGGGACTACCGCCTTTGTTAGCGTATCCAACACTTGTCTAACAGCACGGTTGGAAAGTGCGGTTTTTTACGTTCCTTTGCCCACCATCGAAAACGTAGAAATCTGCTGGAAACGCAGGAAAATCGGGCATTACAGGGCAGTGCAGTTCTCTGGAGGGGAAGCGGTGAGCATCTCTCCTAAGCAGTAGGTCGTGGGTTCGACTCCCACTGGACTCATTACCCAAATAAACAATTCTTTCTGGCTGATGCTCGTGTGTGCGTGTTGGCAAACGTGCGAAGAACATCGGCTGGAAAGAAATTTTTTGCCTTCTATTGGAAATCTGCTTTTTGCGCCGCTGCTGGCGCTGTTGGCAGCTTTCCAACATTTCGCCTTTTTGCCAACAACGCTGTTATGGCAAACGGGCGATTTGCCTAACATTCGCGTGCGCAGCGTGTCAGCAATTTTCTGCGCTCCGTATTTTCTGGCATTATCTGTATGACTTTGCGGATTTTCAATAGATAAAATAACAATATTTTCTAGTAATCGTCTTGACTTCCTGTGCATCGAATTATCAAGAGCTTGTCTTCATAAGTGAAACGTGGTATAATAGCAGCATGAAAGAAGTAAGAGCAGGGCGCAAGCTGTACCCGACGGACTTGACAGACAGCCAGTGGGAAGAAATAGAGCCACTGTATTCGGGAATGCGGAACCGGAAGTGGAGCAAGCGCGAACTGACAAACGCCGTGCTGTACATTGTTAAGACCGGCTGTCAGTGGCGTCAGCTTCCGCATGACTTTCCGCCATATCAAACGGTGTATAGCTTTTTCAGCCGTGGAGCAAAGTCGGGATTGTGGGAGAAAATCCTCGCTCATCTGGTTGAAAAAACTCGTAAAGATGCGGGGAAAAGTGCCGAACCGCACTATGCGCTAATTGATTCGCAAAGCGTAAAAACGGTTGCGGACAACGAAGCGCGCGGCATCGACGGAGGAAAAAACAAAAGGGCGCAAACGGCATGCCGTCGTAGACACAATGGGTAACTTGCTGAGCATCGTGGTTCATGCTGCCAATATCCACGACACGAAATCGGGCATTCTGGCGGCGCAGAAAGCCTGCGAAAAGTATCCGTCAATTCAAGCCTTTTGTGCCGATGCAGGCTATCGCGGCACGTTTATCGCCGAAGTACAGCAGCAGCTCCAGCGCCGAGTGGACATTTCCGAGAAAATCAAGCCTCATGAGTGGGAAAAACTTCCGTGGCGCTGGATTGTCGAACGCACCTTTGGCTGGATGAATGCTGCTCGCCGTCTCGCAAAGGAGTTTGAAATTTTAGTTTCAATTGAGGAAGCAATGATCCGCATTGCAGGTGCCGCTGTGCTGCTTCATCGCTTATGAAGACGGGCTCTAAAACTGCTGACTTAAAAGACTGTGGAGTGGAGCAGCTTGAAGATTCATTTGAATTGGCTGCCCAAAGCGTGAATACGTTGGTCATGCCTTGCTCCGTCTACTGAAAAGCAGTAGACAAAAGGAGTATTCCTTGAGAGGCAATATAGACAGAGGAGGAAGAACTGTGTCAAGGAAAATTGTGTCTCTTAATGGGCTTTGGAACTATGAAGTAAACGGAAAGTCCATGGGTTGCAAGCAAGTGCCATTTTCTGCGCTGTGTGTAGGCAGGTCTGTGTGCGAAACAGAGTTTGTGCGGCCGGAAGGAAAGCGTTGTTTCCTTTGCTTTGAGGGCATCACTTATGCAGCAGAGGTATTCATTAATGGTCATTGTTTGGGGAAAATGCTGGCATATAGCTTTTACAGATTTGATGTAACGGCATTGCTGAATGAGAAGCACAATGTTCTTCGTGTCGAAGTTGAGGATATGAACTTGCCTTTCGGGCCTTCGGAAGGTTGGGAGAACTACGGTGGAATCATTCGAGATGTGTACTTATTTGTAACGGATGATGTGATGATAGAGGATGTGATATGGCGCACAGAAGTGGAAGCTGATCAGTCGGCTGCACAGTGCACCGTTGAAGTGGAACTGAATGGGGGAGAAGGCAATGTAAAAGTCACCCTTCATGACCACTTCGGAAGGCCTGTGTTCTGCACCCGACAATCTTCCAAAGCAGGCAAGGCGATTTTGAGATTCGGTTTGGATAATCCACAGCTGTGGAGCCCTGACATGCCCTGCCTTTATTCGCTGACAGTTGGTGTTGGAACGGATGAAGTTACTGAACGCGTTGGTATCAAGGACTTCCGCGCAGTTGGCCAGAGATTTTTCCTTAATGGTCAACCGTTGTTTCTCAAGGGTGTTTGTCGGCATGATCTCTATGGTGACGTTGGGCATACGATAAAACGAGAACAAGCTGAGCGGGATATGCGCTTGATTAAAGCAACAGGATGCAATTTTGTGCGTCTGGTACACTATCCTCATGATCGTCAAATACTTGAATTGGCAGACGAGATTGGCTTGTTAGTCAGTGAAGAACCGGGATTATGGTGGAGCAATATGCATCGCCCTGAGACGACGAAAGGGGCATTGGAGGTAATGCGGCGCGTTGTAAAACGTGACCGAAACCGTGTATCAGTGGCATTCTGGCTATGCTTCAATGAATGCGAGTATACACCCGAATTCATACGGCGTTCCTCGGATACCTGCCGCGCATTGGATCCCACCCGAATGGTCTCTGGCGCAAATTGTCTGGACTACGAGGCTACCAAACGTGAGTTTGCACTTAATGGATTTGACTTTTATACGATGCATCCCTATGGTTCGGATCTGGACAAGGTACAGGGCGGCCCGAGAAATAAGATGACATCCATACAGGATATTCTGGGCGCTTTGAATGATAAACCTTTGCTCTTTACTGAATGGGGCGGCATGAATGTCAACGATAACCCGAAGCTTTTCAAGCGGTTCCAGTCGGCAATGCTGGATGCCTGGCTGGAAGCAGATGGCGGGAAGGTCTTGGCAGGAAGCTGTTACTGGGCCTGGGCAGATATGTATGAGTTTGGCCGTGGTGAATATGCATGTTACGATGGCCGTCTCTGGGAAGGGCTGGTGGATATGTATCGTCAGCCGCGTGAGAACCTTCGGGTGTTCTCGGCGTTAATGCATGATTCTTGGCCTGTCAAAGAGCAGCAGTACGGCGAAGAGATCCTTCACATCCATGTGGAACACCCGGAGGAGCTGCAGCCCATCGACTGCTGGCAAGCCCAGGATGTGCAGTGCCAGAAGGAAGCATATGCTGAATTGCTCCGCCGCTGTGTACCTCAGAAGAACTTCACCCAGAAGCGTAACCGCCGCTTGACGAAAGGCCCTGCGCTGCAGCATGATTTCTGCCGTCTGGGCTCCCTGCCGGTAAAGCTGCAAGCCGGTCAGCCTTTGGTGGTTGAGGATGCTCTTACCATCCCCGTGAACAAATCGGTTTCCGAACTGTTTGTGGTGGGCAATGTGTCCCTGCCCTGGGGCTATCCCATCTACGGGGAGTACGGCGAAGCCGCTGCCATGTATGAGCTAAAATATGCGGACGGCACAGTGCAGACCGTCGAGCTGCGCAACGGCCAGGAGCTGACAACTGTTCTGGCGATTGCTGGCCCGTCCCGGATAAATCCTGTGGCTGCCAACGCCGAAACAGCATTGCACTTTCATTATGACAAGAATTGGGAACATTATTCGATTAACCTATTCCGCATTAAAACGGATGCGGGCAAGCAACTGAGCGAGCTTCGTGTGCGTGTCACAAATCCCGAGTACACGCTACTGTTCTATGGTGTGACAGTGCGGATGCTTTGATCTTTGTACATATCAGGCATGAGCCTGAAAAAATATGAAGGAGGTTTTCCCATGAAGAAACGTTCTCTATCCCTGCTGCTGAGCCTGGTACTGGTGTTTTCACTGATGTGGACGCCTGACGCCTTGGCGGAATCGCCTGAAGAACTTCGTGAGCGATATGGTCTGCCGGAACTGGAGATCACCAGCGATGTTGTCAAGTACCTGACCTGGGACAACCAGAAAACCATGGATCAGAATCTGGCAAATTTGCTGATGCAGGAGGTCTATGGGTGCAAGGTGAAAGTGGTTCGCACGACTTACGCAGAGCTTCCTTCCAAAGCGGTCAACATGCGTTTGGGCGGCAATAGCCCGGATCTGATCAAGTTCCGCAAGCAGGAATTCCCAAACTTGATCACCAAGGATGTGGTCGAGGACGTGACGGAATATCTGGATTTCAGCGATCCGTTGTACGCCGGTCTGCAGGAAACTGCGAATACATATGCCTACAAGGGCCGTTACTATGCTTTCCCCACGGGCAAGATGTATAACAACAATTACATCTACTACTGGACAAGCTATTTTGACGATATGGGCCTGGATACCCCTCTTGACCTTTACGAAAATGGGGAGTGGACTTTCTCCGCGATGCGCGAGATGATGAAAGATCTGGTCATTGACGATGACCGTGACGGCATCATTGATACCTACGCCCTGGTGCTTCAATCCGGCTACTCCTTCTCCATCTCTGGTGAAGACTTTGTCACCTATGATCCCGAGACTGGATTGTATGGCAACAACCTGCGTTCCCCCGCGCTGGCTGAGTACTATAACTTCTTGTATGAGACCGGCAGCGCAGGCGATGACACCCGTCTCATGTCTCAAGAAGACATTTCCTGCTTCACCGCCAGGAATGCCGTGATGATGCTGGGTGAACATTGGGTTATGCAGTCCAGCTTCTATGATGACATCATCGCAGGCCGCATCGGTGTGGCGCCTGCACCCCAGCTGGATGGTACCGATGCTCACTATGCCCAGGGACGTATTGATGTGTACTGGATCGGCAAGGATTGTGCCAATATGAATGGTGCGCTGGCCTATATGGCCTGCCAGCGTGCCATCGCCATGAATGATGACTTGGCCCGTGAGCTGTCTGAGCGTCATGGCCTGATATACAAGGAGTGGCCCGAGGAGCTGGAGGCTCTGATCGACGAAATGAATGATCCCGAAAAATTCACCCTGCTGCTGCCCAAATACTCGGGTGTGGGTACTTGGGGCGATGATCCCATGGGCTTCTATGATCTGGCTGCCCGCATCACGCAGTGGGAGGAGCCGTGGCAGAGCATTGTCGAGTCACAGTATCCCTTGCTGCAGGAATCTATCAATCAAGCCAACGGTGCATATGAACCTTGATGAGGAGGAGAGCCATTCGTGCGAAAGCTGCTTGCAATCATTCTCGCCGTGATGACAATGACGAGTGTTGCCTGTGCTGCGCCTGAATACGGTGAGCACGCGACTGTAGCCACTGTTGACTATGATGAACTGTACTGGGGCCAGGGTATCAGCTATACTCGTGTGATCGAGTTGCAGCACAGCGGTGAACACAATGGCACTTTAGTCGCCACATATGAGATGTATACCTCTGGTCTGCGGGTGGAAAAGCCGGGCTACAACATCCATGTCAGCCATGATGACGGTTCTACCTGGGAGATGGTGGCCACTGTGCGGGAAAAAGCGGCGGCGATCCAGTCGGAGTTCCAGCCTTTCCTGTATGAGCTGCCGAGCCAGGTTGGTGACATGCCAGCCGGCA
>ENA-OPNV01001363-OPNV01001363.1-human-gut-metagenome-genome-assembly--contig:-NODE-1363-length-10811-cov-1.915489_pt1 | contig 10811 bp, 10 predicted proteins | sample MGYA00241542_ERZ501781 | MGnify/ENA primary metagenome ERZ501781 (study PRJEB25962, sample SAMEA2042609) | human gut metagenome | biome: human gut; feature: human-associated habitat; material: faeces...
GGGCAGGCACAGGGCACCCAGACACAGCAGCCGGCAGGACAGGCACAGGGAGCACAGACGCAGTAAATGCCCGCAGGTAGTTGTTTCTGATGTAGTTATTTGCAATCAATGCACCAGGCTGCAACAGTATACACAGCATATTATTATTAGGAACAGGAAAACACATGAAAAACGGTAAAATATCAGAGTCGGTTTTAAAGCGCTCTGTCTTAAAACAACTTCATACCAAAAGCGACAGAATACTTTTTAAACCGGCAGTAGGTGAGGACTGTGCGGTGGTTTCCATGCAGGCAGGCGGCCAAACCAGGTTAGTTACTGCTACTCAGACGTTCACACTTGATGTATCGGATAAGCATGTGCGTGCTAACTGCGCAGTTTATGATGCATTGAACAATATTTATGCCATGGGGGCAGCTCCTGTTGGGATAGAGCTGGCACTGCTTGTACCTACCACAGAAAACGAAGCCGTGCTTCGTGAGACGGTGAGAGCGATTGATACTGTATGTGAGGAAGCAGGCATTGTGGTGCTTGGCGGACATACACAGGTGAGCCGTGCGGTGAAGAATATCGTGGTGACAGTTACAGCAATAGGTGAGGCCTATGAGCAGGCGCTTACACCATCATCGGCAGCAGCACCGGGCATGGACGTAATAGTGACAGGCTATGTGGGGCTTGAGGGCACAGCAATTCTTGCAAATGAGAAAAGAACCGAGCTTGAAACGAGATTTTCCAAGGCATTTATAGATAAATCAGCAGCATATATAGACCATATTTCCACAGCAATGGAGGCTGCATCCGCGATTGGCGCCGGTGTGGCGGCAATCCATGACGCTTCGCAGGGAGGCATCTTTGGAGCACTCTGGGATATGGCAGAGGCTTCGGGAATTGGTCTTGACATCGATTTAAAGAAGCTCCCTATCAGGCAGGATACGATTGAAATAAGTGAATTTTTTGACATAAACCCGTATAAGCTTTTGTCAGGAGGAAGTCTGATAATCATAGCTGCAGATGGTACACGCGTGGTCAGAGAGCTTGAGAAAACAGGACAAAATGCTGTTATAGTCGGTGCTACAACCGATTCAAACGACAGAGTGCTGATTTCCGGCGAGGAGAGACGATTTTTGGAGACTGCCCAGACTGACGAGATATACAAGGTTTTCAACTAATATATTTGAATCAGGAGAATATATATCATGAGAGAAAAGATATTAACATTTATAGAGAAAAACAGCAGGATAAACCTGAAGGAGCTTGCAATCATGCTTGGTGTGGATGAGGCAAGTGTGGCAAACGAGATTGCTGCTATGGAGCAGGAGAATGTCATCTGCGGATATCACACACTGATTGACTGGGACAAGGCAGGCCTTGAGAAGGTCACAGCCATGATAGAGGTCAGAGTGACACCACAGCGCGGCATGGGCTTCGACAAGATTGCCGAGCGTATATACAACTATCCTGAGGTGAAGTCTGTATACCTTATCTCAGGCGGCTTCGACCTCATGGTCACACTCGAGGGCAAGACTCTGCGCGAGGTATCACAGTTTGTGACAGATAAGCTTTCTACACTGGATCAGGTGCTTTCGACAAAGACAAACTTTATTCTGAAGAAATACAAGGATCATGGAACTATCATGGCGGCACCTGTCAAATCCGATGAAAGGGGAATTATGTCATAATGAGAGACCCTTTATCCAGTACCATAAAGACTATCCAGCCATCGGGCATCCGTAAGTTTTTTGATATAGTGAGCGAGATGAAGGATGCGATTTCGCTCGGAGTAGGTGAGCCTGATTTTGACACACCGTGGCATATCAGGGATGAGGGCATATATTCCCTTGAAAAGGGACGCACCTTCTACACCTCAAATGCCGGACTCAAGGAGTTAAAGGTTGAGATTGCAAGATATCTCGACAGAAGATACGGCATGACATATGATTACAACAAAGAGATCATGGTAACTGTCGGTGGCAGCGAGGCTATAGATATCGCACTGCGCGCCATGCTCGATGTGGGAGATGAGGTGATTATCCCGCAGCCAAGCTATGTTTCATATGTGCCATGTACTGTTTTGGCAGGTGGCACACCTGTGATTGTGGAGCTCAAGGAGGAAAATGATTTCAGGCTGACAGCCGAGGAGCTTGAGGCTGTTATCACTCCAAAGACAAAGATACTTATCATGCCTTTCCCTAATAACCCTACAGGCGCTATCATGGAAAAAGCAGACCTTGAAGCAATCGTTCGGGTGGTTAAGGAGCATGATCTGTTTGTGATAAGTGACGAGATTTATTCAGAGCTTACATATGTGGATAAGCATGTGTCTATAGCATCGTTTCCGGGAATGAAGGAGCGCACAGTGCTTATAAACGGTTTTTCCAAGGCTTATGCCATGACAGGCTGGAGGCTTGGATATGCATGTGCACCTGAGACCATTTTAAAGCAGATGCTAAAGATTCATCAGTTTGCAATCATGTGTGCGCCGACAACGAGCCAGTATGCGGCTGTCGAGGCTATGAAAAACGGCGATGAGGATGTTGCACAGATGAGGGATGAATACAACGGCCGCAGACGCTATGTGCTTCACCGCTTTAAGGAGATGGGGCTTAAGTGCTTTGAGCCTTTCGGGGCCTTTTATGCGTTCCCAAGCATCAAGGAGTTTGGCATGACATCCGATGAGTTTGCCACAAAGCTTCTAAATAGCAAGAAGATTGCCGTGGTTCCGGGAACTGCATTCGGAGAGTGCGGTGAGGGCTTTTTACGTATATCATATGCATATTCGCTTGATGATTTAAAGGAGGCGCTCGGCCGCATTGAGGAGTTTGTCACAGAGCTTCGCGCCGGGATGGACAATAAATAGTTTAAATTGACAGGAGACAAAATGGCAAAGCTGAACATAGTGTTACATGAGCCGGAAATTCCGGCAAATACAGGAAATATCGGAAGAACCTGCGTCGCGACAGGCACGAGGCTTCATCTTATAGAGCCGCTTGGATTCTCACTTTCAGAGAAGGCACTAAAGAGAGCCGGAATGGATTACTGGAAGGACCTCGACGTCACCACATATGTGGACTGGGAGGATTTCCTTGAGAGAAATCCGGGCGCAAAGATATATTATGCGACAACAAAGGGCAGACATGTGTACTCTGATGCTCATTTTGAGCCCGACTGCTATATTATGTTTGGCAAGGAAAGCGCAGGCATTCCGGAGGAGATACTAAAGGAGCATCCGGATGAGTGCATCAGGATACCGATGATAGGTGAGACAAGGTCACTTAATCTGTCAAATTCAGTAGCTATCGTGCTCTACGAGGCATTGAGACAGAATAATTTTGATCATATGAGGCTTGAGGGAGAGCTTCATCACCTGAGCTGGGATGACTAAATCAAGCGGCAAAGCGCATATTTTTGGCAGCTATTTGGGCTTTAACAGCTATGATAATTGTAAATACGGTAGATTTTTAGGAAAAAGAAATGGGCATAATTAAAACAAGCAAATTAGTACATGAATTTATACGAAGAGACGAGGAAGGCAATGTAGAGTCAATCACTACAGCACTCGACAACGTAAACCTCGACATAAAAGAGGGACAGTTTATTGCAATCCTCGGTCACAATGGTTCGGGAAAATCAACTCTTGCAAAGCATATCAATGCACTTCTTGCGCCGAGCGACGGCACCATATGGGTGGATGGCATGGATGTGTCAAAGGAAGAGAATGTCATACCTGTCAGGAAAAGTGCAGGTATGGTTTTCCAGAATCCCGACAATCAGATTATCGCCAATGTCGTGGAGGAGGATGTGGGCTTTGGACCTGAGAATATCGGTGTGCCGACAGATGAAATCTGGCAGCGCGTGGACTATGCGCTAAGGGCTGTCGGTATGACAAAGTACCGCACACATTCACCGAACAAGCTCTCCGGAGGACAGAAACAGCGTGTGGCAATCGCGGGAGTTGTGGCAATGGAGCCAAAATGTATAGTATTTGACGAGCCTACAGCCATGCTTGACCCAAACGGCCGCAAGGAGGTCATAGCCACAGCCCATGAGCTCAATAAGAAAAAGGGCGTGACCATCATTCTCATCACCCATTACATGGAGGAGGTGGTCGGCGCAGACCATGTCTATGTCATGGAAAAGGGCAAGGTGGTCATGGACGGCACACCGCGTGAGATTTTTTCAAGGGTGGACGAGCTGAAGGAGCACAGGCTTGATGTGCCGCAGGTGACACTGGTAGCCGATGAGCTCAAAAAGGCAGGGCTCGATATCCCTGATGGAATCCTGACGAGAGAAGAACTTGTAAATGCGCTTGTTGCGCTGAAAAACAGATAGGCGGGAGAAAATATGTCAATAATTCTAGATCACATAAACTATTGCTACAGTGCCGACTCAGCCTACAAGGTGCAGGCACTTAAGGATGTAAGCCTTGAGATAAATGATGGAGAGTTTATTGGAATAATCGGTCACACCGGTTCGGGAAAATCCACACTTATCCAGCATATGAACGGCCTTTTGAAGGCGACAAGCGGTCATATATACTACAATGGACAGGATATATATGACAATGATTATGATTTAAGCAAGCTGCGTCACAAGGTGGGGATGGTGTTCCAGTATCCGGAGCATCAGCTTTTTGAGACAACCAACTTTGAGGATGTATGCTTTGGACCGAAAAACCAGGGGCTGAGCAAAGAAGAGTGTGAAAAGCGTGCGTTGGAAGCACTGAAACTGGTAGGATTGAAAGAAAAATATTATAAATCTTCTCCGTTCGAGCTCTCGGGCGGTCAGAAACGAAGAGTAGCGATCGCAGGAGTTCTGGCAATGCGTCCGAAAGTGCTGGTTCTTGACGAGCCGACGGCGGGACTTGATCCAAAGGGAAGAGATGACATTCTGGATCAGATCGCATACCTGCATAAGCAGAGTGATATGACGGTCATTCTGGTATCACATAGTATGGAAGATATTGCAAGATATGCAGACCGGATCATTGTGATGAACAAAGGGTCTGTAATGTATAATGGTGCGCCGAAAGAGGTATTTGCACATTATCAGGAACTGGAAAAAATCGGACTTGCAGCTCCGCAGGTGACGTATATCATGCATGATCTGAAAGAAAAAGGTTTACCAGTCAAGGTAAATGTAACGACTGTAGAAGAAGCGGCAGATGAGATTATGCAGGCACTGGAGAAGAAGATATGATAAGAGATATTACAATCGGACAATATTATCCGGCAAAGAGTGTATTACACAGATTAGATCCAAGAGTGAAACTGGTGGGGACGCTGTTATATCTGATTTCATTGTTTTTATTCAACAGCATTCCGGGATATGTGATGACAACATTGTTCCTGATCATTATTATTAAAATGTCAAGAGTTCCGTTTTCCTTTATTGTAAGGGGATTGAAACCAGTCATCATGCTTCTGATGATTACAGTGTTGTTCAATCTGTTTCTTACAAGAGACGGGGCAGTACTGTTTCACGCGTGGATCTTCACGATTACAGAAGGGGGATTAAGGACTGCGGTATATATGGCAATTCGTCTGATCTACCTGATCATCGGCTCGTCGCTTATGACATTTACAACGACTCCGAACGAGTTGACAGATGGAATCGAAGAGTTACTTGGACCACTGAACAAGATTCATGTTCCGGTACATGAGATTGCGATGATCATGTCGATTGCACTCCGCTTTATTCCAATCCTTCTGGAAGAGACCGATAAGATCATGAAAGCACAGATCGCAAGAGGAGCTGATCTGGAAAGCGGTAATATGATTCAGAAAGCAAAGAGTATGATACCGATTCTGGTTCCGTTGTTCGTATCGGCATTCCGAAGAGCCAATGATCTGGCAATGGCGATGGAAGCGAGATGTTACCGTGGCGGCGAAGGACGCACAAAGATGAAACCGTTAAAATATCATAAAGAAGACAGAATGGCATATATTACTGTAATTGCTTATGTGATTTTGGTGGTGGTGATCGGAAGATGCGTGCCGGTGCATATTTGGGTGTTTTAAAATGTATACAGGGACGGAGGAATTAAAAAACCTCCGTCCCAAATTTATGTAATCTTGTTACTAAAAAATAATTGTATCAGATTGTGTGGAGGTCATCATGAAAAGAATCAGAATATTCGTAGCATATGATGGAACTAATTACTGCGGCTGGCAGGTCCAGCCAAATGGAGTTACGATTGAAGAAAAACTGAATAAATCATTAGCAAGACTTACCGGGGAAGAAATCAGAATTATCGGGGCAAGCAGGACTGATTCAGGGGTACACGCACTGGGAAATGTAGCGGTATTCGATACAGAATCTTCCATTCCGCCTGAGAGATTTGCGTATGCATTGAACCAGAGGCTTCCGGAAGATATTGTAGTAGTAAGGTCCGATGAAGTTCCGGCAGACTGGCATCCGAGATATCAGGAGAATATTTCAAAGACTTATGAATATCATATATACAATGCGGCGGTACCAAATCCGTTAAAGACAAGATATTGTACGTTCGTATCGTTTCCAATGGATGTTGAGGCTATGCGTGCCGGTGCAAAATATTTGGTTGGAGAACATGATTTTGTAAGCTTCTGTAATATCAGAACGAATACGCAGGATACCGTCCGGACGGTGTATGATTTGATAATTGAGAAAAAAGACGATGAAATCGTGCTTCGTATTACAGGAAATGGTTTCCTTTATAATATGGTTCGTATTATTGCGGGAGTCCTGATCCGCGTTGGCAGAGGATTCTATACTCCGGAAAAGGTAAAGGAAATTCTGGATGCAAAAGTTCATACTTCAGAGGGAGCGACGGCACCACCGAATGGGCTTGTGCTTATGAAGATAGATTATAATTAATCTTCTATACAAGAAAGTTATTGGTAAAAATAGATTATAAATAATCAATGAAAGGTCGGAAATTTGGACAATACACAGAAAATAATCGGAATAACGTACAAAAATAAAAAATAATGCCATCAAAAGTTAAGAATATGTTAAGATATACCTGTCTGACATGAATTTGACAAAGTCGGACGGAAGGAGAGAATTTATGGAAATGTTATTGTACCTTGTTCCGGTATTTGGAATTCTTGGACTTCTTTTTGCAGCTTATCTGGCAGCAAGAGTAGGAAGACAGGACGCCGGAAACGACAGAATGAAAGAAATTGCCGCTGCTATCAGTGACGGTGCGCAGGCATTTCTGACAGCAGAGTATAAGATTCTGATCATCTTCGTTGCTGTATTATTTATACTCATCGGAGTAGGAATCGGGAACTGGATCACTGCTGTATGCTTCGTAGTAGGAGCTCTGTTCTCTACGCTTGCAGGTTACTGTGGAATGAAAGTAGCTACTAAGGCAAATGTAAGAACTGCAAATGCAGCAAAAGAAAAAGGAATGAACAAAGCACTCTCAATTGCATTCTCCGGTGGAGCTGTAATGGGTATGTGTGTAGCTGGTTTTGGTGTGTTTGGTGTCAGCATGATTTACATTCTGACTAAAAACGTTGATATTATTACAGGATTTAGTTTAGGAGCTTCTTCAATCGCTCTGTTTGCCCGTGTTGGTGGTGGTATCTATACAAAAGCTGCTGACGTAGGAGCTGACCTTGTAGGTAAAGTGGAAGCTGGTATTCCGGAAGATGACCCGCGTAACCCGGCCGTTATTGCTGACAATGTAGGAGATAACGTAGGTGACGTTGCAGGTATGGGAGCAGACCTTTTTGAGTCTTATGTAGGAGCACTCGTTTCTGCACTGACACTTGGAATCGTGTATTATAAAGCTGAGGGAGCAATCTTCCCGCTTCTGATCGCAGGACTCGGACTGGTTGCATCTATCCTTGGAACATTCTTTGTAAAAGGTGATGAGAATTCAAACCCACACAAAGCATTAAAGACTGGTTCTTATGTAGCAAGTGCACTGGTACTGATCGTATCCTGTGTACTCAGTAAAGTATTCTTCGGAGACTTTAAGGCAGCAATCGCTATCGTAGCTGGTCTGATCGTAGGACTTCTGATCGGTATCATTACAGAAGTATATACGTCCGGAGATTACAAATCAGTAAAAGAAATCGCAGAACAGTCAGAGACTGGATCTGCAACAACCATCATCAGTGGTCTCGCAGTAGGTATGAAATCTACAGCAATCCCGATCCTTTTGATCTGCGTTGGTATCTTTATTGCTTACCAGACATGCGGACTTTACGGTATCGCGCTTGCCGCTGTAGGAATGCTTTCTACAACAGCCATCACAGTAGCTGTAGATGCTTATGGACCGATCGCTGACAATGCCGGTGGTATTGCAGAGATGTCCGAGCTTGATCCACACGTTCGTCAGATCACTGACAAACTGGATGCCGTTGGTAACACAACAGCAGCTATGGGTAAAGGTTTTGCTATCGGATCTGCAGCCCTGACAGCACTTGCTCTGTTCGTATCTTACGCAGAAGCAGTACATCTTAAGTCAATTGATATCCTTGACTCACGTGTAATCATCGGAATGCTGATCGGTGGAATGCTTCCGTTCTTGTTCTCAGCTATGACAATGTCATCTGTATCAAGAGCAGCATACCAGATGATCGAAGAAGTAAGACGTCAGTTCAAGACAATGCCTGGAATCATGAAGGGTACAGAAAAACCAGATTACAAGTCATGCGTTGCAATCTCAACAACAGCAGCATTAAAAGAAATGCTGGTTCCTGGTGTCATGGCAGTACTTGCACCGCTGGTAGTCGGAATCCTTCTTGGACCTTCTGCACTTGGCGGACTTCTTGCAGGAGCACTTGTAACAGGTGTTATGATGGCAATCTTCATGTCTAATGCAGGTGGAGCATGGGATAACGCTAAGAAATACATTGAAGATGGAAACCACGGTGGAAAAGGAAGCGAGGCTCATAAAGCAGCTGTAGTTGGAGACACTGTAGGTGATCCGTTCAAAGATACATCAGGACCATCTATCAACATCCTGATCAAACTGATGACAGTTGTATCACTGGTATTTGCACCACTGTTCCTGTCAATCGGCGGATTATTATAAGAACATTTTAGAATAATCATAAAAAGCAGACGATATCTGTACCATCCGGTACAGATATCGTTTTTTTACTCTACTATGTGTACAAGAAGAAATTGTCTGCAATCCAAATATCTATAATGAGCAGCAGGCAGCAGAGTTTGCGGGTGATTTATAAAAAGTTGAGAAAAATATTAGAATTGGGGGACTGGCAACCACCCGCTGTTTGTGATAATATATGTGTCGGGACTTTTATTAATTTTGAAAATAGATAGAAAAGAGGCAATAAACATGACAAAAGTAGATATTATTTCAGGATTCCTCGGAGCAGGAAAAACTACATTTATCAAAAAGCTGCTCAGTGATGTATGGGCAGGAGAGAAACTTGTGCTGATCGAGAATGAATTTGGCGAGATCGGTATCGATGGCGGATTCTTAAAAGATGCAGGAATCGAGATTACAGAGATGAACTCAGGATGCATCTGCTGTACACTGGTTGGTGACTTCAGCAAAGCTCTGGTAAAAGTATTAGATGAGTATCATCCGGACCGTGTAATCATTGAGCCATCAGGAGTTGGAAAATTATCTGACGTAGCAAGAGCAATTGAAGCTGTAGAAAAAGATGCGGACATTGAAATTGACGGAAGAATCACAGTTGTAGATGGTAAAAAGGCAAAAATGTACATGAAGAACTTTGGAGAATTCTTCAAAGATCAGGTAGAGCATGCGTCAACAATCGTAGTAAGCCGTACACAGATGATGACAGATGAAAAAGTAGAAGAATGCGTACACACACTTCGTGAAGAAAATGCAGAAGCAACGATCATCTCTACACCATGGGATGAGCTTGGCAAAGAGGCAATCAGTCATGCACTGACAAAGGGTGCTGAGATTGAGAGCCTGTTTGAAGATCATGAAGATCACGATCATGATCACGACCATTGTGACCACGATCACCATGACCATCATGATCACGACCATTGTGACCATGATCACCATGACCACGATCATGATCACTGCGATCACGACCATCATGATCACTGCGACCACGATCATCATGACCATGATCACGATTGCTGCTGTGGACACGATCACGATCATCACCACCATCATCATGCAGATGATGTGTTTACAAGCTGGGGCAAAGAGACTGTTCATAAATATACCGAAGAAGAACTGGATTATCTGCTGAAGGCACTGTCAGAGACAACATCTTACGGAACAATTCTTCGTTCCAAAGGTATTATCCAGATGACAGACGGATCATGGAAACAGTTCGACTTAGTACCGGAAGAGTACGAAGTAAGAGAAGGACAGCCGGACTACACAGGACGTATCTGTGTAATCGGAACAGACCTGAAAGAGGACGACCTTCTGAAATTATTCCACGTATAGGATACTAATAATTGGCTCCATATTATTATGGAGCCAAAAATCACAATATAACCATAAAAGAAAGAGGTGCGAGTATGGCAACACCTATGTTTATCGTTACGGGATTCTTAGACAGTGGTAAGACAACCATGATCAAGGATACCCTGATGGAACAGGAATGGATTGAACCGGGACTTACACTGTTACTTCTCTGTGAAGAAGGAGAAGAAGAGTATCCGGAAGAATATTTAAAAGAAAAAAATATGGCAGTTCTGAAAATCGAAGAATTTGACCAGTTGAACACTGTATTTTTCAAAAACTGTGAAAGAAACTATCATCCGGCACAGATTATCATCGAGTACAATGGAATGTGGAAGCTGGAGGATCTGCTTTCAATACCCGCGTGGAAGCGCCCAAGATGTTCCGTGATATG
>ENA-OPNV01001365-OPNV01001365.1-human-gut-metagenome-genome-assembly--contig:-NODE-1365-length-10804-cov-3.625919_pt1 | contig 10804 bp, 9 predicted proteins | sample MGYA00241542_ERZ501781 | MGnify/ENA primary metagenome ERZ501781 (study PRJEB25962, sample SAMEA2042609) | human gut metagenome | biome: human gut; feature: human-associated habitat; material: faeces...
AGGCAAAGACCACATCGCCTGTGGCATGGTCGCATACCGTCATATAGTTGACCTGCCGGAGCTCCGGATTCTGTTTGGCATGTCCCCAAGCTGCCGCATTGATGGTGTTTGAATATGTGGAGATGCTCGTACTGTCAAAAGACAGAGTAACGGCCGAGTCGCTGTGTTTGCACGCGCGGTCGTAGCGCAGTTTGTAGTAACGCTCAAGCTGCGGCTGCGTGATGCTTGAGAGCATTTCGGATATTCGCCGGCCGTCAAGCGGCTGAACTTCAGGCAGCCAGACTTGCGGGAGCCAATCCTCGAAAGTCATCATTGCCCCGCCGCCGTCCAGCTTATAAACGCTGAGAGCGAACAGAATTCGTGCGGTTTGTTCGCCAAACACACTTCGAAGATCTTCGTAAATGCCGGTATTTTGGCCAAACTGCCAGGCGGCATACGACACACCGATGCGCACGGTGTCACAGCTCCAGGAGATGTCGGTCGATTCCGGCTTCTGTACAAAAGCTTCAGAGAAGCTTTCTTCAGAAAGCAGTTCATGATCGCCCCAAAACACGGTTTGATGAGCGTATTGCGGGAACTTATCAACAAAGTTCTTTGAAAGCCGGATGGAACCATCGTCGAGCAGCCGTCCGACTTGGACCTTGGACTCAACGAAAGAACGTTTCTTCACTGAATCCCATCGATTGCGGTAAGCCCTGATGTAGATGCGGCCAGCTTTGTCTTTGGAGGACATAAGCGCCCAGAGTTTGCCTTCGAAATCCAGTAATTTAGCCATGATAGATATGGCTGATTAAGTATGTATCTATTATACAGGAAATAAAAATTCCTGCAATCTCAACGTAAGAAAAATTGCAGGAATTTCAAAGTGAGCTAAATAATATTCAAGGCTGATTTGATGAGGCTCAACCCTTTAAAAGATCTAGTATTCCAGGAGTTTGGGCTGTATCCCCTTGGGGTGGTAGCCAGGGAATATTGGTTGACATTCGTGAGCTTTGTCGTTTTGGGCCAGAGTTTTAGGCCACGTCTTCCATCAAATTGCCACAAACCTTATTGACGGTTGTGGTTGGTTTGTTATTGTCGCTAAACAACGAGTGTCACTGAGTAGCTCATTTACGCATCGGATTCTTCAGAAATGTAGTGATGATCAAGACGAGATTCCATTTATCAAATGGAATCTTGCGTATTTTGCGTGGCACTTCTGCGGACGAAGTATCAACAGATTATCCTCGTTTGTAAAGCCACCCACATCTCTGCTCATAACAACCCCATTCTTCTCGATCTTGGTATCAGGTACGCGGCTGCAATTGGACCATGTGAACGGCAGATTAAAGTTGGAAAACATTCGTGGGATGAGCCAAAAGACCACTGACCTTGCCGTTCGTATGTACAGCGGTGCATACGAGCAAAGCTTGGCACTTGTGCGAGCTACGTGCTTCCTCTGTGGCATGAAACCAACCACAATAAAGTCGATCGAGGTCGGAAAGATGATGTCATTCTGGGCGTATTTTGTCCGGTATTATCATGCCAGAACACGATTTGTTGGAATTCAAAGGAGATTTCTTATGCGTTCATTGATTGTCGTTCGTTGCGGAGATCAGAGTCTTCACCTCAACTGGTGCGTTCCTCGGCAGGATCGCACGTACGACGTTGCGGTGAGCTATTTTGGCAATTACCCCGATCGATGGATCGAAACTTGCGACATCTTTCATACCTTTAAAGGCAGTAAATGGGAGGGACTCGCCGACTTTCTACGCCTATACGACGGTATTTGGCATGATTATGACTATATCTGGTTCCCAGATGATGATCTTTGTATGTGCCGCGATGATCTTGAAAGATTTTTCGAAATCTGTCGAGACGAACATTTCGTCATCGCACAACCTTCACTCTTGCCATCGAGTTTCTTCAGCTGGTCCATAACACTTCAGAGACGTTGGTGCTGTTGGCGCAGTACCAACTTCGTAGAGATAATGGCTCCATGTTTTCGAGGCGAAGACTTTGTTTTTTTTCAAAGCAGTTTCTCTGAGAACACCTCAGGTTGGGGACTGGACTATCTCTGGTGGTGGCTTGCAAAACAACATGGATTAGGGAAATTCGCCGTCGTTGATGAAATTGGGATGCTCCATACTCGTGCAGTCGGCACTGCTATGTCAGGTGGAGCAAAGTCAAATCCGCGAGTTGAAGAAGATGCGCTTTATGAAAAATTTAACTTCCGAAAAGAAAAGCCACGCACACTTTCATATAACACACAGCCATTAAAAATCTTAGCAAATAAAATATTCAATCACAGAAATTACTGCACAAAGCGATTCTATTAGATTAATCTAATAGAAGTCGTAATAAGAAATTATTGAAGATTTATAGAAATATATAATGAAAATATTAATCGTTGGCGCGGGTATATCTGGCGCTTCTGTTGCTCGAATTCTTGCAGAAAAAGGTCATTTCGTTACTGTCATTGAGCAGCGAGATCATATTGGCGGGAATTGCTATGACTATTTCGATCACGATGGTATTTGCATCCACAAGTATGGAACACACATTTTTCATACAGATAATCATGTGGTTTGGAACTTTGTTAGCCGTTTCACCCAATGGTATCCGTACCAACACAAAGTTCTAGGCCTCATCGATGGTATGGAGGTTCCTATTCCTTTTAATCTGAATTCTATAGATCAAATATTTCCAAAATTTATGGCGGAGAAACTCACTAAAAAGTTGATAGATAAATTCGGATTCAATATCAAAGTTCCGATTCTTAAACTTCGTGAAGTTGGAGATGATGATCTCGAATTTTTAGCTGACTATATCTACGAAAAGGTTTTCTTTCATTACACACTCAAACAATGGGGAATGAAACCTGAAGATCTCGATCCCTCAGTAACAGGACGTGTTCCTGTATATATCAGCCGAGACAATCGATACTTTCAGAGTCGATTTCAAGGAATACCACTTCAGGGATATACCGTTATGATCCAACACATGCTAGATCATAGGAATATTAACGTCTTTTTGAATACACCATTCATTCATGAAATGGGGTCAGAATATGAGCGCATCTTCTATTCAGGACCGATTGATGAATATTTTAATTACAAATTTGGTGAGCTGCCTTATCGTAGCCTTCGATTTGAATTCTTAAAGTTTGAGCGTCCATACTTTCAATCTAATGCAGTGATTAACTATCCATGTAATTACGAATTTACACGTATCGGAGAATATAAATATTTCCTAGGGAGCCAATCCAAAGCTACAACTGTATCCTATGAATATCCTCAATTGTTTGTATTATGGAAGAATGAGCGTTATTATCCACTTTTTACCGATTCTGCTAGGGCCGCATACTTAAAATATGCTAGTGAAGCATCAAATGTTGGTAATTTAATATTATTTGGCAGATTAGGGGATTATAAATATTATGATATGGATACGGCAATCGCTGGCGTAATTTCAAAAACAATAAATCTGTGAAAATTTGATATATGAAGTTACTGTATTATAATTGGATTCAATTCGATAATCGGGAAGGTATCGGTGGCGGCGTAAATGTTTACCAGAAAAATTTGATTGAATATTTAGTAAACAATACTGACGATGAAGTTTACTTTTTAAGCTCGGGATGGGCATACGACGCCTTTAATCAATCGACTCGGATTGAAAAGACTGACAATATTTTCTCAAAAACCAATCGGTGTCATACTTACGAAGTAATAAATTCGACAATAATGTCGCCGGCTTTTGAAAACCACATGAATCCTGGTCGATACGTTAAAGACCTGGATACTGTAAATATATTTGCTAAGTTTATTAAAGAGTTTGGGCCGTTTGATGTAATTCATTTTAACAATATGGAAGGAATCTCTATTAATGTATTGAAGTTAAAGAAAATATTTCCAAATACAAAATTTATTGTTTCGATTCATAACTATCAGTTAATTTGCCCCTTAGTGCAGTATTTCCAAGATAATACGAATAAGATATGTAATGACTTTCATGCGGGGACTGATTGCCTTAACTGTGCATTCAATAGGCCCAAATATAAGGATTATGCTAAGCGAGCGAGCCGTTATTGGATTTTGCATACTAAATTTAAAATAGTAAAACCCATTTCGGATTTGTTGATAAAATTCAAATGTATTGATAAATCACGAGAGTTGATGGGTGGTGCTGAAACAATGAAGGCTGAAAAATATCAACTATATCGACGGTATAATATTGAACAATTGAATAAGTATGCGGATGCTGTTCTATCTGTGTCTCAAAGGACAGCAGAAATTATGATGGAGAGGGGGTTAAAGCCTGAAAAAAGTAAGGTTTTGTACATAGGCACAAAAGTTGCTGAAGCACAAGTAGGGAAATCAATTGCGCATAAAGGTAGTGTTTTAACTATTGCGTATCTTGGTTATAAACGAATCGATAAGGGTTTCTATTTTTTATTGGAGGCATTATCTCTATTGGACACTAGAATAGCATCTAAAGTTAATTTAGTTCTAGCAGTTCGTGGCGCTACAGTTGAGGAGGTTTATTCGAAAGTTCCAAATATATCGAAAGTAACGATCTTTAATGGATATTCGCATCACGAACTCAAGCATATATTAAATGATGTTGATCTTGGAGTAATTCCTGTACTTTGGGAAGATAATTTGCCTCAAGTGTCTATTGAAATGGTGTCGATGGGAGTCCCAATACTGTGTAGTAGTTTCGGTGGCGCTTCAGAGCTATGTGGCGATAATGATTTTGTATTTGAAGGTGGAAATTCTATTGATTTCATTAATAAATTATCTAAATTTGTTGAGCATCCAAACCTGATTGATAAGTATTGGGGCAAAGCAATGAAATTGAAAACAATGGGCATTCATTATCGAGATTTGATGCAAATTTATGAATAATAAATTGTAGGTTAGGGTGAAATTTGGATGTTATCAATGACGTTGTAAGGTTTGTTGTAATGTCTTAAGACGCCAAAATAAATACATATATTAAGATAATGAACAAGAAAACCATATTCAGCTAAAGTTTGAGAAAGCGTCCTGAGTAAAGCACTCTTCAACAAACTTGGCATTTATGAAGCTGCGTGCAAGGATGGTGCCAGTCTTGCCACTCCCTATGCTTGGGGCAAGCAATGCTGCGAGGGAATCACTGTGACAGTTGGGATTGTCCCTGACCTGAGACGATGAAGAAGGGGCGCTTCAGCCCCGTCGTCACGTGGTTGGATGGCGCAGTGGTGTTGCGGGAGCATTTGGGTGCCGATTCTGAAGAATTCGGCACCGACTGCCCCTAATAGCTGGGATTGCCAAGTTGGCGCGGAGGTTTGAAACTCATGAGATTACTGACCTGGAAGCACGATTGGCGGCAGAGGTCAACTTGCGTGGGAATGAGTGCAAGATTAAAGAGTTGGAATTTAAACTGAGCCGTAAAGACAAACCCTTACAGAAGCAGCCGTCCTGTTAGTTTTATCAAAAAAAGCCGAGGCTATCTGGGGGCGCCAGATATTTGCGCACCGTATTGCGCGAGAGGCCGAGTCGCTTGCTGATCTTGAGCGAGCTCTCCCCGCATTCATGCAAGAGCTGAATGTATTTCAGCTGTTCCGTTCTAACCATCTTGGCTTTCCGTTGCTTGAGGAAACCCCGATTCTTCCAGCTTCGTCGTCTTCCTTCCGTCATGTTTTGTGACCTGTTGGGGTAAGTCATTTTTGCGTTCGTTAGGTAGGTAATTTATGCGTTCGCGTAACTCTGTGTTTCTGGTTTGACATCTCAGAATAGGATGCGCTTGAGGCGCACCTGCTCGGGAAATCTAGCAACTGTGCGACAGGTCTTTTGGAACAATGTGGCCGGTCTCACGCCGAACTGCTTAGCAACATCGCTGTAACCAATAGGGTAATGCTCGAACCAGTAGTCGACGGCGCTTTGGAGCAGCTCCGGCCTGCGTACGACCCAATCGAAGGAACTGTACTGGGCATAAATAGTCCAATCTCGGATCGAACCAACGGAAACACCCAACTCTCTGGCAGAGTCTTCTTCAGGACGAAATGCAAAAGCCCTTTGCAGGCTTGCTGCCTCATTTCTTGCGTTATGTGCATGGGTTGGACTCTGTATGTGTCCAAAATATCCATACCACTTCACTGTGTGTGTTGAAATAACAAAACTCCCCAAAACTGTTTTCCGTTTTAGTTAGGATCTAGTCATTCGGGAGTTCAGGAAAAAAATGAGCTTGGCTTCATTCCCGGAGCCAAGCTCGTTTTTTCACTTTTTCAACTGCAAATTCAGATACGCCGGCGTCCCGCCAAGACCCAAAGCGTCAGCCCGGCGAGAATCAGCGGCAGCGTAAGCCACTGTCCGCGAGAAAGCCCCAATGCCTGCAATCCAAGAAACGCATCGGGTTCGCGGAAGCATTCGCTCACAAACCGCGCTACCCCATAACCCAAGGCAAACAAGGCGGCTGTTCTGCCGACCGGTCTCGGCGTGCGGGAATAAAGCCAGAGCAACAGAAAAAGAGCCAGCCCCTCCAGTCCTGCTTCATAAAGCTGAGAAGGATGACGAGGGATACCGCCGTCCTGCGCCTGAGGAAAAATCATGGCCCACGGAAGATCCGGGGATGCTGGCCTGCCCCAAAGCTCACCATTGATGAAGTTCCCGATGCGGCCGAAAAAAAGTCCCAAGGGTACGAGGGGAGCCACAAAATCCGTCAGCTGCCAAAACTGCATGCCATGTCTGCGAACATAGAGCGCCATCACGATAAGCACTCCCAACAGACCGCCATGCGCACTCATTCCGCCCTGCCAAACCGAGAAGATCTGAAGAGGATGGGTCAAGTACCACGCAGGCTGATAAAAAAGACAGTAGCCCAGCCTGCCGCCCAGCACAACGCCAAAAACGCCCCAGAAAAGAAGGTTCTCAACATCGTCGGGCGTCACGCCCCTCCAATCATCCTGCGCTCGTCGACGACCGAGGAGCCAGAAAGCGAGAAAACCCAAAAGGTACATCAAACCGTACCAATGCACTCCCAAAGGACCGATAGAGAACGCGATGGGATCAAACTGCGGATGAATCAGCATGCGGCAACCACTGCAACTTTTTTATAAGAGCGCTCATTCTAACGATGCGGTTATTCACGAAGACTTCATTGACGTACTTGGACTCGTGAGATAGTGTGTGTCGTCGCTCTGAAAGCGATTTTCGCAATGCTGCAGAACACTCGACCTCCATACAGAACCTAAAGGAGCCGCCTTTCATGTCGGTACAGACTGTTTCTTCAACTGCCGTAGCTCATGCGCTCACCGCACTTCGTGCCAATCGGCCGCTCGTACACTGCCTCACCAACGAAGTGGTTCAGGAAATCACTGCAAACGTACTGCTCGCCGCCGGTGCGTCGCCCGCAATGGTTGTCGCGATGGAAGAAGCACCTGTCTTTACGGCCATCTCGGGAGCTCTGCTCATCAACACCGGCACACCGTACCCAGAGCGTGTCGCGGTAATGAAGGCCTGTGCTCAAGCTGCCAATGACCATGGCGTTCCCTGGGTACTTGACCCAGTAGCCGCTGGCGCAACCCCTTGGCGAACACAAACCATTCGGGAGCTCCTTGCACTTAAACCAACCATTCTTCGCGGCAATGCCAGTGAGATTCTTGCACTGGCCGGTTCCGGAAAGGGCGGCAAGGGCACAGACGACAGCCGAACCGCCCTATCTGCCGCTCAGCGGCTTGCCGAAGAAACAGGAACTGTAGTTTGTGTTACAGGCCCGGTTGATTATGCGACTGACGGTAAGCGAACACTCTCCATCGCCGGAGGCAACGTCATGACGACGCTCGTGGTGGGCACCGGATGCTCTCTCTCGGCGCTCTGCGCAGCTTTTGCAGCAGTGGAAAAAGATCCTGTTAATGCCGCCATTTCCGCTTGTGCACTCGCGAAGTACGCAGCCGGCACTGCCGCAAAACATGCTAAGGGGCCGGGGAGCTTCCATGATGAATATCTTGATGCGCTCTACCTCGTCCAGCCCGAAGCGCTCACTGGAGGAGATGCGGCATGACCGTAAAGCCGCTGAATCTTACGCTCTATCTTGTTCTGGATCCTGATCTTTGCAGCCAATCTGTCGGCATTGTTGAAACAGTATTGGCAGCTGTACAAGCTGGTGCGGGTATTGTGCAGCTGCGGGCACCGACCTGGAAAAAGCGCCGTATGACGGAATGCGCTCGCGCACTCAAATCTGCGCTTACACCTTTCCATGTGCCGCTCATCATTGATGACCACGCCGATGTAATGCTCGCCGCAAACGCTGACGGTCTGCACGTTGGCCAGCAGGATCTGACCCCGGCAGATGCCCGACGGCTGATCGGCAGCAATCGCATTCTGGGACTGTCTTTAGGTTCGCTTGAGGATTGCCGCCCCGATGAACTCGCCCTTGTGGACTACGTCGGCATCGGACCGACTTTCGTTACACAATCCAAACCGGATGCGGGCGCGGCCATTGGTCTCACCGCACTGCAGTCTATCGCTGCCAAGGCGCAGAAGCCTTCAGTGGCCATCGGCGGCATTCACATCAACAATGCTGCGCAAGTCGGCGCAGCTGGCGTTAACGGCATTGCTGTTATTTCAGCTATTTGTGGTCAGCCAGATCCCTATGCAGCTTCCGTCAGTCTCTTGAAAGCATTCCAAAGCAACCGCAAACAGTCTTAAAGAGACCGTAATGCCATTCCCCTCTGTCTTCGGGTCTTTGTGGACACCTCATCGAGCTGCCGCATGGACTGCACTGTTTCTTTTTTTGCTGACAGCGAGTGCTTACTTCTGTGGCGTCAATGCTAAACGCGCCCTGCAGCATGCCGTCTTTATCGTTCCGTTTATTGCGCTCTGGCTGCTATCTTTGCCCGCCCGAAGTAACGAGTCACGAAGCGGCTGGCAAAAAGTGTGTCTCGCTGCAGCCGTTGTCGGACTGCTGCTTGCTTTTATCGACGCTGCTCTACGGGCATTCCTCTATCAAACGTACTCGGCCGAACCCATGTCGACTTTCGTATTGGAATCAGCAGCCAATACCAATCTTGACGAAGCTCTCGGCTTTTTGGCCACCGAATGGACCGGGGCGCTCTTGGGGACGTTACTCTCTCTCGCAACGTTAACTGTTGCCCTATTCGTCATGCATTTGGCAAGCAAGACGTCTTCAAACAACGCGATGGCTTCCGGTTGGAGGCGGTGGTTTTGGCGATTCTGGATGCTGCTTTTTGCGTCCGTCTGTATCCTCAGCTGGGCCAAACCCTCCTGGCGAATTCACTATCCCCCTATTTTTTGGTCTAAATGGATGGAATCCGTTGCAGGCATGCAATCGATCTGGATGAAAGCCGACCAACATGAAGCCGCAGAAATTACCGAAGCCAGATCGGTTCTGCTGGATGCTTCACCGGCGCCACGCACAATCGTCTTGGTCATCGGCGAAAGCACTACTCGCGACGACTGGAGTCTTTATGGGTACTCACGCGATACCACGCCGAAGCTTAAAGCCCTCGAATCAAAAGATTCAAATTTAGGCACCTTCAGGCAGGCTTGGTCCGTAGACGCCTCGACCATCTCAGCCTTCCGTTCCATGTTCACCTTTCCCGTTCCGCAATCTGCGGGCGACGGCCGCATCAATCTCTTTGCGCTCTTTAGCGCCGCTGGCTGGACGGTGCATTGGATCAGTAATCAGGACGACATAGCCATTCAAACACAATATGCTGTCTTTGCCTCTGAAGCGCAGTTCATCAACCGCATGACCGGGCGCTCAAGCGCATCGATGGATCTGAATGTTTTGCCAACCTTTAAACAAGCACTTGCTGATCCTGCTCCGAGGAAACTGATCGTTGTCCATCTGATCGGTGCGCATCCGCACTACGCGCTGAGGTTCCGCGATTCAGACGAAATTGACTGGGGACACGACCAGGTAATACAGAATCTGAATCATCTCGACCGATCCCCATGGGTGGTTGCCGCCCGCAATCAATATGACTGGGCTATGCGCTATCAGGACGAGGTTCTTTCGGAACTCTTTCACCTCTCTAAAAATGCTCAGGCCTCAGCCAAGTCTCCGTTAGACTGGATTTTTCTATCCGACCACGGTCAGGAGCTAGGAGATACGGCAAACCGGGCAGGCCACTCACAAACAGCACTATCAAGTTATCGCATTCCGTTTCTGATCTGGAGCTCCGAGCGAAGCTTCAATCCATATGAAAATCGTCCGTTCCGCGCTGATTTTTTAAGTCCGCTCTTGCTTGAACTTGCCGGCATCAACTGGAAAGGCGAAGATCCTCGGCAAGTCCTCATTGCCGACGACTATAGTTGGATAAAACCTCATTTACCTATCCAAGATCCGCAGATGCCGTCATCGGACAACCCATGAAGGAATCCACTCCCCCCGTACTGAAAGTCTCTCTTCCTGAAGCCGAGGAACTGCTTCAAGCAGAAGCGCTTGAAGCACATCCGCCGATGGGTTGGAGCGCTTCAGAAAGTGATGCCGCTTCACGCGACGCACTGGCCGTCGCTGGCAAAAGCGATATTCAGGCATTTCTCCTCACCCGTGCCAAACTGGTGCTTTCGCGCTTGACGAAGCATGACCCAAGCCTGAAGCGTCCCCGGCTGCCGCAGACAGGGTGGCTTATAAAAATCATTTCCTTAGGCATCATTTTTCTCGGCTTTTTTTCTGGGGCTGTGACGGACCAGCTCACCAGTGCTGGCGCGCAACTTAACCTCCTCTCTCCGCCGCTTCTGACCGTCTTCGTCTGGAACATCCTCGCGATGCTTGCTGCCATTGCAGGATTGGTTATCAGCTTTTCTACTAACTG
>ENA-OPNV01001366-OPNV01001366.1-human-gut-metagenome-genome-assembly--contig:-NODE-1366-length-10803-cov-1.899144_pt1 | contig 10803 bp, 13 predicted proteins | sample MGYA00241542_ERZ501781 | MGnify/ENA primary metagenome ERZ501781 (study PRJEB25962, sample SAMEA2042609) | human gut metagenome | biome: human gut; feature: human-associated habitat; material: faeces...
TTGCCTCGATTTGTATTAAATTGACTTATTGAATATTTAGAATCTGCATTTTTTGAGCAGTAAACTGTCCGCCTTGAAAGCAAGCCAGTAAGCTCGGTAATAGCTATGCCATAGATCATTTTCTGCGTAATGTGGTCTATACGTTCTTGAAGGTTAGGGATTTTATCTTCCAACCCCTTGATAAGGCGCTTTGTGATTTCACGCAGGAATACTCCTGTTTTACACGCAGGGTCTAAAAATTTAATATTAGGATTGCTCCAAATTTCTTCGGGCAATAAATCCAACATTTTGTTGGCAATTTCGGGTGGCGTAAAAACTTCGTCATTGCTCAAGTTTGCAAGACATTGAAGTATGTCGGGTTTATGATTACTCTTAAACAAATCAAGAGCGATTTGCCCTTCTGAATGATTGCTATTAGGCGAGTTCATACAACCTTCCGTACACTGTAAGCGGATATTCTTTTATAGGTTTTGTAATGTAAACAGATTCGCCAATATCTGATGTGTGTGCAGTATAATTAAAGAGAGAATCTTCTTCTCTAATATCTTGTTGAATGTCGGAATAACGATATTCGAGCCCTTTGAATTGGTCTTTTATCAAACTCCATTCTACGAATGAAATGCCAGTTTCAGAGCCGACTAACTTCATTGTAAGGGCGTCGCCTTGTACAATATTTCTCGAGAGCAAAAACTTTGCCGATTTTAAAATATCTTCTGAAATCTTCTCTTTAAAAAGCGACTTATATTCATCGCAAAAATGAGAATACAAGCGCTCCCTACATACTTCTAAACTATCGGCTAATATATCTATGCCATAGATACTCGATACGGCAAGCAAGGCATATTTTTCGTATTCACTTTGATTTTCACTATAACGCTCACTTACTACAGCTAACTTGCGGCGCAAGATTTCAATTACAAAATTACCTGTACCACAAGCTGGTTCTAAAAAACGAGAATCTATACGAAGCGTCTCGTTTTTAACTAAGTCTAACATTGCGTTGACTTCACGCTCGGCTGTAAAAACCTCCCCGTGATCGGCAACCCTTTTTTTACTTACAACTTGCTTGTCTTTCGCGTGTACAGAAAGGGGGTCGCTTTTTTACACACTTCTATATGTTAAAAGCGAAAAGCACTAACTCATTATCAATAATTAAGTAAGGGCTTACACTTATTACAAATTTTTTGACACAAATGGCTATTTCAGAGGAACAAAAAAGCGACCCTTTTTTTATACATGATTAAAGCCTCTTAGGTCAAGAATTACTTAACAAAAAAACAGATAAAAATATGATTTATTCCTATATTAGAGTTTCAACCGATAAACAAACAACAGCTAATCAGAAATTTGAAATATCCGAATATGCCAAACAAAAAAACATTTCGATAGATAAATGGGTAGAAGAAACAGTAAGCGGAACGAAAAAACTTAATGATAGAAAACTCGGAAATCTTTTAAAACGTATGAGAAAAAACGACATCTTAATTATTTCCGAAATGTCCAGACTTGGCAGAAATCTTATGCAAATCATGAGTATGCTAAACTTTGCAATGGAGCGAGAAATTAAAATTATTGCGATAAAGGAAAACTACGAATTAGGTGATAATATAAATTCAAAAGTCCTTGCCTTTGCATTTGGATTATCAGCAGAAATCGAGCGAAATTTAATATCTATGAGAACAAAAGAAGCCCTCGCTCGAAAAAAAGCAGAGGGCATTTACATAGGAAGACCTAAAGGAGAAGAATTCTTAAAATTATCTGGTAAAAAGGATGATATTCTTGAGCTTATAAATAACGGAGTCCAGAAGTCAAAAATTGCAAAGATTATGGGAGTCTCACGCTCAACGCTTTACAATTTTATCAGACGGAGATAATCAAAATTACAAAAAACCTTTTAAAACCGCACAGAAAATAGCTACCAAAATACCTATCTGCCATACGGCGATTCGCTTAAAGGTTTCGATTTGGGTTTTGAGTTCCACGAGTTCCGCCTTTAGTCCTTTATTACCATTGCCAAACAAGGTTCTTTCAAGGACATCAAGGCGTTTCTCGACAAGTTCAAGCTCTTTAGACTCCTCACTCATTTTCCAATGCTAAAAGCTTTTCGAGTGATACCCGCTCCAATGTACGCCGATATGAGGTTTGCCATAAGCTCCTTCCAGACGTCGGCGAGATAAAATCCTTTCACATATGCCACCGCAAAGCTTTCCTTTTCGGGAATCAATCCCCAGAGCCAGCCGCCGCTCTGTTCGAGAGTTTCGACAGCCACTGGTATATCCTCAAAAAAGGCGAATATAAACGGGCATAAACCAAGTATGGCAAAGGCCATAAAAAGCATAGTTCGTCTTACAAATACGCCTCCGTCTCCGCTACGAGTAAAGGCGGCATCGTGAGCGGCTACATCGGCAGTCTGTTGCTTTTGTAGCGTTTCTAAAACCGCTGTAAACTTTTGGGTATTCAATGCGGATAACTGCCCGACAATCGTTACAATCATAGTTGCAATTCCGCCTAAAATACCGCTATCCCAAAGTGAAGTTATTAGTTCCATACAAGACTACGGCGTGTCAATTTGTTTGGTTCTTTTGCGCTTGGCTTCTTCAGATTTCCAAGAGGCAAGTACATCGCTTTTAATAGCTTCGTTATTGGGAGGTAAACCTTCAATACTCTTTGGAAGCGTGAAGGTTTGTCCGTGAATTCTATTGCCTTCAGGATCTATGGCATCACATATATATCGTGAAGCTTCAAAACCTCTTATCCCGATAATTTGGGCAAAGTCGGTGGCGTCCTCGCCGAGTTCTACTATAGTGATATATTTATTCATGAGTTTAGTCTGTTTTGGTAAAGATTAAGTCTATCGTACCCCCACAAGAACAACTATACATAGGCATTACGTCTATACTGCTAAAATAATTGTTAATACCCTTATGCGGATAGATATTGTAAGCTATGCCCGCATTAACGGCGGGTATTTGTTCTCGGCAGACTTCATAGCCGTTTAGATTCATAACAAAGATATTCTTGTTATTATCATCTTCCTCTTGTGAAGTATCAACTACATTGCCATCGAATTTCAGAATTATTTGCGATAGAGCCAATCCTGCGATGGAGCTATCAAAATACTCGTAATACGAGTTGTTAAATGCAGATATTTTAATTTTATGCAGATAGGTCTTTGAACCGTCGCAAGGCAATGAATACCCATTGTAGTGTGTTAAGTTATATTTTGAAGCTCCCTTGTTTATCCAGAAGTCACATTCAGTGCTCCCATAAAAGAGACCTTCTATTCCTTCCATGCCCCAAGCATATATATCTCTTACATAAACAGCATCTGTAGTTTCTTCTTCTACTCTATAATAGCTCGAACTTCCCTTTAAGAGGCAAAGCTTGGGAGTACCCGTATATTTCATTCTTAGAGTGACATCTACTTCCTGCCACTCATCTTTGGGTTGGATATATCCTCTATTATCAATGTTATCGGTTTTTGATATAATAGTACCTGCTGTGCTTAAGGCATAGCTCCCAAGTTTTAATTGTAGTTTGGAGACATTGGGATTTGTGGTCGGCAGATATACGTTAAATTTTATACGATACTTTATTCCACTTGCCGAAAATGAGTTAACGGGCAGGTTGTACTCCCTTGAGTAGCTGTAAGTTAAAACCTTAAGCGAAATCTTTAGGCAGTTTGACTTATTGCCAATACTTGCGCCACCAACACATTGTATCCCCGAGTTCGAGTATGAGAATGTCGAGAGAAAGGTCGTTTTTACATCATAAAATCTTGAAGTCAAAATAGTCTTAGGCGGATATTCTCCGTTCATATAGTCTTCTATGGAATAGTTCAACTTGGACGAAGTACCCTCTGCCGATGTGAGTGGTAAAATCATCGAGCAAGAATACACAATATCCTTCTTTAACCCCTTCCAAGACAAGAAGCTCGATGCGCTGTATATGTACAATTCGTCTGGTATTGTTCCCGAGGCGACAAGCTCCAATCCCTTATAGAGCTTGAAATCTCGGTCGTCCAAAGTCATTGCTATTTTATCTCCATATTTAATTGGATTTGAAATAGGGAATAAAACTTCTCGGCTATTATCGGTACCGGTTTCACTATCGTACGAATAAATATACCCCGCGTCTAATTTACTTCCATCTGCTGAAATAGAGGGATAAAAGTAATTATAATCGGTATATACAGATGAAAATAATGTACCTCCTTTGTCTCTCGAAAGGTATGTAGTTAGAAACGTCCATTTCTTTTCACCTTGGGGAAAGTCGTCGCCTATTCCATAGCCGTATGAACCCGATATTGTAAGAGAACTCGGAGAGATTATTCCCGAACTTCCCAAAGGGGCAAGTTCGCAAACTTGCGGGACGTCGAGATTGGCTCTTGCTTGCTCTGTATCAGCCAAGTCGGAAAGGTTTTCAGCCTTTTTTAGGTCAAGCTCGTGCTTTGAATCGACCTCAGATTTTGAATACACACTGAGATTGCTTCTTGCGGTTTCTTTATTAGCAAGGTCCGAAAGATTTGACGCCTTTTCTAAGGCCAATGCGTCATTAGCGTCGGTTTCGGACTTTGAATATACGCTGAGGTTTGTGCGCGAAGCCGCTTTGTCTGCCAAGTCTGAAAGGCTTGCGGACTTCTTTGAAAACACCTCGTCAACATAGACTTTGTCGTAAAACTGCTCTTGGAGTTCAACTGTCGGAGCATTGTCGATTAGGTCATTTTTTACTCTGCAAGCAGTCTGTAATACGGTGATAACCTTGCCGCCAGTATTGGAATATTCCACCTCCAAAAAGGCGGAAATATATTCCTGTTCTTGGAGGGCTATTTCAATATCCTTTGTGTTCAAGGGCAACAAGACTTCCGCCCCGCCATTAGGATTGAGCGTATAGCCGCTTGTATAGGTCAAAGATTTGGGGTAGCCCTTAAATCTTGCAATGGCCACCCGCAAGAAGTCGTTTCCGACAGTCAAGGCTTTAGGGCTAAATATTGTGTCCTCGCCTTTTTCCAATAAGAAGATTTCCAGTGGTTCGTTATCTCCCTGCATAAATGCGGGAGTCGGAACCGAACGGTCGGAAGTCAAGCTCTGGACGAGCTTCTTGTTTTGAATGTCGATATACAGCGTCATTTACAAATTGACACCGTGTCAAAAATAAAAATATTAATCGAACTTCAATATCAAAGTGTTTGAATATTGAAAACCAATTCTTGACATACTCAGAAAGTTTACGATATTATGAACATATATATGAAAAATTTGTTAAAATTATTTTTAGTATTATTATTTTTTCCATTGGGGACTAACGCAAAATCTTTTGATTCGGCGGAATGGAATTTTACAGCCGGCTCTGATGGTAGCGAGGAGCCCATTGTTTTTTTAACTCCCGATTCTTATACGTATAAAAAACCCATAGATCCACTAACAATGGGAATTGATATAACATTTACGAATGCATTTTCTTTTGGGCTAGAAATGTATGCATATGAAACAGCCGAATATAATAATCCACACTTAAGCATGCTTACATATTATATGTCACCAGTAGGCCCTGATGTTGATCCTTCAGAGTCAAAAGCAGTGACAAGTTACAATGCTTACAATGGATACAGCCAGAATATTCCTGGAGAAATAGTGTGGGAATCTACACTCCCTATTCCTTTTGAGTCGGACGATATCGTCAGAATTGTTTCATTATACAATGACAACTCAATTTATTATAAAATATTTGTTAACGACGAATTGTCTCTTTCCGATTCTCTGAAAGTTCCAAATAGCCTTATTGCGATTTCTCCCAAAGTGTCCATTTCAGTTGGCGGAATTATAAAGGAAGTTTCTCTTATCCCTGAACCTTCTAGCTATGTTGCGGTATTTGGAATATTTGCTTTGGTTTTTGCGATTTATAGAAGAAAAAAGTAGCATTTTTATACTATGAAAAATATGTTTTCGAATAAGTCTACCGTTGATGAAATCAGGTAACGATTCGACAAAGATGTTGAGAGATTTTCTAATTTCTCCGCGTTCTTTGAGCTATCAGATAAATTTGCTAAAAGAAGTTGGATTTTCGCAGGTTGAAGTATTGCATAAAAATTCATGTTTTGCACATTTGGCGCGATAAAGTAACTACCATTTGCCAATCGGACACTTTTCGGAAGCAAGACGCAACTTAGCCGAAGAACAACCGCATTTACGGCACTTGCCACGCCCGAAGAAAGCGGTGGAATCCCAAAACTCGCACTTGTCGCAAATGGCTTTGCGAGCCGAGAGAGTTTCGATGCCTGCAATCTTGAATCCCGACTTTGCAAAACGGATAGTTGCATTGGTAAAATGTTTCAAAAGCTCGATATTGCCTTGCGTGGGCTTTTCGGTTTCAAGCAAAATGACTCCACCAAAGTTTAACGGCGTCTTTTCGTAGCTTTTAGAAGAAGCAATGTGCCGTTCCTCGAAGCCGTCGTTTTCTCCGCGCTCTGCGTAAAAGAGGGTATTGCCGAAGAACGCCGCTTTGTATGCAGGCTTTCCGTTTACGCAAAGCCTTTGCAAGGTTCTTGCAATCGGATTGCAAACCCACGAAAAGAGCTCGCCATTCTTGTATTGCCCCGAAATAAGCAACTCATTCGGATTGCTTGGATTGTAGGAAACCCGGTAGAGGTATTCGACATCGGCAAATGTAAGCTTTTGCGTCTTGCTTGCGTCCGAAATGTATATCCCACCCGAACGCTTGCCAAATACAATACGATTCTTCCAGACAAAGCCGACTTGCGCTTCGCAAACAACTTCTGGTTGCGGATTTTCCAAGTCGGCAATTTTGTATAGCCGAAACTTTCGGTCGGGGGTTGCTCCGCCCGCGATGAACGAAATCTGCCACTTGCCGTCAATAAATTCGGCTGTGGGCGAACATTCCGTAGAGTCGTTGGGTAGCCAAGTATTTATACGCTTCCAATTTTCGCCGTCAAAGTGGTGAAGTTTCCACTTGCCACCAACCTGCAAACAGCAGAATTGCTCCGCTTTAAATTCTGGCGAACTTCCATAAGCCACGAATGGCATATGGCTGAATGTATTTTTATCGAAGTTAAACATAAATATCCTTTTCTAAGACGGCCAAGAGATTTCGTCCCAACAAGAATAGACCGTGCAACAAGGGTTGGAACAACCCTGTTGAAGCTCCATAAAGCCGTCATAATAATAATGGCTTTCAAATTGGCTCGATAGCCCGACAAGCGTTCCGTTTTCGTCGATTTCACCGCGATTGTATTCGACATCGCCGCTTCGCTCCCAAAGCCGCCAGTAAGCGTTCGGCTTGCCTACTCCCGCTCCCCGATACGGTGTCAAATCCCAAATGGGGTTGTCGTGATTTGTCGTATAAGTCGCAATAACCGCCGTCTGACAATCGCAAGAGTCGGAACAATTTTGTTTAAGCCTCATCATTAGTTGCCCTCTGGGTTTACTGTTCCGCCGTCCATTAGGAAGAATTTTGTGGTAGATTTTCCGCCGTCGCAAACTTCGCAAGGCTCGCTTCTAAATACCGTGCCGAGAGCTTGGCGTGTCGATTCGTCCGCAAATATAGTGATTGTCTGGCTTGTGCCGTTGGGTAGCACGAATTCAATTTGCGTGGGTTGCCACGTCGTTACGCTTTGGTCTGTACGGTTAGAAAATACCTTTGAAACGCTCATCATATTACTATGCGGGTCGAAGTAGTAAATTTCCGTCATTAGGCTATCGCCAGTCGCCGACTGTAAAACTTTTACGTTTACTGCATTGCCGTTGGCGTCAACAAGGGCTACGTTTACCGCGCTATTGATTGTCCGCTTAACATAGTCAACGTCCTGACGCATATTGACGTAGCGCGAACGCAGAAGCGACAAGTCGCGGTGTCCCATATTCAGTTGAAGGCGCGGCAGATCGGCGTAGTTTTTTGCGTGAAAGCTTGCGTATGTGTGGCGCAAAACGTCCTGAACCCATCGCCCGCGAAAGCCCGAATTGTCCCTAATTTTGCGCCAGCGGCGTTGCCAGTCTGTCGGGCAGATTTTTTCTTCTTTTAATTCGCGTGAATGTGTTATTAAGAGCCTGTTCAAGACGGGCGGAATTTCCACTTGGCGGACGCCTCCTGTCTTTGAACATTGCGAGCGGACTGTGATTGTCTTTTCTTCGGTGTCGATGTCGCGCCAAGTGAGGCGGCGAACTTCGCGCGGGCGGATTCCTGTATAGACCAAGAGTGCGGCAACGACGGCGTATTCGGGGCTTTCGTTTTGGGCGGTTTTGATTAGCCGTTTTGTTTCGGCAAGTTTCAAAGGCTGGATTTCCTTTTCGACGACTTTTTTGCGTTCGATTCGCTTTATCGGGTTTTTATCGCACCACTCGCGGCGGAGGGCGAATTCAAATAAGCCATGCAACATTGTCCGCGCCTTGTTGAATTGCGGGTTTGTATGAAACGCCGCATTCAGCCATTCTTCGCATTCAGATACGGATAATTCGGAAAAATAGAGTTCGACGAGATCGGGCTTTGCACGTGAGAGACGATTACCCAAATAGCGAATGTCGTTGAACGAATCCTTGCGCAAGTGCTGCTTGCTCTTTAGATATAGTGCGAATCCTTCGGCGAGGGACATTTCGGCAATGCGAACGTGCCGCTGCCCTGCTTCAATTATTTTCGAGCAGAATTGAATCGGGGTGAGAGTTGAATTTCTCGGCAGATAATCAAGCGCGTTGCAGATTAATCTTGCGGCGTCTAAAAGAGAGATACCCTTGCGCTCAAGGAGTGTTTTTGCGGAAATAAATTCGTTTGTCATGGTATTGAGAATACCCATGTCAACATTAAAAATCCAAAATACTTTGTAAGTATTTGAATAAAAAAGGCTAATAGGCTGGCTTTGAATATATTCGATTTGTTCTTTTCGGTACTACTAACTCGAAAGCTCTTGGAAATAAATTTTGCCTATCAATGCTTTAGCGAATTTTTTGCTCATAGGGTATTCTCAATACCATATACAAAGGAAACTAAAATGAAAGAATAGCTTATTATACGATAGCAGAGTACACAAATCTAATAAAATCGGTTAGAACAGCAGGATGAAAACGTTTAATTCTTTTTTTAGGATATGTACAATAATATTGTTATATACTCCTTTATCTTCGCTTGCTGTACAGATTATGGGAGGAGTTTCATATGAGTGTTATCCAAATAGTGATACAATCATTGGTATTCCATTAAATCGGATACCTGTTGATGGAGGTGTTATTGACTCGGTCAATCTTGGAAATAAAAGCATAATTCCCTTGGGAACAACATCTTGGAAGGACGGGGGGTTTGTGTATGATGCTGTTTTTAACCCTGAACATTATTATGTAAGATTTACTTCCGGAGCGTTGGAGGGAGCTTGGTTTGATATTCGCGCAAATACAAGCTTTTCTATATCGTTAAATATCGGGCAGAATGATCTTTCTCTTTTGTCTAAAGGAGACAGATTTGAGATCATTCCCCACTGGACCTTAAACAAGCTTTTCCCAAAGGGAGGAAACTTAAAGAAAAACGACATCCCAGCAAAAGGAATAAAGTGCTCCATAATTGCAAAATATACATATTACGATGAATATGGAAATCTAAAAATCCCAGAAGGTGTCAACAATACCTATCAGAAGTTTTTTTATTATAGAGATTTTAATGGGGATGTAGGTTGGCGGGAAAGGCGTTCATCAGATATAGATTGGGGAGAACAAATTATAGAACCTAATGCTTTTATTGTTTTGAGACAACCAGAAGAAAGCGAATCATTTATCTTAAAAATTGCCGGGCAAGTTTCAGGATGTTCTTCTTCTGTAGAAGTAGTATCACCAATCAGGAAAATTATATGGCGCTTCCGTCGTGCGCTGATACAAAACTAACAGAATTGACAGAAGCGTTTGTAGGCAGCGGATTAATGGAAAGTTCCATAGGCGCAGTAAGGCCAGCAGACGCACTTCTAGTATATGATAATTCTAGCTATACTCCAAATAGGGCCCCATCTGGAACTTACTTTTACTACGCAGGTAGCTTATCCGAAGAGGGTTGGTATAAAGTTGGGACTGGATCTCCTTCTTTGCGAAAAGCAGATAATACAGTAATCCGAACTGGAAGCGCACTTGTGATACTGAAAAAAAGTGGGTCTAAAGATAACTTTCTGAGAGCAAAATATAAGCCATTTTATTTAAAGGAGCAATAACATGAAAAAACTCATCTTTACGTTTTTACAATTATTCTTCGTATATGTATCGCATGCAACATATACCGCCTCGCTTACAGCGGGTTTTTTCTATAATAGTTCAAATCAGATGCTTGAATTTGGAAAGGCTGCTTGGATTGTAGACACTCAGGCATCGGACTTTTCCAATTTTGAACTAGAAATCGGGGAAGAATTCACCAAAGACTCATTCTTAGATGCGTCTGAACGCTATTATGTCTTAGACGTTACAGATTTAGACTCTTCCATAGCATATTTATACTCGGACATAGATTTAAATAATTCAGAATTTTCTGTGAACGATACTTTTGCCGTAATATGCTGGGATAATAACGACGCATTTATTGAAGACGGTACTGAATATATTGTATATTCAGATTCTTCCTGGATAATCCCGCAATCTACCGGATTTATAGATTTTGAAGCGCTTACAACTTTGGCGGGAGGCTCTCTATCTGAAGATACTTTAGTATTAGATAAAGTAGTTATTCCTGAATCAGGAGAATTGGGTGCAGTTTTGGGGATAATGGCAATAGTAGTTATATTTATATGCAGAAAAACTCGTTCTAAATGTTAAAATACATTGTCTA
>ENA-OPNV01001370-OPNV01001370.1-human-gut-metagenome-genome-assembly--contig:-NODE-1370-length-10792-cov-2.154792_pt1 | contig 10792 bp, 8 predicted proteins | sample MGYA00241542_ERZ501781 | MGnify/ENA primary metagenome ERZ501781 (study PRJEB25962, sample SAMEA2042609) | human gut metagenome | biome: human gut; feature: human-associated habitat; material: faeces...
AAGGAGAAGTATATGGCTACTTTAAATATATTATATGAAGACCCACACATCCTCGTCTGTGTCAAACCACATGGCATAGCAACCCAGAGCAAAAGCATCCGTTACCCGGACATGGTCAGCCTGATCAAGAATCATCTGGCGAAAGCTTCCGGCACTTCCGGAAAATCCGGTGCACCAAAATCCATTGGTTCCAGAACCCCAGGCTCTGCTGAGCCTTACCTTGCCGTCATCCACAGACTCGACCAGCCCGTTGCCGGAATCCTTGTCTTTGCCAAGACTCCGGCTGCTGCAAAAGATCTGAATAAGCAGTTACAGAATCAGGGTTTCGGGAAATATTACCGCGCGCTTGTCACCAATGCGCCTTCCGAGAAAGAAGGAACACTCGAGGATTATATGGTCAAAGATGCCCGGACGAACACTTCCCGAATCTGTTCTGCAAAGGAAAACGGAGCGAAGATTGCACGGCTGCATTATGATACGGTTCCTGACCATAGCCGGTTGTTTTCAACTGTTTCCGGCAGCTCTTCCTCTGTTGATATCTCTCTGTCTTCGCAAAGTCAGGAATGTCACGAGACCGAACTTGAGATTCATCTGGACACCGGACGTCATCACCAGATCCGTGTGCAGCTTGCCTCCATTGGATGCCCGATCGTCGGAGATACAAAATATAACCCGGAGCTTACCGGCAATAAAGGATGGCAAACAATCCGATTGTGTGCTTATAAGCTCGATTTCAAACATCCGGTCACACACAAGGCGATGCATTTTCAATTAGAGGCCGATCCGGCATAATTCAGTTATCCTAAAAAGAGGAGCGGGAAATTCCCACTCCTCTTTTTCGCCGATACATATGCCCTCTATGCTTCTGCTGCATCCTCAGTCAGAGCTTCTTCATATTTCTCAAGGATAATATTCTGAATGCGCTCTCTTGTTCCTGAGTTGATTGGATGCGCAATATCTCTATACTCTCCATCCAATGCTTTCTTGCTTGGCATTGCGATAAAGAGTCCTTTTTCTCCTTCAATCACCTTAATATCATGTACCACAAATTCCTCATCCATGGTAATGGAAACGACAGCTTTCAGCTTGCCCTCCTTTGCTACTTTACGTACTCGTACATCTGTAATCTGCATGTTGTTCTAGCCCCTTTCTTCTAGCCTTTGCACTGCTTTTTCTTAAAGTGCATACCTCTCATTTTTTTCTACGACTACCTTCACACCATTTTCACCAACATAGCGTGTGTTTGCCCGGATCGTATCCCTGCTTTCTACAATACAGTTCTCAATATATGCATTGTCTCCGAGATAGACATCATTCAGAATAATGGAATTCTTAATGACACAGTTGTTCCCCACGAATGTCTTCTTGAAAAGAATCGAATTCTCAACTGTACCATTAATGATACTTCCACTCGCCACAAGGCTGTTCTTAACCATAGATCCCGGGTTGTATTTTGCCGGCGGCAAGTCGCTGACCTTGGAATAAATACCCGGCTGTGTCCGGAAGAAATACTCACGTACTTCCGGTTTCAGGAAATCCATATTCGTCTGATAATATGCATCCACTGTTGAAATGTTGCTCCAGTAATCTTTTATTTTATAACCGTAGATTTTCTTCAGATTCTTATATCTGATAAGAATATCGGTCACAAAATCATGTCTGTCATCTTCTGCGCAATGTTCGATCAGATCGATCAGCTGGCGTCTTCTGATTACATAGATACCTGTCGATACAATCTGCGACTGTGCCACCATCGGCTTTTCCTCGAACTCTTCAATACGCATCGAATCATTCATCTTGATCGTTCCGAAACGGCTTGCATCTTCGTTCGGGCCAAGTTCTTTGCATACCACTGTAATATCCGCTTTCTTTGCAATGTGATATTCCAGTACTTTGTTATAATCCATCTTATATACAGCATCACCGGATGTAATGATTACATAAGGTTCGTGACATCTCTTTAAGAAATCCAGATTCTGATAAATTGCGTTCGCAGTTCCGGAATACCATTCACTGCTTCCGCTTCTCTCATATGGTGGAAGAACCGTTACTCCTCCGTAATTCCTGTCAAGATCCCAGGGAATACCGATTCCTATATGCGCATTCAATCTCAATGGCTGATACTGGGTCAATACACCCACCGTATCAATTCCTGAATTAATGCAGTTGCTGAGTGGAAAGTCAATAATGCGATATTTACCTCCAAATGCAACGGCAGGTTTTGCAACTTTTGCTGTGAGGACTCCAAGTCTGCTGCCCTGTCCTCCTGCCAGCAGCATTGCTATCATTTCCTTCTTTCTCATGTCATCACCCCTTCTCAGTAGTCTTGCTTTTTCTATTATATCATACTTCTCCTTACGTAGCTAACAATTTTTACAGTTTTTTTTCGATTTTCGCAAACTTTTTGTTAAATTATTACAAAAACTTACGACTTGGATTTTTTTTGATATATGTTTATAATAATATGAAGAACATGTAGTTTTTATGATGATCTTTTTACCTATATTATTAAAAAAGGATGGTATATTATGTATAAAATTAATTTTGAAAAACCTGTACACGTACACTTTATCGGAATCGGCGGTATCAGCATGAGTGGTCTTGCCGAGATACTTTTAAAAGAAGGTTTCACTATTTCCGGATCTGATAATAAAGAATCCGCCCTCACAGATCATCTGGAAAAGCTGGGGGCCAAAGTATTCTACGGACAGAAAGCTTCTAATATTATTTCTGGCATCGATGTTGTTGTATATACTGCCGCAATTCATCCTGATAACGAAGAATTCGCAGAAGCTGTAAAACAGAATCTTCCTATGCTGACCCGTGCAGAACTGCTCGGACAGTTAATGACCAACTATGATGTACCGATCGCAATTTCCGGTACCCACGGCAAGACAACGACAACTTCTATGCTGTCACACATTTTACTTGCCGGAGAACTGGATCCTACCATCTCTGTCGGCGGCATCTTAAAGGCTATCGGCGGTAACATCCGTGTAGGTAATTCTGAATATTTTGTCACAGAAGCCTGTGAATATACGAACAGTTTCCTGCATTTCTTCCCGAAGATCGGCGTAATCCTGAATATTGACGAAGATCATCTGGATTTCTTCAAAGACCTGGCTGATATCCGTAATTCTTTCCACCGCTTTGCGAAATTACTTCCAAAGGATGGAACACTTGTTATCAACGACAACATTCCTGATCTTGAAGAGATCACTGCTGACCTTGACTGCCGCGTGATCCGTTACGGTAATGACAGCTCTCTTGACTACAGTGCAACCAATATCCTTCATGATAAGAAGGGAGAGGCCTCTTTCGATCTGGTAAAATCCGGTGAATTTATCGACCGTATCTCATTATCGGTGAATGGAGATCATAATGTATCCAATGCATTATCAGCCATTGCCGTTGCAGACCTTCTCGGAGTTCCATTTACCAAGATCAAAGAAGGACTGAAATCGTTCCACGGCACAGACCGTCGTTTCGAATATAAAGGTGAAGTTAATGGAGTTACCGTCATTGATGATTATGCTCATCACCCAACAGAGATCAATGCAACTTTAACAGCGGCCAAGGAATACCCGCACAAAGAAATATGGTGCATCTTCCAGCCACATACTTATACACGTACCAAAGCATTATTCCCTGAATTTGTAGATGCCCTGACACATGCCGATCATGTGATCCTCGCAGACATCTACGCTGCCCGTGAGACAGATACTCTGGGCATGTCTTCTGAGATGATCGCAGAAGAATTAAAGAAAAAAGGATGCGATGCTTACTATTTCCCAAGCTTTGAAGAGATTAAAAACTTCTGTCTGGACAAGTGCCAGAAGGGAGATGTGTTGATAACTATGGGAGCCGGAAACGTTGTAAACATTGGGGAAAACCTGCTTAAACACTAGTTATCCACATTATCCACACAATTTTATCCACAAAAAAGTCGGATTTTGACTCAAAAATTTCTTTTTTCCCCGTCTTCCCGGTGCTATAATGTGTCTACGATGAAACGAAAGATACAAAAAGTTCTGGGGAGGACGGGGAATTATTATGAAGGAATTAAAACTTACGAAGTATGTACAGACGAACGCGACTGTACTGGACAATGAATTTATCGACCAGTATATGGTCAGAGCCAATGGAGAATATGTCAAAGTATATCTCCTGCTTCTCCGTCATATGAATCAGTCCTCCGGATGTCTTTCTGTTTCCGAGCTGGCTGATCTGCTCGAGTGCACAGAGAAGGATGTACTCCGCGCATTAAGATACTGGAAGAGTGAAGGACTCCTTGATTATCTGGATGACACTCCGGATGATCCGACTCCGCAAAGTACGGTCCGTTCATCCGTACCAACTTCCGAATTACACGATGTACAGTCCGGCTATATGACTGCGTCCGTTCCATCTATGACAAATCAGATGGATTACCCTGTTGATTCTGTCGAAGCCCCTGTTTCTGCGGTTCCGGCATCTACAACAAATATACAGCAGTACCGTAGCCGTAAGGAACGTGCAGAATTCAAAGAATTACTCTTTGTTGCCGAACAGTATCTCGGCAAGACACTTTCCGCTACTGATATTGACCAGATTACTTATTTTTATGACACACTGAATATGTCAGCTGAACTTATTGAGTATCTGATCGAATATTGTGTCGAAAATGGTCACAAGAGTATGCATTATATTAATAAGGTGGCCTTATCATGGCATGAAGAAAACATAACAACTGTGAATCTTGCCAAGACAAGTTCATTTCTTTATAATAAGAACTGTTATTGCGTCCTGAATGCATATGGGATTAAGGGCCGCGGTCCTGCCGCTTCTGAGATTGCCTATATCCGCAAATGGTCAGAAGAATATGGTTTTGCTCTGGAAGTAATCCTTGAAGCATGTGACCGTACGATGAATGCCATTCATCAGCCAAGCTTTGACTATACCGATTCCATTCTGAAGCGCTGGAAGGACAAGAATGTCCGTCAGTTAAAAGATATCGATGCGGTAGATGCTGATTATCGCAAAGAGAAGGAACGTGCGAAAGAACTCGCAAAGGAACGCAAAAGACAGCAACAGGCACAGAAGCCTGCAATTAACCAGAACAATAAGTTCAACAATTTCGACGGACGTTCTTATGACATGAATGATCTGGAACGTCGTCTGGTTCAGCAATAAAGTATACATATCAGATTCTATTATGCGAATGCAGAGGAGTTTTCCATAACATGGCACTTTCCAATTCTCAGTACGATCATTTAATGCGTACTTATGAACAAAAACAACTGGATAATGAGTTTCAACTCAGAAAACGCTATGAGAAGGCATACGCCCTCATTCCCGAATTAGAGGAAGTGGATCATTCCATCTCCTCTTTAAGTGTTAAAAAGGCAAGACTGCTTCTGGACGGAGATCAGACTGCTCTTTCTTCTTTAAAATCAGAGCTCAAAGAACTCTCCGCCAGAAAGCCGGCTTTATTAAAAACACATGGTCTTCCTGCCAATTACCTTGAATTACACTATCAGTGTCCGGATTGTAAAGATACCGGTTATATTGGCACACATAAATGTCACTGTTTCAAAAAAGCGATTGTGGATTATTTATATACGCAATCTAATCTCAAAGATATCCTTGACAAAGAGAACTTTTCAACCTGTTCTCTGTCCTATTATTCCAGGAATCATATCGATCCGCTTACCGGACGTTCTTCTCTGGAATCAATGGAAACTGCATTAAATGTCTGTCACAACTTCGTAGATACATTTTCTAAAGAATTTCATAACATACTACTGTATGGAGATACCGGTGTCGGAAAGACTTTTCTTTCTCACTGCATCGCAAAAGAATTAATGGATTCCGCTTATTCCGTTATTTACTTTACAGCAGCCGGACTTTTTGATATCCTTGCAGAGAATACATTTGGTAAAAGACAGGACAAGGATTCTGATGTATTTGAACACATCTATGACTGTGACTTGCTGATCATTGATGATCTGGGTACAGAACTGCCGAATTCATTTACTGTATCCCAGTTGTTCATTTGTCTGAATGAACGCATATTAAGGCAGAAATCAACCATAATATCTACCAACCTTGCATTGGAGGATATAAAATCAATCTACTCGGAACGGACATTCTCACGAATCAGCAGTAATTATACAATTCTGCGTATTACCGGTGACGATATCCGTATCCAAAAAAAATTATTAAACCTGGGAGGTACTAATGATGTTACGCCGTAACGATCGTAATCTTGAGAATATACCGGTAGGAGCACTTGGACTGATCGCTCTTGACGGTTGTACAGAGATGGGAGCAAAAGTAAATGATTATCTCGTAAAATGGAGAAAGGAAGATGGACATATTCATAAGAACGATGTCGCTTTCATAGGCTATGAGAAAGACACTTACTTAATCGATGCAAAAGTTCCACGTTTTGGTTCAGGTGAAGCAAAAGGTATTATTAATGAATCCGTTCGTGGTAAAGATCTTTATCTTATGGTCGATGTATGTAACTACAGCCTGACATATTCCCTGACAGGAAATATTAACCATATGTCCCCTGACGATCATTATCAGAACTTGAAACGTATTATTGCAGCAGTAGGTGGAAAAGGACGTCGTATTAACGTCATTATGCCATTCTTATATGAAAGCCGTCAGCACAAGAGAAGCAGTCGTGAATCTCTGGACTGCGCACTCGCTCTTCAGGAGCTTGTCCGTATGGGTGTTGACAATATCATCACATTTGATGCTCACGATCCTCGTGTACAGAATGCGATTCCATTAAACGGATTCGAAACAATCCGTCCGACATACCAGTTCGTCAAAGGTCTTCTCCGTACCTTCAAAGACCTTCAGATCGACAGCGATCACATGATGGCAATCAGCCCGGATGAAGGTGCTACAGGACGTGCAATTTATCTTGCCAACGTACTGAACCTTGATATGGGTATGTTCTACAAACGCCGTGACTTCTCACGTGTGGTAGACGGCCGTAACCCGATCGTTGCTCATGAGTTCCTTGGATCTTCCGTAGAAGGAAAAGATGTGATCATTCTTGATGACATGATTTCTTCCGGTGACAGTATGTTAGACGTTGCCCGCCAGTTAAAACAGCGCAAAGCAAAACGTATCTTCTGCGCTGCTACATTCGGTCTGTTCACAAACGGTCTGGAGAAATTCGACCAGGCATATGAAGAAGGTATCTTAGACGCTGTTCTGACTACCAACCTGATCTACCAGACACCTGAACTTCTGGAACGTCCATATTATATTAACTGTGATATGAGCAAATATATTGCCCTCGTGATCGACACTCTTAACCACGATGGTTCTATCAGCAGTATCCTGAATCCTATCGAAAGAATTCAGAATGTTGTCAATAAGTATAAAAATGGTGAAGAGATTTAATAGTAGCTACAGGACCTGCCATGGGCAGCTCCTTACGAATGCACGTGATTAAAAGATGCTGCCGGGAATTTCCCGACAGCATTTTTTTAAAGTTCTATCTTGTGATAAACAAGTCCGGCTTCTTTCATCACCTGTTCTTCTCTCGTCTGACAGGTAAATATGATCACTTGTTTCTTATGTTCTTTCAACCATCTGAGTGTCTGAAGCATTCTCTCCTCATCATAATATGCAAATGCATCATCCAGTATCACCGGCATCTCTTCCTCACATAAAAGCTCTCCCACTGCCATACGGAGTGCCAGATAGACCTGTTCTACCGTTCCACGACTTACCTGTTCAATCTCTACTCTCTTTTCATCTGTCATAAGCGATACATGAAGTTTTTCATCTGTCACAAGCTTTTTATATTTTCCACCTGTGATCTCACAGATGAATGATGACGCTTTCTCATTCAGATCTCTTTTTAGATATCCCCGCATCTCCTCTGACAACTGTTCCAGATGATCTGCCGCCATCTGGACCGCCTGGCGTTTCATCTCATATTCCCTGGAACGCTCATTAACTTCATCCAGTTCCGCGAGCTGTTCTCCCAGGTTGTCATACTGAATTCTCTTCTCTTTTAATTCCGCTGTAATATGCGATTTCTCCCAGCGTAACCTCTCTATCGGAACTTTCTCCTCTTCCTGCGTGATCTCTTCAAGGATAATCTCTGGCTCTGTTTTTACCTGTTTTTTTCCAACTTTCATCCGATTCCATATATATAAGCCGAACGCAAGGAATAACACAATAGCAATCAGATAATTCCACGGTTTCGAGAACAAGATGACTGCAATCACAATAACCAGTGCAAACACCAGAAGCTCCATTGGATGGATCCTCCATTTTTCCGGACGAATCTCATCCATGACACCTTTTCCATGTTCTTCTTCCCTCTGGCGCTCTTTTTTCTTTTCTTCTTCCTTTTCCAGCCGATACGCAAGTTCTTCTTCTACACGTTCCAGTTCTTCTTCCAGATGATGTACATCACGCCAGACAAAAGATACTTCCTGCTCAAGTTTTTCACGTTTCTGCTGCTTTTGAGCCATTTCCATACGGATCTCATTTTCCAGGATCTTCTTCCTGCCCCTTAACTGTTCCAATGCACCGGCCAGGTCGATTTCTCCGTTTCCCGAGGTGTAATAGTTTGTCGCATAATTTTTCAGCTCTGCCACAATACTTTCCCCCATCTGTGCATTCCTCTGGCTCATGGAAACGGTATTATCGTAACGTTCTGCGTCCATCTCCCCAAGCAGCATCTGAAGATCTCCGTCTTCTACAGACAGTACTTCACCGTCCTCTTCACATATCAGTTCCGCTTTTTTAGAATATTTATCAAAATTTCTTTCGATACGGAAATGTTTCTCTCCACTTTTGAACTTCAATATACCAGAATAGTAATTAGGATTTTCCCACGGTTCGTATATACTGAAAGTATCATTTTGCGCGGCCCGTCCTCTCCCTCTTTCTATTCCGAAAAGCATTCCCCTGATGAATGTATGGATTGTAGACTTTCCTGATTCGTTTTCCCCGTGAATCAGGTTGATCCCCTCATCCAGATCTATCTGCCGGTCATGGAATTTTCCAAAGTTTTTTAACAATAATTCATTAATCTGCATCTTTCGGTTCTATCCTCTTCTCGTCTCCATCAAAGCTTGCACTCCTTCACAGAGTGCCTGGTACTCCAGACTGTCGGCCGGATAGCCACTCAGGCTTTCAATATATTGTCCGAGAATGTTTCCTTTATTTTCATTTTTTAATTTTTCAAAGTCATATGCAGGCTTTGTGTGGTCTGTAATCTCCACCACATTACCGTATGGATCCATATGATCCAGCTCATACCAGATATCCGGATCTCGATAACCAGTCAGTGTAATCTTATACATGTTCTGCTTTCCCTGCTCTTCGATCATATCTGCAATCTTTTGCCTCAGTACATGGCCGGTCACAGATTTATCCACCTGTACCTCGCAGTGTCTGTATTCTCGCAGTGCATGTGGCACAAAACGGATCTGACAACCATTTCCGGTGATCTTTCCTTCGATATAACCATGAGCTCCTGTATCACCTACATCCGTCGGCTCCAGCGATCCGGCATATGCCATCCGGTTCTCCACCAGCATCTGCGGCTTGTGGATATGTCCAAATGCAGCATAATCATACCCAAGCGTCATGATCTGACTACTCTTGATCGGAATATGTTTCTCATCCCCGCCGTGTGCAAGCAAAATCTCATACTTCTGCCGTCCTTCCGGAACTGCATGATCATATAACGGCTCCAGAATTTCTCTGGAATGATAACTGCATCCATAGACAGCCGTCTGGATCCGGTCAAGTTCCACACAGCTCATTTCCTGCGAGCAGATCATGTGCACATGCGGTGCCCAGGTAAATGTTCGGTAATAAGAGTTTTTCCTGATATGATCATGATTACCGGCGATCATAACAACTTCTGTCTGATCCAGCATCTCCAGTATGGAATTCATTTCTTTTAATTCTCTTAAAAGTGGCTGCCTGTGGAATAGGTCCCCCGCGATCAGCAACAAATCTGTCTTTTTCTGATTGCAGATTGTTATAATATCACGAAAGCTGTCCCAGAGCTCCTGTTCTCTATTTTGACTGTACGCGTTTCCCGCGTCCGGCTTTGCCCCTAAATGCAAGTCTGCGATGTGTATGAACTTCATCCTCGCTTCCCTCTTTCTGTTCTGTCTTCTCTTTCGATGGCAGTGTAACGACAAACTGTGTCCGGTTGTCATCACTTTTTGCCAGGATTCTTCCTCCGTGCAGCTCCACGATCTGTTTGGCGATCGCAAGTCCCAGACCTGCGCCGCCGGTTCCTGTCGATCTGGAACCATCCACGCGATAGAATTTCTCGAATATCGTCTGAAGCATATCGCCCGGAATCTTATCACCTGCATTGGTAAATGTGATCTCGATGTCACCATCCTTCATTTTCGCTTCGATCCGGATCTCCGTATCTGCATAGCAGTAAGCAATTGCATTTCTTAAGATATTATCGAATACTCTTGCAAGCTTATCCGGATCTCCGTAGATCATCAGATCTTCTTCTACATCCACTTCACAGGTCAGCTTCTTTTCCTGGAGGACTCCGTACAGCTCATCTGCAAGCTGTTCAAGCATCATCGTAAGATCAATCTCTACCGGTTCCAGTTCGATATTCTGAAGATTATATCTTGTAATATCAAAAAATTCATTGATCAGCTCCCCTAATCGGATGGATTTTTCCAATGCGATGTGAGTATATGCTTTTCGTTCTTCTTCCGGCATGTCGGGATGATCTTCGAGCATCGTAAGATACGCCACGATCGAAGTCAGCGGCGTCTTCAGA